>Ga0105239_10002557_pt1 | contig 23074 bp, 18 predicted proteins | sample KBSC44metaG_FD_92761 | JGI IMG/M metagenome (GOLD analysis project Ga0105239, IMG submission 92761) | Corn rhizosphere microbial communities from Kellogg Biological Station, Michigan, USA - KBS C4-4 metaG | ecosystem: Host-associated > Plants > Roots > Rhizosphere > Soil | place: Michigan, USA... | reverse complement strand
TGAGAGCGGTATAGCTGTGGATACCAAGCTGGACTCTACCTGGCTGCAGTGGAAATGGATGAAAAACTTTAGGGTATGGCAGGCCAATGTTAAGGTCTTTTTGTATCCTGAAAACTACATTGAGCCGGAACTGCTGCCAAATGAAGTGAAGTCGCCTTTCCTGGCAGAACTGGAGAACGATCTGTTGCAAGGCGAGGTAACAGCCGTTAACGCCGAGGCTGCTTTTCAATCTTATCTCGATAAATTAAATAGCGTGGCCAGGCTGGAAATAAAGGGTTCGTATTATGACGATTTTTCGAAAACCCTGCACGTATTTGGCCGTACTTATGGCGGCGACCCCAAGGTGTATTATTACCGGAAGTTTGTTGAAGGAAGGAGGTGGACACCCTGGGTTAAAGTAGACCTGGATATAAACAGCGAGTTTGTTATACCGGTGGTTTACAATAATCACGTTTACCTGTTTTGGGCTATAATTAAGCAACAATCTGATAACTCGGCCAATTGGCAGATTCAGTTGGCCTATAGTGGATACAAAAATGGAAAATGGGCGCCTAAAAAAATATCTGAAAGTGACGATTCTGGGCAAATTACATGTGCAAAGGCCCTATTCCCGGATATGACCCGCTTCTTTTTTGCGCCATTTGATATACCTATAGCGGATTATGCCAGTATGTACGATAGCACAACCGGCCGGCTTTTGGGCGATCCTTTAACCTATGGACCAAAGGTGAAACAGGCCATCCTTAAAAACGGAACTTTAATAATAAGCTGTTATTATTACGACCCCACAGTAACTGGCGATTTTGGTACGGTATTCAATAAATATATCGGGAGCTTCCGGTTAGACATTGCCAATGGATACCCTGTGAAAATAAATTTTCCTACGGATATTTGGTTCCAGTCTATCCAAAATGATCTCTTAACTCATCGTAATCTGATAAACGGTTACGATGTTGAACTCACAGACCCAGGGGTGACACCGATTCCCGGTATAAATATGGCACTGCCTGACCAATCCAGGGGGCGATTTAAGGCGCTTTCTTCTGTGCAAATGGCTATGCCCGACCGCGCCATGTTTTTTATCGAGCTTGATTTGTTACACTCAGGCGGCATACTTCAGCCGTTTGATGGTTTGGTAAGTGTTACACCAAATATGATGTTGCCATCCTTTTATCACGACCAGCATCGTACCTATTATGTGCAACGCGAATATGGTGATAATGCAAATTTTGAATTAACTTATAATGATTACGTAACGCAGTTTCTTAACGCACTGGATACCAAGGGCACTATTTGGTTTTTGCCCTCGACGCCTGTTGGGACTGGCATTTATGAGCGTTTCTTTAATTTCTTTCATCCCATGATCGGCTATTTTATGCAGCGATTGTTTATAAATGGCGTTGATGGATTAATGGACCGGGATACCCAGTTAAAAGGTGACGCAATTTACGACACAAGCACAGACAAATTCAATTTTGCCAAGTATTATAGCAACATTGTTATTGGTAACAAAATCCAGGTTTACCATGGCGCATCCGACTCTGCTTTCCCTACGGAAGATGTTGATTTCAGCCTGCAATCGGGTTATGGTCTTTACAACTGGGAACTGTTTTTTCATGCACCACTGATGATAGCCGAACGATTGAGCCAGAACCAGCAATTTGATGACGCCGAGCGTTGGTACAGGTACATATTCAATCCGATGGATACCTCAGGCTACAGCTCGCCTAATAAATTCTGGAACACCAAGCCATTTTTTAAGAATACAAGTCAGGATTATATTAACCAGCGTATTGAAAACGTGCTCAAGGGCATCAACGGCGCACAGCAAGACCTGGTACAAGATGTTACCGACTGGCGGAACAATCCTTTCCAGCCACATTATATTGCCGAGTATCGTACCGTTGCTTATCAGAAAGTAGCAGTTATGAAGTATGTGGGCCACCTGATCCGTCATGGAGACAGCTTATTCAGCCAGCATACAACAGAATCGGTAAACGAAGCAACACAACTTTATATTTTAGCAGCCGAAATATTAGGGCCGAAGCCGGAGGTAATTCCATCTGTTGCAAAAACTGCTGTTGATAATTATAACCAGTTGGAGCAGAAGCTGGATGCGATGTCTGACGCACTGGTTAATGTTGAGAACCTGCTGCCTTTACAAACTATAAAAGGATACACAGGCACGCCGCCAACGGGCCCAGGTTTACCTGCCTTGCAAAGTCTATACTTCTGCACCCCAATGAACGAGAACATGGCGGGCCCTACCGGGTATTGGGATACAGTTGCCGACCGTTTGTTCAAGATCAGGCATTGCCTGGATATAGACGGAACCCTGGCACCACTGTCACTATTCTCACCGGTTATTGACCCCGGGATGCTGGTGCGCGCTACCGCAGCCGGGCTCGATATCGGCAGCATTTTAAGCGACATGAATGCCCCTTTGCCGTTTTACCGCTTTACACAGATGATACAAAAGGCAACCGAACTGGTTAATGAGGTAAAATCATTAGGTGGGTTAATGTTGTCGGTACTTGAAAAGAAGGACGCCGAGGCTTTGTCTCTTGTGCGCTCGGGCCAGGAAATCAAAATTCAGAATGCTGCGCTATTGATAAAACAGAAGCAGATTGACGAGGCACAGTCGACCCTGGATAACTTAAATAAGCAAAGGGAGTTGATTAACGTCCGCCAGATTTATTACCTCGGTTTGATACGGGACGGCTTAAGTGGGGGTGAAATTGCTGCATTGGTGTTAAATGGTGTTTCAACAGCAATTGATATTGGTATAGCGCTGAGTTATTTATTTGCCGCCGGCGCCGCGACTTTCCCTACCATAATTGGCGGGGGCGCTGGAATTTCGTCTCCCGTAGCACTTGTGGCAGAAGGAGGGCAGAATGTAGCCAGTGGTGCTGATTCATTGGGCAGAAACCTTGGCGCCATTGCTACCGGATTGGACAAAGCTGCTGCACTAATAAGTACCAATGCCGGTTATGACCGACGGGCGGCCGAATGGCAGTTCCAGGTTGACCTGGCCGGTAAGGAACTTGAGCAAATTCAGAAGCAGATAGAAGGAGCGCAGATACGGTTGGAAATAAATAACCAGGATGTTTCTAATCAGCAGTTGCTGATAGACCAGGCTCATGAAACGGATGACTTTATGCACAGTAAGTTCACAAATGAGGAACTGTTTAACTGGATGATCACGCAAACATCAAATACCTACTTCAAGAGTTATCAGTTGGCTTATGATATAGCTAAGCAAACAGAACGTTGCTTTAGGTATGAACTTGGGCTGAGTGATTCCGCCTATATCAATTTTGGTTATTGGGATAGCCTGAAAAAAGGTCTGCTTGCCGGTGAACAGCTATCATATGATCTGAAGAATATGGAAATGGCCTACTACGAGCAAAATAAACGCGAGTTGGAACTAACCAAACCCATATCGCTGTCGCAACTTGACGCGGTCGCGCTGTTAAAGCTAAAAACAACAGGTGAATGCTGGATCAATTTACCGGAAGAACTGTTTGATATGGATTACCCCGGCCATTATATGCGCCGCATAAAGTCGGTGTCGCTTACCATCCCTTGTATTTCAGGGCCATATACTACTGTTAGCTGTAAGCTAACCATGACCAACAACTCGGTGCGCACCAGCGCGCTCGCACCAACTGACCCGGCGCAATATCCGCGGAAAGTAACCAATGGTTTGCCTGCTGATGACCCAAGGTTCAGGGACGCTGTAGGGGCTTTACAGTCGATTGCCACCAGCACAGCACAGAATGACGCGGGCTTGTTCGAACTTAATTTCAGAGACGAACGATACCTGCCTTTTGAAGGTTCGGGAGCAATAAGTTTGTGGCACCTGGAATTGCCGGCGGCTGTACGACAGTTTGATTACAACACCATTTCAGATGTAATCATCCATCTTAAATATACTGCACGAGATGGAGGCGACTTGTTAAAAAATAGTGCCAAAACCAATCTGACCGCCAGGATTAACCAGATGTTGGTTTCGACCAAAGACAAAGGCCTGATGCGCATTTTCAGTGCTAAAAACGATCTGCCAACAGAATGGTACAAATTCTTAAACCCGGTAAACGCTACTGACGACCAGGTGCTGACGCTGAATTTGGATCAAACCTGTTTCCCGCTATTTGCGCAGGGCAAAACCATTAAAATCAAATCGATTGAATTGGTGGCTGATAGCACGAAAGTTCCGATAAACGGGTTGACAGTAACCCCGGCGCCAACAGCGCCAACTACCATAAACCTAACTGCAACGGGGATTTATGGCAGCTTGCTGAGCGTGTCGATGACTTACAATAATAGCCCTGGCACCTGGTTGATAAAAAATCCGGTTGTAAATGCACGTTTAACAGATGCCATGCTTAAAAACATGGTAATTATAGTACATTACGAAGTTTCATAAAACGGCGTAAAATACCAGCCCGGCAACGGGCTGGTATTTTCTTACCGGCAGCTACGAAGGTAATAAAGACTAAAATTAAACCGGGTGAAATGTCGTCAGCATATTTCAGATGGGTCTAATTTTTTGAGAATTTTTTTCGATAGAAATTACATAAAGCTCATGAAAATCCTGGCTTTTGCCTTTGGCGGTTACACCCGTTGAAAATTAATGGGGATAGTGTAGTCACTACTATAAACTGCGTTCAATTTGTGTCGCCAATATAGTTTTGAACAAAACCGAAGCCAGGGGGTAACAATTATGATTTTCACTGATTTTATTTCGTATCAGCAACAGCGTTTTATGGATGGTATTCAGGTAAAAATGCGCTTTTTCCAAGTTCGGTTTAGGGAAGATGTATAGTTTCTATAACTATTTTAATATTGAAGTAAATAGTTATTCCTGGGTTGGGTATGTTTTGTTATTTCTCAAAGCGTTCAATTGATTAGCCAGGGCTTTCTCCATGAATTCGTCCTTCACGTTTGAAATATAGTTTGCAACATTATCATCGCTATTCAAATCAAAAACAATCAAAGCAAAGCCGCATGACGGTAACTTCTCTTTTAATAATTCTGCCACTTCTCTCATTTTTTGACCATTAATTTTTTTCGATATTTCGGCGTCATCGTTCTCTTTCATTTTTCCGAATTTAAAGCTGATCTCACAGGTGATAATTTAACAGATAAAGCAATAATATTTTTAATACGTATTTCTAAAAAAAAAGTTTTTGCTAAATAACGAAAAGTCAATAGTTAAGGAGAAAATAACCGTGACGTTTTAGGACATCAGGAAGTTAACATGGCAAATTATGAAATATCTGTTTGTGAGTATTAATTCGCTTTAGAAAATTGCTAAAGTCACGTGCTATTGCTTTATAGGAATGAGCGCCTTGCAGGAAGGGCAGAATTATTGATGGATGTTTCTCAGTGGCCTGCGTTTGACTTTGTGACTTTACGCCGGGTGTAATATTCTATAACCTGAACCGGGGATTTTTGGGAAAAAAACGCCACCCAAAGGGAAAATCGCGACGAAAACTCCAATAAAAATATATGAATTTCAATATGATCCAAATATTTAAGGTGGGTTTACCTCTCAATATTTAATAGCGAAGCGATATCAATTTATTTATTTAGGTTATTTTTATAGATAATAGCATTACTTTTATCAGTATTATCGTTCCCCGATTCTTTTAGCATAATATTTGGTATATGAAAAAAGGGTTTTGAACAGCCAGCTTATGCTGAAATAATAAATTTGATAAATTTACTAAGTTCCCGGCCCTAACTAACTATTGATTATCCCTTAATGCTATGACAAAAAAAACCTGGAAATTTTTCCTTATCATTCCCTTTTTCTTCGCCTGCAATGGATATAAAAATATTCCATATTACCAGGATTTGAAAGTTTCAAAATATGCAGAAGAAAAAATAAATAATTATTCGGTATTAAAAATTCAACCTGGTGATATTATCGGCGTTAATGTAAACGGTGTTAACCAGGAAGCTGCATCGGTGTTTAACACCAACATTATGCGCGTTAATGGCAATAATTTGGATAATACCACTAATAACCCCGTTTTTGGCTATAAGGTAAATACACTGGGAGAAGTACAGTTGCCGCTAATTGGCAGCATGAAAGTTAGCGGGCTTTCAACCGACGAATTGGCGAAACGACTGTCTACCGATCTTTTGCCCTATCTTAAAAGTCCGATTGTAAACGTCCGTATCCTGAATTTTAAAATTTCTGTTTTGGGCGACGTATTACGGCCAGACGCTTATACCATTACAAACGATCATATTAATATAAATGAAGCTTTAAGCTTAGCCGGAGACCTGAACATTACCGCAAAACGTAAAAATGTATTACTTATACGGGAAGAGGACGGGAAAAGGCAATATTTCGTGATCGATCTCACGACAAGGGAATTGTTCAATTCGCCATATTACTATTTAAAGAATAACGATGTTTTATACGTCGAACCTGATAAAACCAAATTTGCAACCGTCGAACGTTCTTCAAAACCTATTGGATTAGTATTATCGGGTCTTTCTGTGATTGCCATAGTGATCTCAGCAATTCTTATACAACATAAAAACTAATGATGGCCGACAGCATTCCGGGTAAAATATTCGCCCTTCAACCGAAGGCGTTAAATGACAAGTTTGATCTAAGGAAAATTTCGCGCAAGTATTTAAAAAAGTGGCCTTTTTTCCTAATATCTATTATGGTAACCATGGCAGTGGCTTTGGTTTATTTTAAATTCACGAAGCCAGCGTATCAAATAAAAGCTACTATGGTGATCAATGATAAAAAAGATAAATCAGCAATGGGAAAAACGGCACTCGAAGAGGTTGATCTTCTTGATGCGCCAAAAGTGGTTCAAAATGAGATTGAAATTATAAAATCGCATAAGCTTGTAAAACAAGTGGTTGATCGCTTGCAGTTATGGGTAACCTATAAAGGCCAAAACGGCCCTTTTAAGGAAGATCTGTATGAATCTCGGCCCTTTACGTTAAATTTTTTCAAAGTGGCGCCCGATTTAGACCAGGCACTTCAGATACAAGTTTTAAGCCCCTCCTCATTTGTTGTAATTGACAAAAACGACAAGCACCTCAAATTTAATTTTGACCAGGTAGTAAATGATGATATGGGCTCATGGAGTTTAAAACCTACTGAAAATCTTAAACGCTATATTGGCAAAACGGTATTTGTAAATATCAGTAATCCGGAAGGAACTACACTTGCCTATCAACAAGCGCTCGCCGTCGACCTGATAAACCCTGACGCATCGGTTTTTGATCTTTCGATAAATGACCAAAAAATACAACGGGGTAAGGATTTTATTAATACACTCATTTTTTATTATAATCAATCCGAGGTTAATAACCAGACAGATGTTACCCAAGCTACGCTTAATTTTATCGACAAGCGGTTAGATTCACTGCGCGGTGAGCTTAATAATGCCGAAGGCAAAGTTGCTGGTTATCAAAGCGGCACAGGTTTGACAGACATTGGCGCCCAATCAAAAATATACCTGGAGGATGCACAGACAAATGGAGCGCAATTAACAGCGATTAATCTTCAGCTCGGCGTAATCGATCAACTGGAAGACTACGTAAACTCGCCCGCAAATAAAGATAGCAACGTTCCTACAATGCTGGGAATAACAGACCAGGGACTTATTGCGCTTGTTCAAAAACTGGCCGACCTTCAACTTGAGCGGACCAAACTATTGGCTTCGCTCCCGGAAAGGAATCCGGCTTTTGACCCTATTAACAGGCAGATAGCGCAGGTTAAACTCGCTATTAAAGAAAATGTAAAAAACATCAAAGCTGCTTTACTGACTACAAAACAGGGTCTTCAATCAGTTAAATCAATCAATAGGGCCACCATTCAAAATATTCCTGTGCAGGAACGCCAGTTGGGAGGTTTAAAAAGGCAGCAATCTATTAAAGAAGACCTTTATACCTATTTGCTGAAGCAACGCGAAGAAATTTCTTTAAGCTATGCATCCACGCTTTCAAACTCACGCCTGGTAGATTTAGCTTATGCGGTTCCACCCAAAATCACAAAAAGGCTGTCGCCGTTTGCCATAGCTTTTATTATCGGACTGATGTTTCCGGCGGGAGTTATTTACGGGAAGGAGAAGTTCAAAAACAGGATAACCGATGTTAGCGATATAGAAGATAAAACTTCGGCGCCTGTTATTGCGGAAATAAATTATATTAAGCTACCCGCTGAAATTATTTATAACAGTCCGGATAAAAAATCGCGCTTCGTCCTGGTCGAACAATTTCGGCATTTACGTACACAACTTAATATTCTAAATCAATCCGATGCAAAATGTAACGTAATCTTAATTACGTCGACCATAGCGGGGGAGGGTAAAAGTTTTATCAGCAATAACCTGGCGGTGTCGTTTGCCAAATCCGGCAAAAAAACGCTTTTACTTGAAATCGACGTTTATAAGCCCAAGGCTGTTAAACTATTTGGGTTAGCCGAACATATGGGATTAGCAGATTACCTGGCCGGAAAGTGTACAATTGGGGAAAGCATCCAAAGTATCCCCGCACATCCGGGTTTGGATATAATTACCAGCGGCTCCTTCGTCGACGACTTTTCAGAATTATTAAATACAGCAAACTTCCAGGTATTAATGGAAACACTGAGAAAAGATTATGATCAAATTCTGATAGACAGCCCGCCGGTCAGCATCATCAGCGAGGCCTATATCATATCTAAATTGATAGATAACACTTTGTACATTGTAAGGGAAGGTTACACATCCAAAACTTTTCTGCCTTTTATTAAAAAAGTATTTAGCGACCAGCAATTACCGAATATGCAAGTAGTATTTAACGGGATGGGAACGGTCCGCGCCGGCTACCAGGATTACTATCCGTCAAAATAGCGCCGCAGTACGGGTTGTATCTCAAAATATCTGGTAAGCGTAGATGATATTTGATAGCCTGATTTGTAAAATAAGAAATTAAATATGTATTATTTCATTACTTTATTTTTTATACTTCTTGCTGCAAAAGGTACTTTTTTTGCCTTTTACAATGTTTGCTGGTTATTAATGGACGTTGCGATTATATGGATTGGATTAGAAAATAACCGGTTTCATAAAAGTGATGTACGGCTGTTTTTTTACTTCACCCTGGTGTACGTTGCGTATTGTTCATTCAGGTCGATCTTTTTTACCGGCCTGTCGTTCAGCTTTTGGGCCAGCGATATTACATTTCTGTTTAAATACATCTTCAGCAGTTTTCTATTATGCGCCCTGTTACGCGACCAAACCATCCACTACCTAAGTAAGGTGATTATTCAACTAGCAATAATTTCACTGGTTTTCTACTGTATTCAATTAATCTCCGGCGACTTTATTTATGCGATGGGTAAGGCTCTGAACATTCCCCCCAGGCCTCACGATAAATTGTATGTGAACTTTGTGGTTTTCACCTTTGTAAAAGAGCATGCAGTCCAAAACTCAGGATTTTCCTGGGAACCGGGAGCATTCGGTTTCTTTTTAAATACAGGCCTCATACTTCACTTGCTGACCACCAATTTCGCCTTCGATAAAAAGGCAAAATGGCTTGCCCTTGCAATTTTAACCACCTTGTCTACCACCGCTTTTATAGGGCTTTTGGTTATTATCCTGATGTCGCTGAGGGCCAACGGCGTTAAATACAGTAAAATATTAATTTTTGTTGCCCCACTACTGCTTATCGCGGTTGTCGAACTTCCCTTTTTATTTACCAAAGTAGTTTCCATTTATCATTCCGACGAGCAAGATATTAAGAATATAAATTTTCTAAACAAGTATTACCTGGAAAGAGGTGCAAGTATGCCGTTGAACCGCTTTTCGAGCATGATTTTACTTAATAAACTGTTTGGCGCCAATCTAATTTTGGGAGTTTCAAACTTGTACGACCAAAGTGTCCCTTTACTGAAAAATATGAATATTTCTAACGGGATTGCCGACATTACCGCAAAGTTTGGAGTGGTAGGTCTGGGATCGATGCTTTACAGTTCCCTTTTGCTGCTTAAAAACTATACCAGGAGCATCGAATTAAGTATTTACGGCATCTTACTTATAGTAGTGCTGGGGTTCGGCGAATGCATATTTGTTTTGCCATTAATGACTTGTTTCTTCTTTTTACACTATTATTCGTCGCCCGAAGAAATATACGTCTCTTTTTCGCCCGAAGATCAAAATTATAATGTTATAAGTCTTTCAGAATAAATTACGTCAGCAGCCAGGTAAATGTCTAAGATCAAAAGAGTATTAAAAAAAATAAAAAACGAGGCCCGGATATTTCTTGAAAGAAACGGCCTCACAGTTCAACGAAATAACGAGGATATATCTAAAAATCGTTTAAAAAAATGGCTGCCCGCAAACCCGGTTGTTATTGATTGCGGTTCAAACGACGGCAAGGATAGTGTTGATCTGGCGAGAATTATTCCGGGTGCCACGGTACATGCCTTTGAACCTGTGCCAAAAGTGTTTGAAATGCTTAAAAAGGCAACCGGCAAGTATAAAAACATTCAATGCTATCAGCTGGCTTTAAGTGATAAAACCGGCAAGGCCGAAATGTATGTAAGCAGCAACGCTGTTGATGACAGATCAAGTTCCAGTTCGCTCCTGGCGCCCAAAACGCACCTTGATGATTACCCGGAGGTGCGATTTGATGAGCGGGTAGAGGTTGATACGGTAACGCTGGATGATTGGGCCTCGGCACAAGGTATTGACCATATTGACTTGTTATGGCTTGATATGCAGGGCTTTGAAATGCAGATGCTGTCGGCATCCAAAATAATATTACCGGCCGTGAAAGTGATTTATACGGAAGTTAGCATGAAGGAAACCTATGACGGGGTAACCACCTATCACGATTACAAAGCGTTTCTTGAAGGACTGGGCTTCCATGAAATAATCAAGGGTTTTAAACAAGGGCATTCAATGGGTAATGCATTATTTGTACGGCAATAAGCAGAATTTTATTAAGGATATCCAACAAGCTTTTTTATAAATATTGGGATTCAATAAATCGAGATAAATGGCAAAGTTAAAAATAGCGGCCCTATGCTGTTCATATAACAGGATCGAAAAAACCACCAGTTTTTTTAAAAGCCTCGTTCAACAGGCAATCCCTGACGGATACGCTATTGATTGCTTTTTATTGGACGATAACTCTGATGACGGTACTGCCGATTACGTAGAGACTAACTTCCCTGGCGTGCAGGTGATACGGGGTTCGGGTTCGTTATTTTGGGCGGGCGGAATGCGTACGCTTTGGAGTATGGTATTGAAAAAAAGCGAGTACGATTTTTATTTATTATTTAATGACGATGTGGTATTATTTGACGACGCCATCGTTCGAATTCTGGACGCGTACAATAAATCACAGTATCCACTGAATATTGTCGCCGGATCGGTACAGGATTTTAATTTATCGCGGGTGACTTACGGGGGGCATAAATTAACAAATAAATACACCGGCAGGTTTAAGCAGGTTATACCCAATGAGAATGAATTGACAGCATGTGATTTAGGCAACGCCAATATCATGCTGGTGGACAAAGGCACGGTTGACAAAGTCGGAATTTTGTCAGACTACTACATACACAGCTGCGCCGATTACGATTATACCTTAAAAGCGATAAAGAGCGGCATAAAGGTTTGGGTGGCGCCAGGGTTTTACGGTTATTGCTCAAACGATCATGGCCGGCCATGGATGTCGGGAAAGCGCTCGCTCAAAGATAGGGTACGTTATTTGTACAGCCCCAAAGGGCTTGAGTACAAACAATATTTGCATTACATCCGGAAGTTTTTTCCGATGCACTATCCAATGGCTTTTTTAAAATTGTGGCTAAAAACTCTGTTGCCCGTAGTTTATGATAAGTTTAAAAAGGTTGAAGGATGAACTACGCGGAAGACAGCTTACTTGCCGGAGAAAAAAAAGGTCCCGGAGAAGACACTAAGACAAGTTTTTTCTCCAGGATTGATGAAATACCCGAAATTTTAAGGCAGCCGCATTTTCCTTCGCTTGACGGCTTGAGAGCCGTGTCGATAATAATAGTGATCGTTTTTCATATTTTTATTGCCTTCGGTCACGTTTCTACAATTTTCGAATCTCCTCTAAATTTTAATTTCGCCGATTTGGGCGTGCAGATTTTTTTTGTCATCAGCGGCTTTCTCATTACCACACTTCTTTTAAAAGAAAAGGTTAACAAAGGCGATATTAACTTAAAGCATTTTTATATCCGGCGGGTTTTTAGAATACTTCCGGTTGCGTTTTTATACCTGTTTTTTGTTCTGATACTCAACTTCGTAATGAAACTGCATTTGAACATGCTGTTTATTTTAGCAAGCTTTTTATTCCTTCGAAATTTTGTGGCCAACGTAACCGGCCCCAATAATTTGACCACCCATTATTGGTCGCTGGCGGTAGAGGAACAGTTTTACCTTATCTTTCCGGCGATCCTGAAAAAAAGCCTTCGATTGTATATATGTTTTCTTCTGGCAATCCTGTTGCTCAGCGTTTTGATTGACTTTACGAACGGTAGTTCCCTTTTTAAATTAAACGACGGGTATTTTAGGATCATCAGGATATTGATCACTCAGTTCCAGGGCATCGCTATTGGCTCCTTTTTCTCGATAGCAATTTTTAAGAACAGAATTAGGGTAGGAGACTCAAATATTTCTTTCAAGATATCAGCCTTAATTTTGCTGGTTGTTTTGCTAACGTTATATTCCGGTCAATACGGCGATATCGCAAATATTTTGAAATGCGTTTGCATCGCTACCATTCTTTCAATAAACTTAAAACAGCGGGTCAACCCGTTTTTCAAATTGCTGAACAACAAAGTGATGAAACTCATAGGTGTTTTATCATTCAGCATCTATATCTGGCAGCAGCCATTCACGCTGGGACTGAATTTTTTTAATCAAAGTTCCTTCAGTAAACGATTCGACAATAAAATTTTAATAGACATCTTCATAATGGGCATATTCCTGGTCATTCTGGGCATAATCAGTTATGTTTCCTATAACTTTTATGAAAAGAAATTTTTAAAACTTAAGGAACGATTCAAATAAGAACGATGAAAAATATTACCGCTTATTTCTTTACTTTTTTTTCCGGTGGGAACGAGCGGATGCGTTTGGCTAAAAAAAACATCTCAGCATCACTCCTTATAAAAGGGTTCAGTATACTTATTGGCCTGGTCTTAATACCGATGACCATCAATTTTGTTAATCCTACGCAATATGGCATATGGCTAACTATGAATTCGATAATCAGTTGGTTTAGCTTTTTTGATATAGGTTTAGGCAATGGTTTAAAAAACAAATTGGCAGAGGCAAATGCATTAAAACAATACGATAAAGCTGTCACCTACATAAGTACCACTTACGCCGCTTTGGCCATTATTTCGGCAATCGTATTCATTGCCTTTTTAATAGGTAACAAATTTATCGACTGGTCGCGCGTATTGAATGCGCCTGGGGGAAACTTAGGCCAGCTCACGCTTATTTTGGTCGGTTTTTTCTGCATTCAATTTGTGGCACAGCTCATCAATACGGTGTTAACTGCTTCGCATCAGCCGGCAAAAGTGTCGTTAATTAATTTAATAGGGCAGTTTATAAGCCTGGTTGTTATTTACGAACTTAAAATTCACACAAAAGGTTCGTTGCTCAGCCTCGTATTAGCATTAGCCGGTATACCCATATTAATATTGGTAGTGGCAAATTTATGGTTATATAATACGGGGTATAAAAAGATCGCTCCTAAGTTTAGTGCCATTAAATTGAAGTATGCAAAGGAATTACTAAACATGGGAAGCGTTTTTTTTATTATACAGATTGGAGCGCTAATTCTATATCAAACAGATAATATTGTTATTACACAATTATTCGGGCCACAAAAGGTAACCGTATTTAATGTAGCCTATAAGCTGTTTGCGGTACTTATTATGTCGTTTAATATTATACTGACCCCATTTTGGAGCGCCTACACAGATGCTTATGTGAAAAAAGATTTTAAGTGGATAACCGAAACCTTCGGTAAAACAAAAAAAATATGGATAGCATTTTCAATTGCCGGCGCTATAATATTTATAAGCTCACCTATTATTTATTCCGTTTGGTTGCACGGCAGTGTAACGGTGCCTGTTTTTGTTTCCTTCGCCATGTTATTATATACCATTGGATATAATTGGATGAGCGTAAGTTGTTACCTGTTAAACGGGTTGGGCAAAATCAGGTTACAGCTGTATTTATACATATTCAGTATTTTTTTTAACATACCGCTGGCCATCTTCTTCGGTAAGTTAATAGGCATAGCCGGGGTTAGCTTATCAAATGTGGTGATTTTCATAATCATGGGTACAGTATTATGGATTCAATGCGAAAAAATATCAAAGGGAACAGCTGTTGGTATTTGGAATAAATAATTAAAAATATGCTTTAAATCTATCACGAATGAACAAATTGAAAATTTTGATCCTGCACAATGATCTGCGAGTTTACTGGAAACGCCGGTTACAGTTTTTGCATGAATTTTTAAAAACAAAGGATATCGAGTTTACCGCAATTGAAATTTTTGGGGTTGGGTCGCCGTATGATTTTGATTTGAGCAAGGATACAGAGCCCTGGAGAATTTGTCTTTTCCCGGCTTTGACGGATGATCAACTCACCAAGTCAAAAATAGAGGCGGCAGTATTTTCAAAACTTGCGGAAATAAATCCGGATATTATTATTGCAGGTTCCATAGCATTTTATTCAGGTGCCCTGGGTTTAAGGTGGGCAAAACAAAACAACAGAAAATTCATCATGTTCGATGATGCAAAGCCCTCGAACGTAAAAAGAAATTTCCTGGTGCAGGGAATCAAAAATTTGATAACCAGGCAAATAGATGCGCTGTGGTTGCCCTCTGATGACTATGACAAGGAATATGAGGCTTTATACAGCAAGAGTCGGTTCTTCTACTTTTATGGTTATAACTGCATCGACAATCAATTATTTAATCAGCAGGGCGAAAAGAAATCCGATCATAAAAAAATCATCTCAGTTGCCCGGCTTGTTCCGATAAAGAATTATGAAAATTTGTTAAACGCCTGGAAGTTTGTAGAAATGAATGATGATGCCTATGAGCTTATCATCATTGGCGACGGTGCGGCATTTAAGGAATTGAACAGCCTAGCAAATACGATCAATTTAAAAAGGGTACGTTTTTTGGGCTCCATTGATAATGATAAATTACCCCAATATTTAAATGAGGCCGACGCTTTTGTATTGCCGAGCTGGTCTGAAAGCTGGGCGTTAGTAGTTAATGAAGCCATGGCGGCCGGATTACCGGTTTTGTTAAGCAACAAGATCAATTCGGCAAATACGCTGCTAAAGGAAAATGAAAATGGTTTTAGTTTCAGCCCCGGAAATGTAAAAGAGATTCAGCAAAAATTGATTGATTTTATTCAGTTACCCGACACTGCCAAAAAAGAAATGTCGGAAAATGCTTTGAAAACAATTAGCAGGATGGATTTCAATAACATGGGCAGCGAGTTGCTTGGTGCAATAAGTTTTTTAGAATCGACCCCAAATAAACCAATTAAATTGGCAGCTAAAATAGCCCTTAAGTTGTGGCGGGGACGATATAATACCAATAGTTGGGATAAATTATAAAGGTTAAATTTTATAACTGAAAATTACCCGGGTTTACAGGTAATGAAAAATATGGACAAGATACTTTTATCGGCTTTTGATTGCGATCCTTCAAAGGGGTCAGAGCCGGGCTATGGCTGGAATTGGGCCTCCGGCCTGGCAAAGAAGGGTTTTGAGGTACATTGCCTTACGCGCGTAACAGGAAAAGCTGAAATTGAAAAACAGCACATACCCGAGAATCTTCATTTTCATTATCTCACTTTGCCATTTGGTTTAGAAGGTCTGTTTGAACTATCTGTTCCGGGACAGTACGCTTACTATATGACCTGGCAATGGCTGGCATACCGTAAAGCAAAGGTTTTAAACCGGAGGTTTAATTTCCGCCTGGCACATCATGCAACATGGGGGAGTGCACAAATGGGGTCGCACATGTATAAATTGGGTATGCCATTTATATTCGGGCCGGTCGGTGGTGGACAAGCGGCGCCAGCTGCTTTCAAAAAATATTTTTTAGATCATTGGGCGGCCGAGGGAAAAAGGGCGAAGATTTCAAGCCTACTGCTTCGTTTTAACCCTGCGTGCAAAAATATGTGCCGCAAGGCACGAACTATTTTGGTATCCAACCCCGATACCTATGAAATGCTTAAGTCCATAGGCGCCAAAAATATAGAGTATTCACTTGACGCTTCTTTGCCCGAAGGCTTTTACCCGGCTCAAAAAATCATAAAAAAAACCACCGGCGGAAAACTTAATTTGCTATGGACCGGCAGCATCAGGCCCCGTAAAGGTACCTTGCTTTTGCTTGACGTAATGAAAGAGCTAAAGGAGTATAAGGATATTGTTTTAACTGTGGTTGGTGACGGCGAAATGAGAGAGGAATTTCTTGAAAAATTAAAAAACGACCAATTGCAGGATTCAGTGATATGGAAGGGCCAGGTGCCCTATAACGAAATAAAGAAATACTATGAAAATAATGATGTGTTTTTTATGACATCGCTGCGCGACTCAGGTCCGTCACAACTTATTGAGGCAATGGCCTATGGCATGCCGGTAGTAACGCTGGATTTGCATGGACAGGGCTTCATAGTAAACGATCAAACAGGGATACGCTGTAACACTGAAACCCCCGAAATCGCTATACAGGAACTTAAAAATGCTATTTTGAAACTGGCATTTGACCCTGCCCTGGTAGCGCAGATGAGCGTAGCTGCCTTTGAATTTGCCTCACATCAAAATTGGGGCGAAAAAATAGATACAGTAATAACCAAATATTATTCATTATCATGATTAATGCTCCAATTGTGCTTTTCACCTATTTACGCCTTGACGTTTTAAAGCAAACCGTTAATGCGTTAAAAAGCAACGAACTGGCCTGCCAGAGTAATTTGTTTATTTTTTCGGATGCTGCGAAACACGAACAGGATGAACCGATTGTACGGGAAATAAGAGCATACATTAAGCAAATAGAAGGGTTTAAAAGTATAACTATTTCTGAAGCGGCGATAAACAAAGGCCTGGCTAACTCCATCATCGACGGGGTTTCAGAAATAATAGAAAAATACGGGCAAGTGATCGTGCTGGAAGACGACCTGATTACCACCCCAAACTTCCTGTTATATATGAACCAGGCACTAAGCTATTTTAAAGATCGCAAAGAGATATTTTCAATAAGCGGATACAATTATGATTTTAAAGTTCCCGAGGACTTTAAATATGATAATTATTGCGCTACACGCGGCTGCTCGTGGGGATGGGCAACCTGGGAAGACAGGTGGCAGGTACTTAACTGGGATATTAGCTCGTATAAGGGGATGAACAATAAGGATTTTAGGAAATCATTTAATTATTCGGGCTCGGATCTGTATAGCATGCTGATGAAACAGAAAAGAAAGGAAATCGATTCGTGGGCTATCCGCTGGTATTATAATCAATGGGAGCAATCCAAATTGACCGTTTATCCAACACGGTCATTAGTAAATAACAAAGGCTTTGATGACTATGCTACGCATACACATGTGTATGACAGGTACAAGTCGCCCTTGATGCTGTCGGACAAGGCAAGTTTCAATTTTGGCAGCTCGGGCAAATCTGATCCTTACTACCAGGAGCAGATAAGAAGAAAATTTTCTATCATAACCAGGATCTTTTGGGGCCGTGTGATGACCTTTTTAAAAAATGTCAATGTTTTAAAATAGTTAAATTAACAGCGAAATGATTATTTTCTTGCGCGTTATTTCGATTTACGTATTGATTTTCAGCTCAAAGCCGTCAGCAGAACGGAGTATCGCCAGCAATTCCTGGGTTTTGTCCAAATCATCAGCCCCAATTTCGTTAAATGGCGTCAATAACCGGGTAATTTCACTGCTTGACATAAACGGCGGTGACGTTAATTGTATCGATTTAAGTAACTGTAAAAATATTACTATTAAGAATTGCATACTCCACTCGTCAACGCAGAATGGGGTTCACCTATATAAATGTCAAAATATAATTATAACCAACTGTTATATTTATGATGTAGCTTCAGGTGTATATGTGCAGGGCAGCACCGCGATAGACGTAAACCACAACCAGGTTAAAAACGTCCACGGCCCTTATCCACGCGGGCAAATGGTTCAATTTAATAATGTAACCGGCGCAGGGAACAACGTTAGTTATAACGTGTGTGAAAATATTGAACGGGAAAGCAGCGCCGAAGATGCCATTAACATGTACCAAACTAACGGCACAGCGGCCAGCCCGATACAGATTATTGGCAACCAAATTCGGGGCGGCGGGCCCAGTAAAACAGGTGGCGGTATAATGCTGGGTGATAACGGAGGCTCGTATATGATCGCCGAAGATAATATTTTGGTGAATCCGGGACAATACGGCATTGCCATTTCGAGCGGCACTAACATCCAAATAATTAATAATAAAATTTTCGGTCAGCAACGCCCATTCAGCAATGTAGGCTTATATATCTGGAACCAATATAAATCGAATTGTTCAATGAACATCATAAGTGGGAACCAGGTTAAATGGATCAATGCAGCAGGAAAAGAAAATGATAAATGGAATGCCGGGAATTGCGGTGCCGTAGCAGGATGGGAAACAAATATTTGGAACGCAAATATTAATGAAAATATTCTTCCGGTTAAAATAATAACCAAATTGTAGCTGTAATAATAACTAAATTGTAATTATCTTACCTATTCGTTTATAATCTCTGCAGCCCTGCGAATTGGTATTTCTTTAAAGAAAAGTAAAAGGAGCATTCTAAACAATTGATACGCTGTGGGTTGAAACTTATTCCTGTTTCCGCGCGTAGAATGCCCCATGAAAAAAATTGTTATACTGATAAACATTCTGGGGATATGTTTATTTATTACCTGCAAAAAATCGGGTGATGATCAAAATAGTTTGGGCGCCGCTGCAAGTTCACCTAATCTGCATGCCAGCGCTGCATCGTATAGCAGAAAAAATATTGCCAACCCAACGCCTACAACTACCACCACAACAACCACCACACCAACAACTTCGTCAACTACGTTAACTTCTTCGCCTTCAATTTCTTTAAATGGGGTGAGCAACCAGGTGTTTTCGCAATTAGATATTAGCGGAATCGGTGCCAATTGCATTGACCTGAGCAATTGCAGCAATATTACCATCAGTAATTGCGTATTGCATTCATCAAAACTGAATGGGGTGCATCTTTATAATTGCAAAAATATCACGATAAGTAATTGCTTTATGTATGACGTGGCCACAGGCGTGTATGCCGAATACAGTAGTACAGTAAATGTGAACAAGAACCAGGTGATGAATGTTCAGGGACCCCTTCCGCGGGGACAAATGGTTCAGTTTAATAATGTAAGTGGCAGCGGCAATGTGATCAGTTATAATATATGCGAAAATATTGCCGGGCAAAGTTATCCGGAGGATGTCATCAACCTGTACAAGACCAACGGAACGGCATCAAGCCCTGTGCAAGTTATTGGAAACTGGATTCGCGGCGGCGGACCGAGTTCAACCGGCGGAGGGATTATGTTAGGCGACCAGGGCGGGTCGTATGTGATTGCGCAGGACAATATCCTTGTTAACCCGGGACAATATGGTATAGCAGTTGCCAGCGGGACAAATATCCAGGTATTGAATAACAAAGTGTATAGCGCACAACAGTCATTTAGCAATGTGGGTTTATATATCTGGAATCAGTACAATACCTCCTGTTCGTTGAATGCGATTAGCGGAAACCAGGTGAGTTGGAAAAATTCCGCAGGCTCTGAAAATGATGGCTGGAACGCCGGAAACTGCGGTGCGGTGTCGGGTTGGGGCACAAACGCCTTTAATGCGCCGATTGACGCAAGTATACTTCCCACCCAGATAATCACAAAATAACACTGCTAATAACCGGCAACAAAATACCCCTATAAATACTCTGGTGGAGGCAGCGCAACTATTCCACAGCTGCAGCACCTTTCAAATTTAAGGACAGGCACAATTTTGAACCCACATTCAAATTGTGCCTGCCACTTCCAACCCAATATCCATAAACGAGGCGATAAAAGGCTACAGAAGTGGTTATCGCTGCCGGGCTTAAACACCCCCGCATATACCTGATTCTACATTATGGGTATAAAACTCCCCGCGATCCACCCGTGAAAATCATTGAAAATCATTGATCAACTTTCCTGCCAGATTTTGGACGTTATACGGATCGTTAATAATGTATTATGTAATATATTATAGCATTACGAAATATATTATTAATAATATCGCAAATGCCTAATTTTAAAGCAACTTAATATTTTTAATAATTTTGATAAATTTTAATATTTCGGCATAATAGTTGCAAATTAAGTCTTTGTAACATTGTATTTACAAAGTTTAAAAGTTGTACCCCTTTTTAATTTAACTAATGAAGAATTTTCCAACGGTTAGTCTATCAGGATATTCTATATTAAATACTGAACTTGATTTGGTTGAGTTTGACTCCAAGTGCATAATTAATACGGTTAACCAATACTCCTTTACGCTCGCTGAAAACGACTCGGAATTCAAGACTGCTTTGTCGAAATCTGATATATTGTTACCTGATGGAGTAGGAATTGTGGCCGCCGTTAAAATTATCAGCAATGAAACAATCAAAAAAATTGCCGGGGCCGATATGCATTTGCACCTTCTTCAAAAACTAAACAGAGAGGGCGGCAGCTGTTTTTACCTGGGGTCAAGCCAATCGACTTTATCAAAAATCAAGAAAAAAATAAATAGCGAATTCCCAAATATCAGAATCAAGCTTCATTCTCCTTCATACAATACATTTTTTGCAAAAGAGGAAAATGAGCAAATAATCGATATGATTAACGAGTTTAAGCCCGATGTTTTATTTGTGGGTATGACAGCGCCTAAACAGGAAAAGTGGACTTATCGCAACCAGGAACGGATAAATGCAAACATAATATGCTCAATTGGTGCAGTTTTTGATTTTTATGCTGAAACAATTTCACGCCCGGCAAAATTTTGGCAGAACTTAGGATTGGAATGGTTTATACGCCTGGTAAATGAACCTAAGCGCATGGCTAAGCGATATTTATATTACGGCCCAATATTCTGTTATCTTGTTTTTAAAAAGAAATTTGGAGTGAGGGAGGAGAAAGTGAAAAAAGAAAAAAAGACTATCGACAACAAACATATCCAATTGGTTTAGCAAGGCTATTTTTCGATATTTAAAATTTATTTCTTGTCTTCCGGATACCCCTCTGGATAATTAAAAAAACAGACAGGGCCGATTGGCTATGTTTTTACTTTTCTAAATTCAAGTTTGTTTTGTCTGAATATCCCCTGTTAAAATTGTTTGTAGCTTTTTTCCTTATCATTTTATAATTCAACTGATTTGCAAAATATTAATGGTTAATAACCTCAGCTAACTGGTGAATGAGCATTAACAAGCTCACATGAATATTCGCCAGATATGGAAATCGCGGGTGTTCCCGTTTTGTGGAAATTTTTACAACGCATGGCAGTTAACATGCTATTGAGAATTAGCCGATTGGAATAATTCAACTCAATATTATAGAAAGTATTTTAGTATCTGGTTACAAAACAGGCTGGTATTAATTACAGAGAAAATAAAAAGACAACCAGTATGTAATATTTATACATTAGAAGCAAAATCAGATATTATTGACATAAATCCACTATTTTTTAGCATTATTTTTATAATTTAATGGTCTTTAGCATTGTTATTGCTGGATTTGATAAAATAGTTTAATAAATTTTATGGATTGTCTGAAAACGCGCCGAACTACTTGTTTTGTTTTGTTCGCTGCGGACCTAACCTTTAACAGCTGCGGCTTAACCAGTTTTAGTATCAGTCAGCCCTTGCCTGCCGTACCCAGCAGTTAATTTATTCGCGTGTGAAATGCAAGCAGCAATAGTGCGGTTGGAAAAAGCCCCCTGCAGAGCTGTGCTTATGAGGAAATACGCAGCAATTGCGTGAAATATAACAAGTTACTACCCTATTAAAGATAAAGAGAAGATAAATTATGAAAAATAAAACAAGCATCGCGCTTATCCTGGCAACATCATTTTTGTTGTTGTTCCAATCATGTAAAAAAGCCCCCGCTGTTAATTCAGGTGGTGATGGCGGCACCACGCCCATCACCCCAGTCACCCCGGTTAGCACCGGTGAAGGCACAGGCGCTGGTGGAGCAATAGTAACCGGAACCGATCCGTCTGTTGCAAGCAGCCAGGGCTTTTTTCTTAATAACTGGTTGCCAAAGACTTTTACACCTCCAACTACACAAAGTTTAGCCAAACCCTCGGCAAGCGGTGCAGTTACCGTGGTTGTTGATCTGAGTCAAATCACTACAAAAGTATCCAACTATATTTACGGCAGCAATGTGAGCCCGTATATGGGGCAAATTGTTGACCAGCCTTCGTTATTGCAAAACTTAACAGCGCTTTCTCCCAATATTATCAGAGCGCCGGGCGGCAGTTATGCCGACAAGTTCTTTTTTAACGCTGACAGTGTTAGCGTTTCGATTCCGAAGGACACACCGGCTACCCTACTTGATTCCCTGGGCAATCCTACACCTACCAGGTATTGGTATGGGAGCAATGTGGCCGAAAAATGGTCACTTAATGTCGATAATTATTATAAGGTTTTACAACAGACCAATAGCAGTGGAATTATCTCCGTTAATTACGGTTATGCACGCTATGGCACCGGCCCTACGCCAGTTCAAACAGCCGCTCATTTAGCTGCTAATTGGGTACGATACGATAAGGGTCGCACTACCTATTGGGTAGTCGGCAGCCAAAACTACGGAAATTGGGAACCTGGATATAGAATAGACGTGACAAAAAATCACGATGGTCAACCAGCAGTTATTACCGGCGCACTTTATGGCACCCACTTTAAAGTTTTTGCGGATTCAATGCGTGCGGCAGCAGCCCAGGTG
>Ga0105239_10002555_pt1 | contig 23081 bp, 25 predicted proteins | sample KBSC44metaG_FD_92761 | JGI IMG/M metagenome (GOLD analysis project Ga0105239, IMG submission 92761) | Corn rhizosphere microbial communities from Kellogg Biological Station, Michigan, USA - KBS C4-4 metaG | ecosystem: Host-associated > Plants > Roots > Rhizosphere > Soil | place: Michigan, USA... | reverse complement strand
CCGGAGCTGTCGATGTAGTTCACGTCGCCGAGGTTGAGCAGGATGCTCTTCGAGCCCTTGCTGATCAGGTCACGAATGGCCTCCCGCAGCTGCACACTCCCCTCGCCGAGGGTGATCCGCCCGCTAAGGTCCAGGACAGTGACTCCGTCCAATTCACGGGAAGCGATTGTAAGTGCCACGGATGTTTCCTCCTTTGTGAGTCATACAAGTTATAGCATCTGATGCCGGGCTGCAAGCCAGCGAAGCCTGCGGAGTTCTGTGGATCGGTTCCTCTTGCAACCCACACATGCAGCGGCCCGATGCCTCAGGTCTGTTCTGGTGCTGGGATGTGTTTGATCAGGGTGAGTTCTGTACCGGGCTGGAGTTGACGGAAGTGAACCTCATCCATGAAGGAGCGAATGAGGAAGATGCCGCGGCCGGTGCCGCGGAGGAGATTCTCAGGAGCCAGCGGATCAGGAAGATTCTCCCAGTCGACGCCTTTGCCTTGGTCGGCGATGGCAAAAATCAGCGATTTGCCGTTGTTCTCAAAGCTGGCCGTGACTTGTTTGGCGGGATCGTAGTCGTTTCCATGAAGAACGGCATTCACTGCCGCCTCGCGGACGGCCATCGTGATGCGGAAGCGTTCATCCTCGTCGATGCCGGCCTCCGCGGCTAGTTTCTCAGCGGCTGCCTCAATTTCGCTGACGCTCTCCATGGTGGAGGGTAGCGAGAAGCTCAATTTTCCAGCCTTCGGATTAGTCACCGGCTTCGTCTCCGCCTCTACCGGGAATGGCAAAGCCCAACGCCTTACCGCGAGAGGAAGTTACACGTCTTAGGGAATTGTGGAAAAAGACGCTATAGAGGGCAGTTTCATTGTTGGAACGGATTGTGTCAAGGATTGCTTTGATTCGGCTCCAATTCTGCCGGCGCGGTGTCTAAATAGATCGAGGGTTTGAGGATGAGGGCAAGTATTTGCGCTTGGTCGGGGCTGGTCATTGTCTTGAGCATGGGAAGTGCAATAGGTTCGCGCGCCGAGCACAAAAAGCCGGCCACCATGGCGTACCTGGCGCTTAGTGCTGAAGTGGCGACGACCTCTGATGAGGGATATCCGGTCGCGTTGCGGGTCACCGTCAAGAATGTCGGAAATCTGATTGTCACCATGCCCATGCTGTCGAGCGATTGTTATCCGGAGAATGGCCTGACTCTGGAAAGCGGTTGGACGAGTCCAGACGGGAAGAATGGAAGCGGTGGAGGCTCTGGCTGTGGAATTAGCGATCAACCGACACTGCTCGAAAGAGTACGAAGCAAGTGGATTCGACTTGCGCCTGGAGAGTTCATGACAACAATGTTGCGGTTAAGCGCCCCGACGAAAAAGCCAGGCACTATTGAGTACTGGGTCGAATACACTCCGCCCGCTGCGACATCTGGCGAGATTGAGGAACTGATGCGGGTCGGCTATGCAATTCCAACCGACAAGCTCACGACGGAACCACAGCAGTTCGTGATTCACTGAGACAACTGAGCTCGGAGCCTTCAAGGTTCCATCGGAGCAGTAAACTCAACCTATGAACCACCGCACGACAACTCGCGTGAGTCTCACGGCGCTGCTGGGCACGCCTGTGACGGATTCGCAGGGTGCCGTGTGCGGCAAGCTGAAGGACATCGCCGTCGCAACCGGAGCCGATGCAGGCAAAGTTGCCGGCCTGGTCCTGAAGACGCGCGCTGGATTGGCTCTCGTCCCGTCGCAGGAGGTTCGCGAAACCGCAGCCGGGACGCTACAGGTTCTGTCGACCAACGCCATCACTCCGCTGACCGGTGAACAAGGAACCTACATCTACCTCCAGCAGGACCTTGTCGACCGCCAGATTATCGACATTCACGGACGCAAAGTTGTGCGCGTGAACGACGTCGACCTGGAATGGACGGGCGACGGATCAGTGCATCTGCTCCGAGTTGCCGAGGTCGAAGTTGGCCTGCGCGGAGCGTTCCGTAGGGTCTTCAAAGGTGTCCTTCCCAAGACCACACTCGATCAGCTCTCGCGACGGTTCAAGGATCGAGGGATTCCCTGGCAGTTCGTCGATGTAATCGAAGTGGATCCAGCACGCCGGGTGAAGTTGCGCATTGAATATGAACGCCTCGCCGAGATGCACCCTTCCGATCTGGCGGAAATTCTCGAAGATTTGAGCCCGGCAGAGCGCGATGCCGTCTTCACATCGCTGGACGAAGAAGTAGCAGCGGAGACCCTGGAAGAAGTCGATCCGAAGCTACAGCTTTCGCTGCTCGAAAAACTGGACGAAGAAAAGATCGCCGACATCGTCGAGGAGATGGATCCAGGCGCGGCTGCTGATCTGCTGGCTGAACTGCCCGAGGACAAATCCGACGCGATTCTCGAAGAGATGGAGCCGGAGGAACGGCAGGAAGTCGAAGAGCTGCTTGAATTCGACGAGCACTCGGCTGCCGGAGCCATGACCACTGACTTTGTCTACCTCGGAACGGATGCAGTCGTCTCGCAGGTCGGACCGGCTCTGCGCACTTACGATGGCGATGTTGAGTCGGTGACGGAGATCTATCTGCTCGATGAAAAACGCGTTGTGCGGGGTGCGGTTCCCATGGCGCGTCTCGTCATGGCGCAGGCCGACTCAAAACTGATGTTGCTCGCCGACGCGCGGGTACTCTCGTGCCCCGCCGACATGAAGCAGATGGAGCTCGCCGAGATGTTCGACAAGTACAACCTGCACGCTTTGCCGGTTGTCGACAAGGCGGGACGCATGGTGGGCGTGGTGCAGGCAGATCACGTGATCAGCTTCCTGCGGGAGAAGCTCTGAAGTCCCACATCGCCTTCACGCGTCCAGAAATCAGAAAATCCTGAGGCTGATTCAGTTCGACCGCAAAAAAAGAATGCTCGTCACTACAGCCATTCGCACCGCCCCATTTCTGAACTACAATTTCGCTCAGCCTGAACGATATACGCGCAACAATTTATTGCATTGGAGACAGACCTGAAGGCCGCTGTAGTCTCCTGTGCGACCCGTAGGCGCACGGCAGTTGGGAGGGGTCATGCCATCGAGAGACGGAATCAGAACCTACGTTCCGCAAGAGCAGCAGAAAGGTCCGCGCACGGAGCGTGGCGACTGGGTTGAACCAAACAAGCTGCCTGCACTGATCAAGCTGTTCGTCTGGCTGCTCGTATTCCGGTCGGCGGCGAATCTGATCTTCGCGCTGATCGTCGGCCTTGCGCCGGATACCAGCGTGGCCAACTTCGTCGCAACCAACTTCGATGCCTGGCCGCGGCAGATGCCGCCCGAAGGCGTGTTCTATGTCAGCGCACTGCTCTATGGCCTCACCGCATGGCGGTGGTACAGTCGCGACTGGCGCGCCCGGTGGTTTGTGATGTTCCTTTCGGGGGCCACGGCTGTGAAGATGCTGGGGAATTATGCTGCCGATCGCGCCTCCGGATTCCCGACACCGATGTCCTCCGCTCAGCAGGTGTCCCTCTTCATGACCATAGCCGTGAACCTGATCATCTGCGGTTATCTTGCCTTCTATCCCGGGATGGCCCAGGCATTTAAAGAGACTCCCTGGGACTGAGAAGCAGGGAACTCGGGAACAAGCGGACTCTCGCCGAGCGGGCTTTCCGGCTTCAGGCTCTGGCACTTTATGTTCGGTCGTCACTGACGCTTCGCTGCGGGGTGTGAAAGAATGCCCCGATGCTTCAGATGCCAAAAATCATCCAGGGCGGCATGGGAGTCGGCGTGTCGAACTGGAAACTGGCGCAGGCCGTTTCGCGGCTTGGGCAGCTTGGCGTCGTGTCCGGCACCGCCCTCGACCAGGTTCTGGTTCGGCGGCTCGCGGACGGCGACGAAGGCGGGCATATGCGCCGCGGCTTTGACGCCTTTCCTTTCCCGGAGATGGCGAAGCGGATCTGGACCGAGTACTTCCAGGCAGGTGGCAAACCCGCGGGCACACCGTATCCGACAACTCCGATGCACCAGCGTCGCGACTCGCGCAACCTGATCGAGTTGCTGATGGTCAGCAATTTCGTTGAGGTCTTTCTGGCTCGCGAAGGACACCTGAACAAGGTGGGAGTCAATTTCCTCGAAAAGGTGCAGCTACCTCACCTTGCCTCGATTTACGGGGCCATGCTCGCGGGTGTGGGATACGTCCTGATGGGCGCAGGCATTCCGCTGCACATTCCAGGAGTGCTCGACAACTTTGCCGCAGGAAAAGCCGCCGAGTACAAACTAGCGGTGACGGGCGCACCCGCCGATGCGGACACAATGATGCGTTTCGATCCAGGGGAATACGCAAGGGGACCCCTGCCAGTGCTGGAGCGGCCAAAATTCCTTGCCATCGTCTCGTCGAACACGCTGGCTTCGACGATGCTGCGCCGGGCATCGGGACCCGTGGATGGCCTGATCATCGAGAGCCCGACCGCCGGAGGTCACAATGCTCCTCCGCGAGGGAAAGGTGCCCTGGACCCGACCGGTCAACCAGTCTACGGCGAGCGAGATCGCGTTGACGTTGCCGAACTGCGCCGCCTTGGCGTGCCGTTCTGGCTCGCCGGCGGATACGGGAGCGCGCAGAAGCTGCGCGAAGCACTGGCTGAAGGTGCAGCCGGAGTGCAGGTCGGAACCGCGTTCGCATTCAGCAGGAATCGGGACTTCGCCACGACTTGAAGAAGATGCTGGTGGTTCAAGCTTCCCAGGGAACGGCCAAGGTATTCACCGATCCCGTAGCCTCGCCTACAGGGTTTCCGTTCAAGGTGGCACAACTTGCGGGTACATATTCCGACGCAGGCGTTGCTGTCGCGCGTACCCGGCTCTGCGATCTGGGATATCTGCGTGAAGCCTACTGGACTGATGACGGGAAAATTGCATACCGGTGTCCCGCCGAGCCCGAGAGCTCGTACCTGACAAAAGGCGGGGCAGTCGAACAGACGACCGGTCGCAAGTGTCTGTGCAACGCATTGCTCGCCAACATCGGCTATCCGCAGACGCGTGCCGATGGCGTCGCCGAACCCCCGCTGGTGACGGTCGGCGATGACGTGAACCGCGTAGCGGCCTTCCTCGCGCCGGGGCACGATAGCTACACCGCAGCCGACGTCGTCACGTCGCTTTTGCAGGGAGCCGCTGAGGAAGCAAAACCCAAAGCTGACACATCGATGTCAGTTTCGGGCTAGTTCGTAAGCGCGCGCCAGCCATTCCACAGCCTCCCGGGCATCGCGTTCCTCCCGCAGCAGAAAGATCCGCCATTTACGGCCTTCACCCTGCTTCTTCTTTCCGCGCTGCTGCATGGTTCCTGCGGCGAAGCACCCTTCGGCTGCGATTTTTTTGAGCAGAGCAGGAGTCTCTTTCGCGAACTTGATCAGTACAGCGTCCTCTTCGAAAAGCGCTCGAGTTCCCGGAAGAGCCCCGAAGACGATGCCACCCCGGTAGACCATCACCATTCCGAAGGCTCGCTTTACCGTCACTTCCGGCCATTGCTCCAGTTCGACGCGAAGCGATTCGGCCCAGCGCTGGGCTCGTTCGCTCGTGGGTTTCATGGCCGACCGGCGATTCTTCGGTTCCATAGCGATCCTTGTTGCTCAATATACTGGACTTGCGGGCGTCAGGCCCCGCGCCTTAAACCTGAACCCGCAGCTGATCCAGGCCGAGAGGGTCGAAGCTCGCTTGCCACTCGCCTGCGAAGCTTTCCAACGGATACAATGTGGGCATGTTTTCCCGTCGTTTTCAACGCTATTTGACGATCACGGTTGCCCTGCTGGTTATGGCCGGGGTTAGCCTCTCTGCACAGGAAAAGACCCGCCGCGGCCGTAAATACAAGCCGCCACCGCCGACCTCTAAGGTCGAGATCACGGTGGTGCGTGCTTCGGATTCCAAGCCGATCGAAAATGCCGCGGTCATCTTCCATGTGGACATGGACGGGGACAAAGGCAATATGGAGCTGAAGACGAACGAGGACGGCAAGTCCGTCATCGACGTGCTGCCGATCGGCTCGACAATGCGCCTGCAGATCATCGCCAAAGGGTTCCAGACCTACGGACAGGACTACAAGATCGATAAGGCCGAGTTGGCGTTCGACGTCAAGATGAGGCGGCCTACAGAGCAGTACTCGATCTATAAGGACCACGACGGCAAAGACGGAAACGCCCAGGCCGAACCGGACGGGGACAAGGACAAGGACTCCGGCGAGCAGCCAGACCAGCCGAAAGATAAGCCCGCCCCTCCGCCAGCTTCCGAGTCGAAGCCACCGTTGCTGTAACCCGCATCAAATCCCGGCAGAAAGTATTTTCCCGAGGGACACTGCGGATGACCAGCGAGCCACTTAACGGAAAGGCGGCGCTGGTCACGGGCGGCGCGCGCCGTATCGGACGGGAGATCGCTCTTCAACTTGCCGCCGCCGGCGCTGAAGTCACCGTCACCTACCGCACATCGCGAACCGAAGCCGAAGAGACAATCGCAGCCATCAAGGACCTCGGCCGCCTGGCCATCGCGGTCGAGTGCGACGTTACGGCCGAATCGTCCATTCGAGACGCCGTAGTGGCCTCCGTCAACTTTCACGGGCATCTCGATGTCCTGGTGAACAACGCGGCAGTATTTCAATCCGTTCCGCTGGACCAGTTGTCGCTCGAGCAGTGGGATACCGTCTTTGCGACGAATGCGCGCGGGCCGTTTCTGCTGGCGCGCCAGGCAATTTCCTATCTGCGGAAATCGCAGGGCCGCATCATCAATATTGGCTCTCTTGGCGGGCTTCGCGCATGGGCCGGTCACGCCCATTACTGCTCGTCGAAGGCTGCGCTGCACATGCTGACGCAGGCAATGGCCAAGGGATTTGCTCCTGAGGTTGCAGTGAACTGTATCGCTCCCGGATGGATCGACCTTGGTGAAGAATCCGCGCAATCGGACGCTCAGCACTTTGCCGAAAAAACGCCGATGAAGCGCAATGGAACGGCGCGGGATGTCGCCGATGCGGTGGTGTTCTTCGCGTCTGCGTCCAGCTTCATTACCGGGCAGATCATGGCCGTGGATGGCGGTCTGGGCCTCTAGAGGTTCTCGACCTCTATCACCTGCCGAACAGCCGAGCCCAGAGACTGCCGCCCGACGCCTTGCGGCTCGCAGCGGGCTTTTCAAACTCAAGCGGCACGTCCTGCCACAGGCCCACTGGCTCAGGCTGCTCCGGCAATTTGGTCCCGTCAACCGCTGCTCGAGGATTCGTCTCGTATAACCTGCGCGCGGTTTCTTCGCCCGCTTTCTCAGAGACGTACTTGTAGCCCTTCTTCATATGAAGTGGCCGCCACTCAGGATGATGCGCATCGCTGGCCATGAAGTGGATCCAGTTCCGCGCCAGCAGCGCGTCCGCAAAGGACTTTGCCGCTTTGCCGAAGCGCCCATAGATGGAAGCAGACGTAACCTGCACCAGGCATCCATCCCGCATGAAGTCCGCCAGCCGCTCCGGGTGTTGCTGAAGAAAGGGGTTGCGCTCTGGATGCGTGATGACCAGCGTGTATCCGGCACTGCGAAGGTAGTGCATCGCATCGACAAGCTGGCTGGGAATCAACAGGTCAGGGAACTCGATCAGCAGGTAGCCCTTCCCATCGATCGAGTAGCGCAGAGGATTTGCAATCGCATCCTCAATGTTGTTGGCGTTCATGTGAAAGTCGCAGCCGAGGCTGAAGCTGATCTGCCCCGCGAACTGTACCCGCAACTCTCCCAGCCGCTCCTGATTGACTTCCAGTTGATAAGGGTACTTGTCGCTTGCGTGGGGGCTGCAGACGATGTGGGTTACACCCTCGTCCACCGCCATCTGTGCAAGCTCCATAGCGGTCTTCAGATCCGGAGCACCATCGTCGACTCCATAGATGAGGTGTGAATGGATGTCGATCATGAGAACCGGGCTCTCGCTTTCATGTTCCTAACGGGTCGCAAGAGCTTCAATCATCGACTCGAAAATTTTCCATCCATCGCTCGACCCCAGCAGCTTCTCGCTGGAACGATCGGGGTGCGGCATCATCCCCAGCACATTCCGCCCTTCGTTCAGAATGCCGGCAATGTTTGCAAGCGAGCCGTTGGGATTCGCATCGGCGGTAATCTCGCCCTTCGCCGTGGAATAGCGGAACGCGATTCTGTCCTCAGACTCCAATCGCTTCAATTCTTCCGGAGTGCAGAAATAATTGCCCTCCATATGACCGATGGGAATCTGCAATACCTCGCCTTTGGTCAGCTTGTTGGTGAACGCGCTGTCCGTCGTCTCCGTCCTCAGGTGGACCTGCTTGCAGATGTATTTCAGCCCGGCATTACGCATCAACGCTCCGGGCAACAGGCCTGACTCGGCAAGAATCTGAAAGCCATTGCAGATTCCGAGAACTAGGCCGCCTCCGGCTGCGAACTTCTGAACCGCGCCCATCACCGGCGAGAAACGCGCAATCGCGCCGGTGCGCAGGTAGTCTCCGTACGCAAATCCGCCGGGAACGAGGATCGCATCCACGCCCTGCAGATCGTCGGAGTCGTGCCAGAGAAAGGTGACCGGCTGGTGAGCAATTTCAGCGATGACGTTGTAGGTATCGTGATCGCAGTTGGATCCCGGAAAGACGAGGACGCCGAATTTCATACCTCTAGGTTATCAGTTTCGCAACTAGGGTTGTCACCGACGTGGGCAGGAAGGAATCAGCGAAAACAGTGGCGTTTTCGGCTAGCCAGGCGACTCGGAAACGGCTTCGCGAACACGCTTATGGGAATCGCGGGCAAATCTGTGCTGGAATGACCGGGTGATCGGATAACCGACCTGCGGTAGCCAGTGATGCGGTTTGGAGACTGCCTCCAATTCGTAATGAACCGCATTAGTGCTCGGATCGATGGTCAGCAAAAACCTCTCCTCGCCTTCTTCAGCATGGTGTGGCGTGGTTTTGTAGATGAAGCCAAAGGCTTCAGGTGTCTTGGTCACGCTCACGATCTGGCTTAGGTTCAATGACCAGAGGCCAAGGGCACGAACTTCAACTGCGACGATCTGGCCGATGCGAATCACCGCTTCTTGGTTCACGACCCGCACCCAGCCAAGATCGAACTGCTTCCACTTTTAAAACGCGCGGATTCCGCTCTCAAAAGCATTTCGGCCCGTCCCGATTTTGGATCGAGACACATCCCGCACAAATCGTTTGGGCAACTCTGAAACCTGAAGACCCTGAAGAGGATCCAGCAGCGTCAGGTCCATATGCAGCCGGGACTGCTGCTTGATGGCGTGACCGACATCGGCTGAAGTTGCTCTTCGGGGCGTGAACATTCGCTCAGTAAGTCAGCTGCAGTTGCAGTCCCTTCGCATCGTCGCTCATGAGCGCGGTTACACGATGGTGCTCGGCGTCGAAATTAGTTGTCACCGGGCTCGCTCCCGCGTGGTCGAGAGCGGTGAGATTCGCACTGGCGTACGGCTTCGAAGCCCCGTAGATCTCGATCGAAAGAAGGTTCCACCACGGTGGAAAGACGCCCTCGCGGGGAGCCACGGTAACGATCAGGCCCTGGGCGCTGAGCCTGCACGCAAAGTTCACGCGCAGGAAGTTGCCTTTCTTGAAGTCGTAGCTCACGCCGTCATCCAGGTACAGAGACCCGCTGCAGTCTGCGCCAAAAGTCGTTGGCGGATAGACTCGCAGTGTCAAAGGCCCCTCCGGCTTTTCCTCGGTGCTTTGCACCAGAGGCTGCTCGGGAACGATAGATCCCGCCCGCACAAACACCGGCAGCGTCTCGAGGTTGCGATGGATATGCACCTCGGGCTGGGATATTGCAGCGTTGTCGATTCCTTTGCGGCCTGACGTTGGATCGATGCGCGAACCAGTCCAGTAGTCGTACCAGCTTGCCGGCGGCAGGGCCACCGCATAGTCATCCACTTCGTCTGGGAAGGGGCTCTGCGCAACCAGCAGGTCAGGGCCGACCATGAATGCATTGCCGGTGCTCAGATCGATCGGGCCGCCATCCGCTGCGCCGTGAGGAAACTCCATGAACAGAGGACGCATGATCGGAAGGCCCGTTCTGCTCATCTCCTCGGTTGTCGTATAGAGGTAAGGCATCAGACGGTAGCGCTCTTCGATGTAGCGGCGCCTCAGGCTCAGGTCTTCGGCCGTCCCGTTCTCCCATGGCTCCTGAGGATTGGTCCCCGTCGCAGTATGGTCGCGATCGATGGGATGGAACGCCGCTACCTCCAGCCATCGCGTCAAGAGCTCCGGCTGCGGAGATCCCGCGAATCCGCCCACATCTGCCCCCGTCATTGCGAAACCGCTCAATCCAAGATTCACGATCTGCGGCGTGGTCTGGCGCAGATGATCCCAGTTGCTGGAATTGTCCCCCGTCCAGGTAACAGCGTATCGATGCCCTCCCGCGAAACTCGCGCGCGTCATCACAAAGGGCCTCAGATTCGGCTGCAGTTTGAGAAGACCCTCAAAGGTGCCGCGCGAGTTCTCCAGCCCGAAGATGTTGTGCACCTCCAGATGATTTGTGGTCCGCGTCGCAAAGCCCGGTTCCTCGATGCGGTGCTGCGTGTTGTCGGGCATCGTCTTCGACGGAACCAGAAAGATCGCTGGCTCATTCATGTCGTTCCAGAATCCCGCCACGCCCTTCTTTACGAAATCCGCATACAGCGTGCCCCACCACTCGCGCGAGACCTTGCGCGTGAAATCCGGGAAAACCGCTTTGCCCGGCCACACCACGCCCTCGTAGATCGACCCGTCTGGGTTCTTCACAAAATGATCTCCAGCGAGGCCTTCTTCGTAAGGCTTGTAGTGCGCCGTAGGCTGATCGGCGATATGCAGGTCGGTGATCACGACGGTACGGATGTGCTCCGCGCGAAGATCCTTGATCATCTGCTCGAAAGATGGGAAGCGGTCTGGATCAACAGTGAAAGGCCAATTCTTGTACTGATAGTCGATGTCGAGCCAGATCACGTCAGCCGGAATGCGCTCGCTGCGAAGCCGGTTGGCAATGCGCTTCACCTCGGCCTGGGGGTAGTAGCTGTAGCGCGATTGCTGATATCCCAGCGCCCACATCGGAGGCATCGGAGTGTTGCCGACGAGCCAGGCCCACGATTGCAGTACCTGTTTCGGCTCCGGTCCGTACACGACATAAAAATCCAGAGGTCCGCCTTCCGAGCCAAACGAATACGCGTCGCGATATTCCTTGTTGAAGTCGAAGCTGGAACGGAAAGTGTTGTCGAGAAAAACTCCGGCGCAGACACCTTTTCGAAAGGTGATGAACCAGGGAATCGATTTGTAAATCGGATCCGTCGATTGCTGCCACCCGAAGGCGTCCGTGTTCCAGTCCGTGAACGCTTCATTGCGCCGGTCGAGAGGTCCGGGTTTATCGCCAAGCCCGAAGTAGTGCTCGTCCTCAGGCGACTTCAGATACACGCGAAATGATGAGCCGTGATATTCGACGGGGCGCGCCGGAAGATCCTGCAAGATGACGTGACCTGCATCATCTGTCACAGTGAGGCCCAATGGGTCCTTGTGCACCGCGACGTGCAGTTTCCCCGTCTTGAATCCGATAGCAGCGGCTCCTGATTCAGGAGTGACGTTCACGCTCGCCGTTCGCGAAGAGGGAAGCACGGCCCACGATGCATCTTCCGGCAACTGGCCCGTTGGACCCACCCGCACGCGTAGAACATCTTCGCGAAGCGCAGTGATCTGAAGGACGGCCGTCCCCGAACGAACTTCAATTCCATTGGAAAGCTGTCGCGATGCGGTCACGCGCTCAAGCCTGGCGAAGCCGCCCCGCTGTTGCGCATCAGCGACGACGTTTAACTGTAATGCTGCGGCGAAAAACAAAAATACAAGAACGGCAAACGAAGAGCTTCTCGCTCTGATCACTCAGCACCTCTTGGGAGCTAGTTTGATAGTCGGTAGAAAGGATAACGCTCTGGGCAGCGTCTGAAAACAGTGTCAGACCGAGTCCCGCACAACGTGAAGACCGTCTAGCTCTGTCGGCGCCAGGCCCGGCGCTGCGATTCCATACTTTGTGTCCAGGAACTGGCGGAGATCCTCAGGTAAAAGAGGCACAAGCTCCTGCCATGTCAGCACCTTGCATCGTGCCCTCATGTCAGCCGTTCGCACAGCGCTCATCACCGAGAACCATGCCTCTCGCAGGTCGGGTCTCCGCTGGTCGTGGATCACGCAGAAGCTTGTGCCCGTAGCGTGTGCGGCAAGCACATTGCGAATCAGCTGATAGTGCGCGTACCCCGGTTCCCATAGCTGTTCGGCATCTGCTTTTGATTCGAGTTCCGCGTGAAATGCCCGTGCGATATCGTCAGCGCCTTCAATTGGCTGCTCCCACTCCTGCGTGAACTGCTCTGCGAATTCAACGGCAGCCCGGCGCCGTCGCGTCCGCAGCTGAACGCTGGGCAGTAGTTCGCGTTCGAAAACCTCATCGAAGTCGCGGTAAGCTTCGACGATTGTTGCTTCGCGGCACTGGAAGTCCGACTCCGTCAGCTTCGCTTCCACCAGCAGATCACCCAGGCGCATATCGACTTCGGTGCGGTCCACGCGGCCATTGCGGAGGGGAACGCGAGCCTTCCAGCCGAACTCCGGCTTCGTCCCCTCGTTGATGCCAAGCATTCGCTGCAGCGGAGAGGAATCTGCCACACCCGGCGTGCAGAAGATGTTCATCAGCAGCGCGTCGGAACTCATCGACGAATCAAGTTCTCGCCACTTCCGCTGTGGATCGATAAGGGGCCTTGGCAGCAACTTTCCGTGCGTGTGAATCTTGTCGAACCGCCGGAGCCAGGAGCCGTCAGCCAGAATGGCCTCGAAAGCCGGTGGATGGAAGTTGCCGTGCCGGCCCTCATCGGGCGCATACACGATCACCGGATCGCTTCCATAACTCTCGACGTGAGAATGAGCGCGGGCGTGCAGACGATTGCGCTCTGCCAATTCGGCTCTCAGCCGGGCCGTATAGGAGAAGCTGTCAATCACCCCTTCAGATTACCGGGGCAGCCTTAGCCGTTACGTCAGAGCTAGGACTCTGACCAAAGTGACTCCTGCGGCGGGCCTTCAGGCCAGCAAAATCATTGCGGCTGAGCGATCTGCGGACTATACTGGCGCAAATGCACGCAGGGGGCTGGGTGCATTGCGATCATCCAACAAGACACCGATGGGGGAAGTCTGTCTATGTTCAAGGCAGTTATCTGCACTATTGCTCTCACGGGATCTATGGGCTTGAGTTCGGCCTCGGCGCAGCAGGTCGTGCACGCGCTGACCGGTACTGTGAGTTCGATCAACGTTGCTACGAAAACGATTTCCGTCTTCCAGGACAACGGGACGCAGGGCGAGTTCAGCGACGCGACAAACTCCAAGCAGCATCTCTCCTTCGACAAGAAAGTGGCCCTCGATACAACTGCCGCTGATGTGTTCAAGAAGACCGGCGCTTACGTCGTCGTCCTCTACTACGGCGGCGACCAGGAGCGGACGGCTGTCGCGTTGAAGAATCTTGGATCAGGACCGTTCACCTCCTCCACAGGCACCGTCGTCAAGTTCGACAGCAAGCGTGCGATCCAGGTGACGGACAGCTCCGGAGCGACACAGAATTTCAAAATCACCCAGGACACCATCGGCGAGGGCTACATGGGCGCGGTCGATGGGTTCAAGTTCCAGGCGCAGAAGGGCGACAAGGTTCGCATCGTAGCCGCAAAAGACGACAGCGGACTAACCGCATTGTTCGTGCGGCTGATGTAGCTTCATACGTTCGCCAAGTTAAGGGAAGGTTGTGTTATGGCCGCGCCAGCTGGTGCGGCCTTTCCATTTTCATCGAAGCCTGATCAGGGAATGACGAGAAGTGAGCCACCGCAAGCGCAACTGCGCCGCAGCCACCTACATTCCGGCGCCCGGTATGTATTTGTACTCAATCTTCGCCGGAGCTTTGACCGGGTCACCCGTCAGATCGTGCGTATGCCATGTGACGCTTTCGCTGGCGACTTCAGGATGCTTCCGCAGAAACATCAATGCATACGTGCTTGCGGTCGGGTCGTCCTTCTGGTCTGCAAATTTCGCCGACTCCGCCGCAGCCTTTTCCTTCTCGCCCAGGCGGCGATACAGAATCGCAAGCTGGTAGTGAGCGGCGAGATCGTCAGGATCGATAGCCTGCAGCTTCTCGTATTGCTCGCGAGCGTGCGGATAATCGTGCGCTTGATAGTAACTGAAGCCAAGCTCGCGCAGGCCATCCTTTGCCAGCGGATACTTCGCCAGCATCGCCTTGAAGTCTTCAATGGCTTCCTGAATCTGCCCTGCATTGCGCTCCACAAGAGCACGATAGTAAAGCGCCCGCGGATCGCCGGGCAGCAGTTCGAGAGCCTTGGCCAGATGCGGCTTCGCATCGTTGTACCGCTCCCATACCGTCTCCACCACAGCCATGTTGGTGTAGGCGTCGGCGTAATCCGGGCGCATTGCCGCTACTTGCTTGAAGGCTTCAACTGACTTCTCGTACTGCAGCGCATCCAGCAGGGCAATACCGTAGTTGTTCCACCGCATCCAATCAGGATTCTGACCGGGTCCGGGCCCCACCGGCGGATTGCCCCCCACGTTCAGCGTCCGCGTCGTGCTGGCCACTTCAAGCACGGGTTGAGGGTAGTGTTTGCCGGCGGGTTGATCCATCGCATAATCAATGAAGTGTTGATCGAATCGGCGATACTTCACGCTTGCCGTAATGGTCACCGGGCCGGGAACCGCCTTCGGCATACGGAACCGATAGCGAATCAGCTGCGAGCGGCCTGACTGGATGGTGTTGTTGTAGGCCAGCACTCGGTTATGCCAGATCTGGTGCAGGTCGTTCAGCTCGCCTTTGGTGTTCACCAGCCGATTCGTGAACGAGTGTGCTGATGGGTCAAGATCACCGTCCGGCTCGATAAATCCGGACTCCTCGATCACCTTGCCCAAGGCATCCTTCACGACGAAGTCAACCCAGGACTCATAGAAGTCTCGCTGTTCCGGAACATACGAGTGCGCGATCCCTTTGTTCTGGATCACCACGTCCGCCACCAGCGTGTCGCCCGCGGCGAGCGAGAAGTCCTTAGATCCCAGTGGAGCGATCAGCGAGGTCTGCGCGGCTTCGCCATCTTTGGAAGAAGCGGTCTCCCTCTCAAGCGCGAAGATGTCGACGTTCAACACGCCCTTGCCGTCGATTCCATTCTTCAGAAAGTCAGCGAGCTTCTTCGCCTGCTCATCGAACTTGTAGTACGCGGCGTTCAGGCTGTTACCGCCTAGCCAGCGATGAGAGACGAGCGTTCCGTCCTTGGCGCCGGCATCCTGCGCGCCGTTCGACATCTGCTCGCGCGCCATGTGGCACGTCTGGCAGTTGGAGACAGCGTCTTTGCGGTAGAAGGGAAGCGGCGACTGCTTGGTAAAGCTAGCACCCTGCCACTCGTCATACACGGTAAACGCGCGCAGAAACTTGTAATCGTCGAGCGCGCGCGGAATCGTCGCCTTGTGGCATGCGGCGCAGAACTCAGAAGACTTGAGCAGCGGGCGCGTCACTGCCTGCTTGTGGCGATCGAGATGCCCGAGAATCTCCGAGTCAGAGACGGGACGGGTCACGGGAGCGCCCTTGTCATCCACCAGAACCGCCGGCGTGCTCATCACGTAGCTGCCGGTACCCGTCGTGTCGGTGGACTGGATCGAGTGACACACCGCGCAGGAGATTCCTTCATCCTCAAACGGCCGCTTCTTCGGCATGCCCTGCGACAGGTCTCCGGAGAAGAGGGCGATCGGGTTGTGGCAGCCCTCGCAGTGGCGTGAAAACTGAACGCCCTTTTCATCGATCAGCATGTTCACGTTCTTCAGGTACCAGGGCTGGCGGAAGCTATTGGAGTGCACCGACTGCCGCCACTGGTGATAGGCCTCCTGGTGGCAATGGCCGCAATACTCTGCCGAGGGCACCGTCCGCGGATTGACGAATTGCCCGTTCGCCGTCATCGCGTTCGAAGGCAGAAATGGGTGTTCCTTGCCGAAGGCATAGTTGTAGCGGCTCGTCACCGACTCATGAAACTGGGAGGTAGGGCCGGATACCCGGATACTCGCTGTGTAGGCAGCGGGAGGAGCATCAGCTGGCGTTGGCGGGGCAGGATCAGAAGAGGCGCGGACAACGTAAGTGGCCGTCAGCGGAACGACCACCAGACAGCTCATGGCAGCCAAACGGCTCGGCGAGAACTTGAACATCTTCAGCACGACTCCCTGATACACCTTGGACTTGCCATTTTGACGCCCGACACACTCTTAGAGGAGGCAAAATCGGGGGAACATTAGAACGGTACCAAACGAAACGAGCGATGGTCCCCACCAAAAGGTGGAGACGTTCAGCCGATCAAACCAGCGTTCCGCTTTTTCGACAGATCTGTCTTCGACCCCTGATCCCTGCCGACCAGCGAGCAGTTCATAGAGTGGGATGAACGGGGTGAAATCGACTCTGGATGGCGGTCGAGCACCAATTCGGGTTTAGCCAAATCAGGGGCCAAACTGTTAACTTTATTAGGAAAGACCTCTCACTCGCAGATGGCCTCAAGTCCATATTTCTCATTAGCAGTTCTATTCGCTGTCGCCCTTGGGTTCGGCCTCGCTCCTCTCGGGCTGGCCTGGCTCTGGCAGAAGGTGTTTTCACCCGCCAAGCCGAACGAAATCAAGAACGCCATCTACGAATGCGGACTCGAATCAAGAGGCGACGCGTGGGTCCAGTTCCGTTCTGCCTACTATCTTTACGCGATCATCTTTCTCATCTTCGACGTGGAAGCGATTTTCCTGCTGCCCTTTGCGGTGGCGTTCACAGGTTTGGGCGCGGCTGCATGCGTCTCCATGCTGGTCTTTGTGCTGCTGCTGATTGAAGGCCTCGCCTGGGCCTGGGCAAAAGGCGTACTCACCTGGGCGTGAGCAGACAGCTCACCCCATCAGTTCGTAGTTCTTCGTTCGTACTTCACAGCTCGATGTCTTCCCTTGTTGGAACTGTGAAACGCCAACTCAGAACTGGAGCGAAACGACAATGGCTGTTGACGAAAAGCTGAAGATCGAACTCGGCAAACAAGGCGTTATGGTGACGACCATCCAGGAGCTGTACAACTGGGGCCGCCGCAGCTCGATCTGGCCCATGCAGTTTGGCCTGGCTTGCTGCGCCATTGAGATGATCGCCACCACCATGGCGCGCTACGATCTCGCCCGCTTCGGCTCCGAGGTGTTTCGTCCCTCGCCGCGGCAGGCTGACCTGATGATCATCTCCGGCACGGTCACGAAAAAAATGGCGCCGCAGGTGGTGCGGCTCTACAACCAGATGGCCGAACCGCGCTACGTCATCGCCATGGGAGCCTGCGCGATCTCCGGCGGACCGTTCAAACAGGGATACAACGTGCTGAAGGGTATCGATCGCTACATCCCGGTCGACGTGCACATCCCCGGATGCCCGCCCCGGCCCGAAGCCTTGATTCAGGCCTTCATGACTCTCCAGAAGAAGATCGACGAGCAGAACCTCACCGGCGAAGGTCGTCCGCGCCATCTGGATGAACAGGCGCCCGGCAAGTTTCCGGTTCCCGACTTTGGAGAGCACGATCTCGAACCACCCAGCAACCCCGGCACATGGACGGTGCCCAAGATCATTCAGTGAATATCCGATCGGTGCCATGTCCCGAGCGGAGAGGAAGAACCAGAGCTGAGAGCTGAAACCTAGGAGCTGAAAGCTGATTTGAAGAGCGTAGAAGAAATCAAGGCGGCGATTGAGGCTGCGGTACCCGGAGCGGGGGTCAAGGTCATTTCGAACCCTGCGCCAATTGCCCAGCACTCGCTGCTCATCGATGCACAGCACGCCGTTGCCGTGGCGGAGTTCCTGCGCGACGACGAAGACCTCGCTCTCGATTACCTTTCCAATGTCACCGGAGTCGACTATCTCGACAAGGAGATCTCTGAAAAAGTTAAAGTGACGCGTCAAGTCCCGAAAGAAGTGGATGGCGTGCAGCAGATAGTTGACGAAACTGTCGAAGAGACTCGCAAGCACGTCGAACCCGGATACCTCGAAGCCGTCTACCACCTCTTTTCAGTCGCGAAGAAGCACGGGCCAGTCATTGTCCGATTCCGCAGCGCGAACCGCAGCGATCAGGTGGAACTACCATCGCTCACGCCTGTCTGGCGTTCCGCGGAGTTCCAGGAGCGCGAAGTCTTCGATCTGTTTGGCATCGTCTTCACCGGGCATCCCGACCTGCGCCGCATTTTGATGTGGGATGAGTTCAAGGACTACCCGATGCGCCGCGACTACGTTGAGCCCGACGACTTCGAGTACGAGCCCACACCGCATGACGACGTGCTGAAGCGCGCTCAGGAACACAAGGCCAAAGTAGCGGCAGGGGAGGTGAGCCAGTGAGCGCGTCCAGCATCAAGACGGAGAAACTCGCGGGCTGGAACCGTCCCCCGGTCATCGAGTCCGATGGCGAAGGCGAACTCCTCGAAGTCGCGATGGGGCCGCATCATCCTTCCACGCACGGCGTCTTCCGCATGGACGTAGTGCTCGATGGAGAGCGCGTCATCAAGCTCAAGCCGGTCTTCGGCTACCTGCACCGTAATCACGAGCAGCTCGGCGAGAGGCAATCGTATCTCGCATCGATGCCTTACACCGATCGCCTCGACTACTTCTGCTCGCTCACCAACAACTGGGCCTATGCACTCGCCGTAGAGAAGCTGGTAGGCCAGGCAGTGCCGGAGCGCGCCGAGTATCTGCGCGTCATCCTTGCCGAGTTGACGCGCATTCAGAACCACGCCTCAACCATCGGCTTTCTTCTGCAGGAGATGGGCGCCAGCGGAACGCCGCTGATGTACGCATTCCGCGAGCGCGAGAAAATTCTCGATCTCTTCGAAAGCCTCACCGGCTCGCGGATGATGTGCAACTACATGCGCTTCGGCGGCTGCCGTGTCGACGCATCGCCAGCGTGGCTGGATGCAACGCGCAAAGTAGTCGCCGGCCTGCCTTCATTTGTCGATGAGTTTGAAAACTTCCTCATGACCAACGAGATCCTGATGGCGCGCTGCCAGGGCATTGGAGTGCTCAAGCCGGATCTCGCCGTCAACGCCGGAATTAGCGGACCGATGCTGCGCGCAACCGGCGTGAACTACGACATCCGCAAGGTCGATCATTACGGCATATACGATCGCTTCAAGTTCCGCGTGCCTCTCGGCGACCACGGTGACATCTACGACCGTTACATGGTCCGCATGCTCGAGATGCGTGAGTCGATCTCAATTCTCAACCAGGCCCTGAAAGACGTGCCCGCTGGCCCGGTGATGGATCCGAAAGCCAAGATTCGCAATTTCCGCCCCAAGGCCGGCGAGTCGTACGGACGCATCGAGGCCCCGAAGGGCGAACTTGGTTTCTACTTGATCAGCGACGGCAGCCCGAACCCCTATCGTTATCGTGTTCGACCGCCAAGCTTCATCAACCTCACAGTTCTGGAAGATATGTGCCTCGGCTCGAACGTTGCCGATGTTGTTCTGATTTTTGGAAGTGTCGATATCGTACTCGGAGAAGTGGACAGGTAGCGACTCACTACGAACTCCGAAGGAGCTTTGCATTGCTGGGTGATGGAATTCTGAAGGGACTGGTAGAGACGGCAAGAAACTTTGCCGGCAGCTATGTCTCGAAAGAACGGATGACGACCGTCGAATATCCGGAGGAGCGCCTGCCGCTGCCGGAAGCTGCGCGAAACTTTCCGTTCCTCGTCTACGACGGCGACGACTGGGAAAAGGGCCTTCGCTGCGTCGCATGCCAGATCTGCGAGAAAGAGTGCCCGCCGAAGTGCATCTACATCGAGAAAAGTAAAGACAAGAAGCCCGACTACGTGGGCAAGCCGCAGATCTATCCTGCAAAATTCGACATCGACATCTCGGTCTGCATGAGCTGTCAAATCTGCGTTGAGGTCTGTCCCTTCGAAGCCATCAAGATGGACACCGAGTTCGAGCTCGCCACCGACGACAGATTCGGCGGCCTCCTTCTCGATCGCAAACAGCTCTCCCGCTCCAACGAGTACTACCACCAGATCCATCCCACCGAAGCCAGCGAAGTTGACGCGCGGCTCGCCGAAGAGAAAGCCAAGGTAGAAGCGAAAGCCAAGGCCGCTGCGGAAGCCGCGTCCGCAAAAGCTGCAGCAGCGCCGGCCGCCGCACCTCCCGCAACTCCTGCCGCCAAACCTCCCGCACCGGTAGAAGCCAAGTCCGCCAAAGCCGCAGAGGTCGCAAAGGCTCCAGCCGCCGCCACTTCGCCCGCAGCGCCGAAACCTCTGCCGGGGACGGGAAGTGACGGAACAGCTCCCATGTCCGCGGAAGACAAGAAAGCCGCTGAGACTCCAGCGAAGCCAGATGAAGGAGAGCCGAAAGCCAAAGGAGAGCCGAAAGAATGACAGACAGGCTCGACCAGATTTTTGTACTGCTGAAGCATTGGTTGCTTGGTTATCTCCCCGAGAGCTGGCAGACTCCCGTCGGCGTCGTCATCAGCGTCGTCTGCATCATCGGCCTTTATCCCGCGCTCTTCGCCATCACTACGGTTCTCGAACGCAAAGGCGTCGCGCGTATTCAGAATCGTCTCGGCCCGAATCGCGTCGGCCCTTACGGAATTCTTCAGCCCATGGCCGACGGCATCAAGTCGCTGACTAAGGAAGATATCGTTCCCACCAGCGCCGATGCAGTAGTCCACTTCCTCGCGCCGGTGATTCTCGTCGTCACCGTCTTCATGGGCTTTGCCGTGCTGCCCATGGGCCGCAACATGGTCCTCGTCGACATGGACGCCGGCCTGCTCTTCTACTTCGCCATGGGTGCTTCGACCGAGTTGTCCGTCTTCATGGCTGGTTGGTCGAGCCGCAATAAATATTCGCTCCTCGGCGCCATGCGCGCGGTCGCTCAGATGATCAGCTACGAAGTCGCACTGCTGCTCTCGAGCGTAGTGATCGTAATGATGACCGGCTCGCTGTCGCTCGTAAAAATTGTCGAAGCGCAAAACCACTACAGCTACGGCTTCCCGCACTGGTTCATCTTCACGCCATGGGGACTTGCCGCGTTCATCATGTACGCCGTCGCCGGCACTGCCGAGACGAATCGCTCGCCCTTCGATCTTCCCGAAGGCGAATCCGAGCTCGTCGCCGGATATCACACCGAATATTCCGGTTTCAAATTCGCTCTGTTCTTCCTCGGCGAGTACGTGGCGATGTTCTCCATATCCGCGCTCGGTTCCACGCTCTTTCTCGGCGGATGGATGGCGCCTCTTTCCGTACTCCAGGTCGTTCCTTCGTGGATTTGGTTCTTCGGCAAGCTCTTCGTTTCGATGTGCGTCTTCATCTGGCTGCGCGGAACCCTGCCCCGCCTGCGTCAGGACCAGCTGATGAACTTCGCGTGGAAATTCGTCCTGCCCATGTGTTTGCTCAACCTTTTCGTCGCCGGACTCTGGCGATTCATGGGCGACGGCTGGCTGCGCTGGCTGGTCTGCTCCGCGATCCTGATTCTTGCCTACGTCAGCATCGGCCGCGAAGGAATGCGCCGCCAGAAATTCGGCCCCAGGAGCTACCGCTATGCCGAGTAGCGAATCACTGCTCCTGAAACCACCTTCGCCTGCGAAAAGGCTGGGTGCCCCATCCATCCGACGGTTCTTTGTCGGATGGGTGGGAAGCCACAAAGCAGGAACTCCCCACACCTCGAAAGAAAGGAGCGTGCCGTGGACTTTGTTTTCTATCTAATCTCCGCCTTCGCCGTCGGCGGCGCGCTCGCTGCGGTTCTTTTAAAGAACCTTGTGCATGCCGCTCTCGCGCTCACCATCGCCTTCTTCGGCCTGGCGCTGCTCTTCCTTCGTCTCGATGCGCAGTTTGCCGGCTTCGCGCAGATCCTCGTCTATGTTGGCGCAGTCGCCATCCTGGTTGTCTTCGCAATCCTGCTGACGAAGGGTTCTGAAGTCCCGAAAGAAGGCGTCTTCTCGAAAAGCTGGTTCGCAGGTCTCGCCATCGCCGCCGGAGTCTTCGCCGTGCTTACGTGGGCTGTATTGCAGGCTGCCCCATCGCTGCCGAATCAGACCGCAGTCCCCGCTGTTACCGTGAACGACATCGGCAACGCCCTCATGAGCCGTTACGTACTGCCGCTTGAGATCATCGCCGTGCTCCTCACTGCCGCTCTCCTCGGCGCCGTCATCGTCGCCATGCATGAGAAAGAGAGGGCGAAGCAATGACTCCTCTTACCGGCTATCTCATCGTCGCAGCTCTCATCTTCGCCATCGGCCTCGCTGGCGCGCTCACCCGCCGCAACGCCATCATGGTTCTCATCGGCATCGAGCTCATGCTCAACGCCGCCAATCTCAACCTCATCGCCTTCTGGCGCTACTCGCCGCATTCCGAGCTGCTCACCGGCATGATGTTTGCCATCTTCTCCATTGCCGTGGCCGCAGCCGAAGCCGCTGTCGGTCTCGGCCTCGTCATCTCCATCTACCGCCACGCAAAGACAGCGGACGTCGAACAAATGAACAGGATGAAGGGGTGATGATGCAGGAAGCCATCGCGTTCACACCTCAACTCGACGCCAGTTCCATCGCACGCTGGCTCTGGCTTATTCCGGCGCTTCCCATCGTCGCCGCTGGCATCATCTCTGTCTTAAAACAGCCCCGCCGCAAACTCGCCTCGAACCTCGCCATCGGCTCGATGGGGATTTCTCTGCTCATCGCCATCACTGCCTTCGCGCACGTGTTGAGCGGCTGGGCGCACAACCACGCCGTCCGCGAGGTGGTCAACTTTTCCTGGCTCACCGTCGGCACACAGTCCGTTGAACTCGGCTGGGTTCTCGATCCGCTCTCTGCCGTGATGCTGGTGATGGTCACCTTCGTCGGCCTTCTCATCTTCATCTACTCCACCGGCTACATGGAGCACGACGAGAACTACACGCGCTTCTTCTGCTTCCTCGCGCTCTTTGCCGGAGCCATGCTCGGCGTCGTCATCGCCAACAGCATCCTGCTCCTCTTCATGTGCTGGGAGCTCGTCGGCCTTACGTCTTACCTGCTCATCGGCTTCTGGTACCACAAGCCCTCCGCCGCCGCAGCCGCGCGCAAAGCCTTCATCACCACTCGCGTTGGCGACATCTTCTTCCT
>Ga0105239_10002554_pt1 | contig 23087 bp, 22 predicted proteins | sample KBSC44metaG_FD_92761 | JGI IMG/M metagenome (GOLD analysis project Ga0105239, IMG submission 92761) | Corn rhizosphere microbial communities from Kellogg Biological Station, Michigan, USA - KBS C4-4 metaG | ecosystem: Host-associated > Plants > Roots > Rhizosphere > Soil | place: Michigan, USA... | reverse complement strand
CCCTCCTCACTTCTTTCCCCATGGGCCCGGCCCATACGGATCAACCAATTTTTCTGGGTTTTATCCCTTTCCCGGCCGGGTTGGCCAAATAAGCAAAAAGAGCCCCCCCCCCCCCCCCGGGTGTCTGACACAACACCGAACAACAATAACTCGAGAGATTCGTCACTATCAGCTTGTTGAAAGCGTTTCAAAAACGCCGCTTCTTGCGCACGCTGGCGCCCGATGCAATGCTCCTCTTCAATTCCTCGCGGCGGCGGTTTGCTTTGGCTTGCTCGGTTTCGTCTTCTTTGCTTTCAACAAGGTTCTTCTGCTCCTTTTCCCGTTTCGCTACGTTGTCTGGGGAGGTGGTGGCGCTGGACCTCTTCGTGTGGCGGGGTGATGTCGGTAATTGCTTTTGCTGTTGGGTCGATCTTTTTGAGCTTGGAGATGGTGATGCTGGCTGTACTGCTGCTGAGTGTGGCGGGGACGGGGTTGGTGTTGGTGTTGCGTCTGGATCGGCATCTGTGTTCCCATTAGTGGTGTCATCATGGTCTCTCATCTCAGTATCTTCGATCGATTTCCGTGTGAGTTTCGCTTTAGTAGATGATGACGGTTGAGGTGATTCGGTTCGCGACGAAGCTTCGGTTTTGCGGCAGCCGCCCAGCCGTCCTAGTCGGCGTGATGGTGTCGTTTGAGATTCAGAAGGCACATTATCTTGTCGTTGTTGACTGGATCGAGTGTGTGGCAGTGATGACACGTCAACGTCGAGGTCCTCGGCCTCAGGTGTACTGCTAGCGCTTTTCTGCACACGCTTTTCTTCCGTCCTATTCAGCCGGCCAAGGCGGCGGCGTGGAGAGGATGGCGCTGGTAATGGACTGTCGGCGTTGGGCTCAAGTGTCCTGGTCCTTTGGTGCGGTTGGGGTTTGGAGGTAGGTGGTTCACTTCGTTCGTCCTCTGACGAAGTCGAGGAGGGCGATCGCTCTTCACATTTTTTCTTGAGGTTGCCGAGCCTGGATTTCTGTTTCCCTGGATCGTTCTGATTGCCTGTGGGTTTCTTTCTCGCAGTGCCACTGCGGCCACCAGTAGTGTCAAGCTCAGAGTCAGATTCAGTGGTAGTGGCGGTTGCCGTTGTAGACGCTGCTTGAGTCACCACAGCAGCTTCTGGAGAAGAATGTCGTCCAGGAGAGGATGGTTGAGCAGCAGATGATGACGATTTCGGTCTTGATTTCGACTCACCATAGGCCTTGGTAGCATTTCGCCGACCTAGTCTTCCAATCTTTGCCGTTTTGGCTTTCTTTGAGCTAGGGTTCTCATCTTCAGTGTGTGCTTCATCATGGGTGTCACTGCTTACGCCGGATAACTTTCTCGATTCGGCTTTCTTAGATTGAAGGTTAGGTGGTGTCGCTTGACGCTTGGTTAAGTTAGCTTCTGGTGCTATATTGGTCGGAATAAAGGTTCTAACCTCAAAATCATCATCAGATTCTGTCGACTCATCGCCTTCCGGCTCTGGAATGGCCGAAGGCGTCCTTCCCATAGAGGACTGGGATTGATTCTTTGAGGCAGTGTTCTTGAGAATGCCTTTATCGGAGGTAGCCAGCCCATTCAGCCAGTCTTCGTGTTGCTGACGAGTATGAACAAAGCATTTTTCACATCCTGTTACAAGATTTTTCAACCCCGTTCGGTCGGCACCTTCATATCCATCCTCGTTAGAGAACTGCTTGGTCCAAAGGTTCTCATCAAAGAGAGCCATTCCTGCCACGTGCTTCTTAGCGTCTGCTACTGTAAGTTGACCACCTTTCCGTGAGGAGGTTCCTGCGACGCCTGGAAAGATGAGGCTAAGGTCAATGGCAGAAGTCCCGATTCTGTCGAGCAGCCGGGAGATGACATGATCTTTATCCTTTATAATGCGAAGAAGCGAATTGATTTTATCTTGAGAGACGGAAACCTCATGAAGACTAGGGCGTAATAGTTGTTCTGCTAGTTCGGATGCATTCTTTTGCTCAAGTCGAAACGTCCAGTCTAAGGGCTTAAGTGGCCGGGGCAAGCCGATGTTCGTGCGCAGCAAGAGGCCTTGTGATGCAGGGCTGCAATCACGGAGCAACGTACTGTGTCCATCTTGCAAGCATTCTCGTAGCTTGGACAATAGGAGACCGAATTGGCCACTAGATTCTGATGGATCGATGCTCGCCTGCTGACGTGCAGCTTCTGCGAAGATATCATACTTGTCCAACGAGCAATCCCAAATTGATATCAAGTCGGTCAGTAATAGTGAAATTGAATCTTTGCTTATGCGGAACGAGTAGAAGAGTTTGGGGCATTCCTTTCGCGAAGGAAGGTGGAGTTCCTGCCAGCCATCTTCATTGCTTGGGTCTTGCATCCCTTCCTTGAAACGGCTGATATTGCATGTCCTTTTGTTCGTACAGGGGAAGATTGACCCTTGGTATGTCGGCGGGGCTATATTATAGCCAGAGTTTGACGCGACTATTAAAGCAGAACTGAAGCAATTCCCTGTGACTCTAGCTCTGGGTTGGTCGACAGTCTCGAGGAAGGTGCAACGGAAGATTAATGTTGGCGTACGAGTCAGCAGCAGGCTGCTGGGCCAGGATCTGAGTCAGTAATCTCCAGGCGCTTCTTGCTGCTGACTACTCGTAAGGATACATGACGCGGTCACGTGGACGGTTCTCATTTTTCCGTGCCACCACCGTCACCTTGGATAGGAGCCTCTGCGCAATAAATAATAATACATTGTGCCTGGTATTTTCTGACACCGGTCCTGGTCATTGCTGTACAAACCATGTTTGGCTTGTATGAGAAGAGCTCATCAGTTCAATCGCTTGTCAGGTTTTTTTCAAAGCGCAATGAATGATGAGGCACTACTTTGCTGTGTCATTGGACATATGATCGCCTAAATACCTGCAAACCGCCTTTCATTTCAAGCATCCACATATATGTGAGGCGATTCACCCTGCATTTCCATCTACAGCATATTAATGACCTGGTAATTGCCATGCCTGCAACATGCCATCAATAAGCTTCGATCTTATGCCAGGTATTGAGGCGGTGCTGAATGGTGAATGATGAAGACTACCATTGACCAGCAGGCGGGGGCTGATACATGGGTCCAGCTTCTAAGAGTTCAGTGGCATTCCCATATGTATCGATGTTGTCTCCTCTGGTCCAAGTCTTTACATGGGCCTCTCCTCAACTACCCTCGAAGTCTCGGACCTCTGTTAATACTCGTCTCCGAAACGGCTTTGAGGATAGTTCAAGGTGTTCAACGGCTGCCTCAGACAGAAGAGTTAGACGTTTCCTGGTCCCGCCATGTCCAAACCAACGGATCTCCTCACTGCAGTTGTGAACGAGGTCAAGGAGATCAGAGGACAATCTCATATTGACTGGCGAGCACCCACTGTCATGGGCGCTAGCTTTTTGGAGGCCTTGCGTGCATGGCAGGACATCATGCATTGTATGTTCTCATTAACGGCAACAATGCAGGAGATGTATCCTTGCAGTTGTGGAGTATTCGTGCGGTAACGGCGTTGGCGTTCTTGTCGAAATTGCTGCTTGCTATTGGGACTGGAGTTGCGTATGACCAATGGCTATGGGTCAATCTGCACACAAAGACTCATTCCACGGGTTCACTGGACTCCTTATTTGGCATCCTTGGGAACACGTTCAATTTTCTAGCACTTCGGCTGTGGATTCGACGACCTGCATTTCTGTTTTTAGCCGCGGTAACATGGTGAGCCAATGCACGAATTCTTGGCCTTCTTCTCTCCCTGACTACCTAGGCTACTTCCAATATCAGCCGTCCTCAATCCAGGTACTTTGTTTGTTCAGTCTATTGAACAGTATCGAAATGAAAGCCTCACTGTGCCCCAGCGGGCGTACACCATTGACACGAGGCTGTACTGTTTGATTGAAGGTGACGAGGAGTCTACCTCCTAAGTCAGCATGGCTACTGGACTCCTCAATCCTACATTTGCAACGCTGCTCGCAAACAGCGTTCTTCCGTGCAAGCCTCGAACGCCAATCTTACCTATGACCTTACATTCATTGCACCTGCCGTCTCTTGCATGCAATCCGACGATCATGACTTCCAATTAGCAAAGAACGCGCTCAGTGAGTACGAGGCGGCGAGGGATACTCGGGTTCTGTACTTTGCTTGGATCCCGCAAGCTGGCTGGGGTCCCTAAGTGAATGGCTCCTTTTTTGCTTCGGCTGATGTCGAAATCGCTAATTATCGACTTGATTTCGATTCTGTAGAGGCTGCTAGACTCTTCATCTACCTGAATACGACCGGGCTCAGCGATCAAGCCAAAAGGATGGCTCTCCAAAAACCGCCACACGCGCAGATGATTGCCTGTCTGCTTTACAACAGCACTTACGAGACCCATCTTGACGTGAAGAGCACCGGAGAACAGCATATTACTGCCACAACAAAGTTCCTAAATTGGATGCCAGCGGTAGCTACATTCACCGCCTCTGCATCGGCTCCAAGTGTTCGCATCCAAACGAACACGCAAGCTATTGGAATCATTCGGGAGGATGATGAGTGGGCCGATTTTGTTTGCCAATGGTGATTCTGAGACGATTACTAATGCTGTCTACGCATTGGGCATGAATAAAGCCATGTTTCCCGTACAGGAGAACCTCACACAATCCCAGATGACAGAAGAATGATCGAGCAAGGTGAAACACTGTTTCGGAATATCACACTGAGCATGCGCTATGGCCTCGTCGCAGGATACGTGCTGAGAACCACCAAGAAGAAACCAACGCAGATGTTTGTGCACACTTACTAACCCAAGGCAATGGTGTTCTAGGACCAGATGAGACCACCACGAACGCACAAAGCTCCTTCTATGAAGCCCAATTCGTGTACGAGCCGCGCACATTGCTCATTGCGTATGGGCTGAGCAGATTTTTCTCCATGGCGTGCATGTGTTTGGGCATCCATGCGCTCTTGCACAACAGTGCATCCTACTCAAATACCTTTTCCACACTCGTTGGACTAACCAGAGACCGCATGCTCTCGAGGTTGGCTGACGGTGAGGCCGACTTGCAAGGTGCACAGCCGACCCCCAGACATATTCGGCGAGCTGAAATTCCACTTGCAAGGAGCTCTGAGAGTTCAGAGAACCATGCGTCGAGCTCGTTGGAGGAGCGAAAAAGAAGAAACAAGAACGGGTTTGGAGAAAAGACGTGACCTTAAGCAGCCCTGCAGCCTGCCTGTGCTTGCATACCCTTCTTAGGTGACATGAAGCTTCTAGAAGTTTGGGCTCCACTTACGGAGCGTTGGCTTCCTGGACATTGCAGTTTGCCATCTCCGTCAGTATGTGAATGAGCTTTGAAGCGTCCAACGTTCACCGAGAGCGCAAACCTGAAGTATTAGGATTCACATTCTCGAGTATTAGTCTCCCATAAACTGCTGAAAAGTAAACTATGTGCAAATTGAAGTGCCACTCGTCCCGTACCTTAATAACACATTCCTGAGAGAGTGGATTCTGTGCAACCATTGCCCTTTCCAAGTACTTTGCCTTTGCAGCCGACGTGCATGCTGACACTTATTCCTTCGACCGTGGCCATGCCCGCACGTTCATCCCCTCCTGAACAACGACACCACTCGACCGCGTTTTGACGCCTGCCAGAGGATTCACAATAGAGAAATCAAAAGTTCGGAAGAGCTGGTGGTGGATCAAAACAATCAGTGTTTGCAACTTTTCAAAGGTGGTACAAGCCCAGGAACGGTCACTGCAAGTCTGCGACGAGACTCTTTGTTAAGACATTGAACTCACCTCGAAAAGTACTTTCCTCAGCTCCATCAAAGCAATCTCCTTGCCAAGGCAGCTGGTCCTCCCTGTTCCAAACACCAGTTCTTGAACCCGCTCTCGAGCCTTGAGTCTCTCAGAGTCTTTGTCAAACCACCGATCTGGTCGAAAGGTATTGGCATCAGGCCCGAAGATATCTTCGCGGCGCAACATGGAATAAATGGAGATCCCAATCTCAGTTCCACCTGGGACATAGATACCATTGTGCGTAAAGCCAGCTGGAGTTGGGGCGAGACGAGGGCTTATTCCATTCAATGGCATAAAGATTCGAAGACCTTCCATTATGCAGGCGCGAAGGTACGGGAGAGCTTGGGCTTCTCGGTTTTTTATAACGGGATGTGAAGCTTCTCCTCTCTCGAGAGTGGCGTCAATTTCGACCATGAGCTTTCGATATGCAGATGGATTGCTAAGGATATGAAAAAATGTGTTCCGGATTGCGTGGGCAGTGGAATCGGCTCCTGCCATGATTTGAAGAATTGCCTCTGATTGACATTCTAGCTGCGTCAGGCCATGGCGCATGAAAGAGCTAAGCATGTCAGCCGGTATTTCTGCAGTTAGAGGTGTGGCAAATCTCTGGGAGACAGCCATGTTGACCGCTGAGATGATGGCACCAAAGCCCACATCACTAGGTTGAGCTACCAATTTCTGTGCCACTTGCAGTAATCGGTAGACAGAACGATGATGCATCGACGCCTCCACAATAGGGTATAACCTAGCGGAGTTCTTGTGATAGTCAAAAAGATCCTTGTTCTGTCTCAGGAAGCCCATCGTTACCCCGAAGGCAATGGTTGTGAGATTGTCGAGAGTAAAGAACCCAGCCAGTCGAGCAAAATCAAACGGCTCCTCCCTGTCAACATAGCCACGATTGATAAGCTCAATTAGTTCAACAACTCGGCCGTCGATATCATTCTCGAGATTGACAACATCCTTGCCAGAGTACTGGTAAACTTAGTTTGATATCGTCAAAGGAAAAGGTGTGGTTTCATACCCCAGGCTGAACCTTTGCTCGAAGTCTTGCATGGACTGTCTCATCTCGGATTGATAGCAGATGGTCGCTCTGAGCATCAACCTTCGTTGCCTCCCAATAATGGCTTTTGGAAAATCCCGATCTTGGTGCCCCCATCAACCGGAGCAAGACTGGATCATTGGTGAGGATCACGTTTGGTGCGATACGAACAATTGAACCTAACGGACATGTAAATCAGTACTTTGGCCAGACTTGTGATGTGAGAGGCAGGGCGCTGAAGACTTTGGGGCGAGCCACGCACCATAGCGTCGCAATGCGGCTTCACCGGCGAGGTAGAGTCGAAGACGGGAAGCATGATAAAACAACCAGACGTTGGAAAACGACGCCAACCAGGGTCCCTGTATGTGTGCTAATCGACGATACCCTATCCAGAAGCGGGCTCCACTCCAGGCAAGAAGGCATATTAAGGCTACCCACGGCCATTTCCGTAGAAAATCCTGGTCCAGTACCGAACTTGAGGCCATGATGAAGTTGGGTAAGATGAGATACGTAGCAACAAGTGGAGCAGCATATTGCAGAAGTTATTTCAAACATGACTGACCTGCACGTAGCTGCCGCCAACATCACCATTGCAACTGCCCACAAAGTTAATCTTTCACCAGCGTGAAGACTCTAATCCACTTCGGAGGACACTTGAGTTGGTATTGGAGTGACTCGAGTGCCTCGGCCGTGCCTAGTGATATAGCCCGCAGTCTAATAAGTCAGATGTAGGGAGCGTGCGTGAGCTGGCATTTAGACACATTGACGAAACCCGACGGAAGCAGTTCTAGATCCAATCATGCCAATCTCAACTGTTCGGCTGTTAGGACGACAGTTTCCAGTCAATCAGACCGTTAAATACGAGCAGATGGCTGAGCCCAGAGGCCAGACCATTCTTACTTGGGATAAGTGAGCTGCAGGTATCCAAATTCAGCTGATCAACGCCTAGGATCAAGCTGCATGGGGTGGCCAACAACGGGTGGTATCAAACTTGCCTTGACACCAATGAGATCGTGAGCGTGCTCCTGTTCACACCGGATATCATTTGCTGACGGCTCGGTTCGCGGCGGGCACTTGAACAGGTCGCGTCGATTCGCAATCGGTCGGTTGGCTTGACCATAAACCAACCATCTCAGGGCTGAGGGCGACCATACAGAGGAGAGAGGCCCTGAACATCCCATATCCATCTACAGTGCAGTGCAGCGGCTGGCTTTCCTGTCAACTGCCCACTGTCAACCATGAGGTCGCTGGGTCCATAGTTTGTCACACAAAAGGTGACAGGCTTGGCAAAGGACGGCATGGGAATGGATAAGTAGAAGAACCCATTGGTATGGGCCGTGAAAGTCATTGCCTTCTTTCTTTATTCAGAGCCTCACGAATGACCCCTCCACCAGGTGCTGTCTAGATGAGTCAACCTCACCGAAATGGCAGAAAACGACCAGACTATTGAACCAGCAAATTTTGATGGCAATGAGAGTGATGAAGGCTTTGTTGACGACTACGGCTCCTCCACTCAATCTGTGGCGTCCAGCATCTATGACTATGAGGTGTCACAAGGACGAACATATCATGCTTATCACTCCGGCAAGTACATGATGCCAAATGATGAAGCTGAGCTTGATCGGGTAGATATTGCCTATCATGCCATCCGAATGTCCATGGGAAACAAGCTTTATTACGCGCCGATTTCAAACCCAACCGCCGTGCTGGATGTTGGGACGGGGACAGGAATATGGGCGATAGATTTTGGGGACGCTTATGAGGCAGCAGATGTTGTCGGAATTGATTTGAGTCCAACTCAGCCGACTCTCGTGCCACCAAACGTCCGATTCGAAATTGCGGATGCGGATGAACAGTGGACTTTCCGTGACGAGACTTTCGACTTGATTCATACACGAGCCATGAATGATCTCACCTTGAAAGACTGGTCCGACTATTATCGCCAGGCCTTTCGAACGCTCAAGCCTGGTGGGTGGGTTGAAGCGCAAGAGTGTCGCTGCCGTCGCTCTTCTGACGACGATACTATTCCCGCCGATGGACATATGATTTATTGGGAAGATGAGTGGGAACAAGCCATGAAAATGATTGGAAAGAACGGCCATTGTAATCCCAACTTGGTAGTACAACAAATGAGGGACGCAGGCTTTGTCAACATCACTGTTAGGAACTTCAAAGTGCCCATAGGCACCTGGCCAAAGGATCCCGACTTGAAGGAGGCGGGTAGATTCGCGCTGGTGATGATGATTGAAGGCATTCATGGCATGAGTGTTAAGCTTTTCACAAGTGTCCTTGGATGGGATGTCAACCAGTTTGAGGCACTGTTGGCGAAAGCTCGCGCAGAATTGAAGCGGAAAGACATCCATTCATACTTTCACTTGTAAGTTGTCAGTCGTAGCCCCAGTGGTTTCATTTTCAGCTGACATCGCGTTCAGATACATCATCTATGGGCAAAAGCCACCGAGACCATCTCATGTCGAAGAAGTCGAGCCAGCTGGTAGCACATCGGACTGAAGATAGGGCATTTGTCAATTTCGGGTATACTTAGTGGTCGCTCAACCAACAAGCGGGTCAATAATGAACTTTGAAGAGTCAGGCAGCAGGTGCCTGTTGAATGCCCTTATTTGGGAACTGGGCAGGGATGATTTCGATCAGCTTTTAGCTCCCCTCTTGAGATAAAATTCTGTTTTTGAAAGTGATTTAGAGTCCTATCCAGGTGCTCTTGGGGGCACCCAGGGGGATTGAAGTAAATCAATGTCGTCATTACTCTCATTGTAGTGTGGCACCTAGGTGTGTGGCACCCATGTGGGATATTATGGCAGGCAAGGAAGTGAAAAATGAGCTGGTTGGCTTTATCGCAGGTGCTAATTTGATCCGCAGTAGTTTCTATGGCGGAGTGTACCGACCATATGAACCTTCTTCGCCTGCCTGCGATATCAGCCTCAACAAAGGACTGAAGTTCCATGAATGCCAGGAAGGGAAGAATTTCTCTATTCCCAAACCCGAGATGAGCGACTATTTCCGCAGCACCAAGCGAAGGCGATCGCAATCACCCGCTCGCTCAGGAGGCCAAACTAGCAATCGACCGTACCGGGAGCGACAAAGTCCCCAAGATCGAGAGAATGGCTCACAACCACGCTGGTCGCATAAGGAGCAGATGAGAATTAATCAGCTTCAGGAGGATGATCGGATGCGAGAGTGGGTGGCTCAGGAGGATGATTTTGTTCTCAAGCAGGCTAAAAAGAAGGCAGCTATCCGGGTCAAGGAAGGCCGGGCGAAGCCCATTGACTGGCTCGCAGTCACCCTCCGTGTTGTCGATCCTACGAGAGATCATTTAGATGATGAAGTGGAAGAGAAGGACTTGGAGTTTATCGATCCCGATAGCGTCTTTGATGGCCTCTCCGGAACCGAATTCTCCGATCTGCGCAAGGATATCGATACCTACCTCAACCTCGAAACGAACAGAAACAACCGAGAATATTGGCGCACAATGCAAATCATCTGTAAGGATAGGCAGAGGAAGCTGCGGAAGTCGGGTCCAGAAGGAAGAGCAGTGAGCTCGGTTGCCACCGATATAGACAACCTTTTATCCCCCAAGACTTTCGAACAGCTCGAGGTGTTAGAACGACAGATTCGAAACAAACTCGACTCGAATGAACCAATTGATACAGACTACTGGCAAGAACTACTCGACAGTTTACTTGTTTGGAAGGCGAAGGCGAAGATTAAGAGAGTCTATCATGACGTGCTTGATTCAAGACTCAAGCAGCTACAACAAGCGAACGAACGAAAGGCACTGCAAGTCCAGTCCAAATTATCTGGGTCCGAAGTATCTGGTCTGGAGGCCGTCAAATACTCGAGAGAACTCGACCCGGATCCGTCTTTGGAACTTTCAATAAAAGACAAGACTCTTGAAATGGTCAGCGAAGCTAGTTTTCTAAGGGAGGTCGCAACTGCCCGTCGGAAGGTATTGAAGATGGGATATGTGCCGGAAGCCAAAGGCACCGCACCAACGGTCGCAAGCACTTCACTGCCATCGGGCCAGACTCAAGCTGCCGATCCCACAGCACGCTTTGCGACCTCTGCCGAGGATGCGTCTTCGACGACCAAGGCCCTTTTCGACCGAGAGGTTGCTAAGGGTTTCGATGAAGACGAGGAGATTTTCGCCGGCGAGGAAGAGGTCACCACATCAGACACTCAGGCGCTTTGGATGGGTAAATACCGACCTCGAAAGCCGAAATACTTCAACCGTGTGCAGATGGGCTACGAATGGAACAAATACAACCAAACACACTACGATCACGACAACCCGCCGCCCAAGGTCGTCCAAGGCTACAAGTTTCACATCTTCTACCCAGACCTCATCGACATCACCAAGGCACCGACCTACAAAATCATCCGAGAAGGCGGGCGGAAGAAAGGTCAAACCATGGCGCCTGCGGGTGAGGAAGACACCTGCGTTATCCGCTTCATGGCCGGTCCCCCTTACGAGGACGTAGCCTTCCGCATTGTTGACCGGGACTGGGATTACTCTGCGAAGCATGATCGGGGTTTCAAGAGCAGCTTTGACCGAGGCATCCTCACACTCCACTTCACTTTCAAACGGATCACGTATCGCAAGTAGCAGCGATGCACGGCTGGTTCGAGTGCACAAGATGTGCCCCCGAACTCGTGCTCATGCTCTATGGTCCAGGGGCTATTGCACACATGAATGAAACTAAGGCTTATAAACAAATCGATACCCCTCATAATTGGCTGCAGACCAACAACAAGACAAGACTGACTAATCATGGCCAAACCCACTTGAATCTGGCTACCATGATGTGTTCGATCGATGCCTGCTGGAATCCGAATCCCAAGCAATCACTGCAGCAGTCCACAATCTCTTCAATCCCGGTGTCCGAGTGAATATCCAGGCATCAGTGCATAAGCCCTCCCTCGTCAGTCAAATCACTCCTCTCTTACCCTGGATGCACATATCTCCCTCCAGCCTGCCTCATCCCAACTATCAGCACAGACCACAATTATGCAATTGTGCATGTACACAAAGTAAATTCCCTCTGGGGCTTAGAATGCCTGGTATTTAATTTCCTCACCGCGCAACCTGTAGTGCAGTTCAAATGAGCCAATCGGATGCCCGCGCGTCGGCTGAGGTTTGGTATTAGGGGGCCTTTACCTTTTCCACATGCGTGTCTTGCCCTCTGCATTGCGCACGCCTGACAACCGCCCCGTTCTTATCTAAGACCACATATTGCTAACCCCCCTGAATAACACAGAAATATTGGCTTCTATTTATGGGAAGCTGCTGGGTATGCTCTGGGCGAGGATGTGGATTACCTCATGTTGTAGCTGATGGGAACCAAAGGGGGTGGTTTGAAAGAATCCGGGCGGCAAGCACACAACTTAGGAGAGTGAAAAAGAAAGACAATTATATTGTAATAATAGAATAATAATTGTCTAAAGCACCAAAAGAGACCTGCTTCGCTGGGGTATATCCTCTTCAAACTTCCTTCACATTGACGCAGACATGCCGACCAGATGCGGTAATTTTCGGCTTTCTATCGCCTGTATGTTCCACTGCGTTCTTGCACTCACGAATAATGAGGATGTCGCTATCCACCTCGCTGATAGACGTACAAATGATTCCTAATGAACAGAAACGAAAAAGCCGACGTGCGCTAGTTGATCATAGTAAATCGTTGGATGTCACGAACACCAGTCCCAACACGTATAACCGTTGACGCCACATCTTGGGCGGAGCGTGAAAGGGAATGAAAGAATTCAGAACTCGGGTTGACTCGAATTTTCATGGAGCTGGCTCGTGATCGGAGCTAGGAGTTGTAGGCTTGTGTGTGGCTGCGGCACCATTGAGGGAAAGATCAGTGGCGGCCCTCTTGAGTGCCTTCTCTTCGCTAGGAGATACTCCACAGTCGAGCTCCCAGGTTTCTTTCTCTTTGTGCATTTCTCTCCTTATCCACGGGATTGAAATGGCAGCCCAAATACCAGCCCAAACGAAAGGGACACCCCATCCTTAAGAAGCTTTGTTAGCATATTGATACCGGATGATCACGCGTCAAAGGGCTTACCAATGCCATAGGCAACTGCTTTGTCAATCGGGTGGATGACAATGAGCACAGTACAGGCAATTGCAACAACAAGTGCCGGTACGGACCAGAACCAGGACTGCACCCGGAGCATCCTCCTAAATCTTGGGCTGGCTTTGTATCTAGATGCTAATGCCTCGCGGAATGGCCTGCCGGCGCCCGCATTGACAGCGACGATATCCTCCATCAGATAGTAAACACCGGGGAGGACTTTGCCACCCTTGGCAGTGGAACTGATCCGGAAAGGTGCAGGCCGGTTTAGCTCACTGTAAATAGTGATGAGGAGGATACATCCGCCTAAGCAATATAGAATTGAGGGTCCGGGCATGGACAGAACGCGTAGCCACACAATATGTGGCGCGCTACCAATGATCAGAAATGCCGTGATCGCACCAATAGTTAATGAGAAGATCCAATGCGAGATGTCGAAGGCCCAACGACTGTTCGTGCCCAAGGGTCGGAAGAAATTCTCCTTCTTGATGAGTCTCCAAGAGCGTACGGCGAATTCGACATAAGCAGGTCCGCCCCAAATGGTGGCCACCACAGCAAAGACTTGATGTTCCAGGTCAGTAGACAGACTAGCCAATTCCAACGGATTCTTACCTATCCAACCCTCAATATGTCCGGCAAAAGTCATTGTGTAGTACAAAACAATAGGGACCACGCATGCGTCTACAACCATCAAAGCAATGGTGAGAAACAACTTCCAGCGCTTCCAGCCGCGTTTCCAAGTAAATGGTAGCTGCGGAAGCAATGCAGGGTGCTGCTCATAGTATTCTTGGAGCGTGCTCGCTCGTCTCTTGAACTCTCTCTTGGTCGCAGCTCGGCTATCATAGTAAACATCCTGCTCTGGTCTCACATCACTGCTTTTCCTCCGTTTGGCTTGAATGCTCTTTCTGCGCACTGAGCCAATACTGAGGCCACTATCCGTTCGCTCCGCACCAAGGGGTGGTGGTGATTCGAGCGGAGAACTAGGAGTCTCGGGTTCGAAGTGAACATTTCTCACTTCTCTGGTGGGGCTGGTCGGAGTTGGCGGCGCGTCCTGGTCCAGCTGGACACTGGGACGCTCGATCTGAACGCTCGCACGACTGCCTCGGACAACTTCGGGCATGATGGGAGTGAAGAAAGACTACAATCACGCCTGTCTGTCGAAAGGGAAGAATGGGAAATAGAAGAGGCTAAGAGCAAGAGCTCATTTTCCTCAGAAGTCAAATGCACGGGGCATGTGGTAGTGAGCTCAAAGCTAGGGATAGGAAAGTAGCGGAAGTGCAATGTAAGAATCAAAGTCACCAAGTGGAGTGGGTTACTGGATCTGGCGGCGAGGATAATGGGCGAAGAATGGCAGTGCTTGAAACGGGCAGCCCGGTTCTGGCCTGATGTGTGTAATCATTGTCAGCAGTCTGCAAATGACGTAAGTTCTGGGGATTGCATATCATTGGCTGGAAGCCGCTGTACCAACACCGCTATAAAAATTTCCGACTTGGCCTCTGGTTAAGCCTCTCTCTGGCCCCATGAATATCACACGCCAGCCATGTCTTGGTCTGCTTACGAATCTTGGGTAAGGCTTCAATATTATTATCACTACCGAGATTTCTGCTCGAATGTTTGTCCCGAGGCAAGTGATAAAAAGCAACACTTTGCAAAGTTCGACACGCCCAGTGGCCTAAGGTACTAGTACATCAAGCTTGAATGTGTAAGACCAACATGTTCAGTTCATATCACCAACTTGAAGGTTCTCTGATGCCACCCTCTGGATCTCAACTGCGGATCACTAAGGACTGTAACCAAACTGGCCTTTTTAATGTCCCCTGTTGGTTAATATGGCACTACTCTCCTTGTCATGAACAAGGCACTCTGCTTCTAGAATGGCAGTGGTCCTTTTTCATTATACTGGGAATGCAAATCCCAGTCCCTGCTTTACAGTTTCACGTTCTTGTGGCCATGCGCTGAAGCCAGGTATCAACGGGCCTATCTCAATGCTTCTATCTGCCCAGACCAATCCATGCCTTGCGGCTCAAACCTAGAACAGCAGGACATGCTCTTCACCTTCCCACTGCCCTCAATCCAACAGCATCAACACAACACACAAGACTAGAGAGTTAGCCGTGTAAGATGCAAGTGGGGGGCAACTACGGGATGATGTTTGAGCACAAATCCCTGTGGCTGTCCGCCTTCAAAGCCGTTGATCCTGCATCGTGTTGCACAAAGACGTGCTGCATCATTCATTGGTCCTCGACCTCCCAGGTTGTGAACAGTCCATTTAATATATGTGTTACAGTACTATACGGCACTAGTTCACTTTTGATACATCTGGAGCTGCTCAAAGCCACGACCAGCGGACAGCAAAGGAGGGCTCAGGAACCATTTGTTTGCCTGTTGCTCCTGAGCATCAACCCACACGCTTGTTTGCATGAGTCCCCAGAAATCCAGGTGCCATACCGCTCACCCCAAGCCCGCTTGCTTGACCCAAATAATGGCTCTTAGCCTGACCTTCCCGAGGCTTCACATTGTGTCCTTAAAAGACGCCTTTCTATCTTGTTTTTCTTTTTCATATATTCCCAGTTGGCAGTTGTTATCCATTTCTGGCAATCCATCCCTCCTGTGTTTGCCAGTGACAAACTGCACCTATAGCACCCGACCCATATCAACCTATACAAAGACTTCTCTGGGTGACAACCTGTTCTCCAGAGCTTCTCGGCCTACTATCATGGCTGCCCCATTTTCTAAATCTGAAGACGTGGAGCCAGAGCTGGAAGAATTTCAACCTTACATCAATGCCACCGCGCAAGATGACTTCGGTCAACCGGAAATGGAAGATTACAATCAACATCATTCTCATTTCTTGCAATCAGGCCTGTCCGACCCAGACTTTTATCTGAACAGCCCTGTCGCTGACTTCAGACCTCCAGTCAAGGTTGAGGAGTACACTGGTATTAGCTTCACTCAAAAACCATTGGATTATGTACATCCCCCAACGACACATATCCAGCCTGCAGAAACTGAACTTGAATCATCCTGGCCTCTACTTGCCAATTATCCTTGGTTTCATGTCAGTAATCTCCTAGCACCAACTTCAAATATGGGCGGCCTCCATTTCCCATACCATCCTGCACCTCCTATCTCACCACCACATTCAAATTATCGCTTTTTCGATGATACTGCTCTCAGAACACCCTGGTCATCGCCCGAGTACATGCCCCGTGAACCTATATCAACTAACGGAGACGACGAACTGACGGATGTTAAGCCATATGCCAGGTTGATATGGGAAGCATTGATGGAAGCTCCTGGAAAACGAATGATGCTGAGGGACATATATGAATGGTTTCGCAAGAATACTACAAAAGCACAAGGCAATGCGACAAATGGATGGCAAAATAGTATCAGGCACAATCTGTCGATGAACAAGGTGCGTGATCTGACTTGCGAAACAGTGTGCTCTGCTAACAACCTACCAGGCTTTTGAAAATGATAGAGAACAGGGGCGGGGCAATGCAAGGAAAGCTAATAGTGTTTGGGTTCTGACAGAAGACGCAATCCAGAATGGGGTTCAGTCGACCACCAGATATCGCAAGGCAGGTGGTGGCAAGCGGCCAGTGACCCGCACGCCTGCGTTGCAAAGACAACGATCTGGCGCGAGAGGTGGACGAGCTGCCCGCCGATCTGCACGTTACAAACAGCGAGACCAACTGTGTTTGGATCATGCCACACCATCCTTGGGTAGTCCAGACACCCCGCCCTTTTCGGATATGAGTGACTGTGGTCTTGACAACTATGAGTTCCACCCTGTCTTCAGGAGTTGCCCTTTGACCCCCCTGGAAGGACAACCTCAGCTGGTCAACGGCCCCACCTATCAGCTCCAGTCACCTACCTGGATTTCAATGGATTTCAATTACAATCAACCTGGATACGGGGTCGGAAATCATGCGAATATGCAGAATCTACTGCTACGGCCAAGTGACAGCCAGGGCATGAGCTGCATAGGAGATGTACAAAGCGAATTGAGCATCTTTGAAAGAAGATCAGAGAGTGAATTTTGATTGGTCACCTGTCCCAATGCTTTGTGCATGGGTGTCATTTAGGATCGTGGGGTGGATAAGGTTTTTTACGGTCACCAAAAAACGATCGAGGCCATATCAGGTCGAGATCGGGTATGCCAATGTTTGCTGAGTGTACGAAAATAAGTCAAGCATACCAAATTCAACCCGGGTTGTCTCAAGAACACAACTGTGGCGTGCAATATGATAAGATCGTGCTTGCCCGAGCAGAACCTTGTATGTCAGAGAAGTTGCGATAGGCTTCAACGATTGAACTCGTTAGTCGGGAAGCTGCAAGAATACAAGTGTGCCAACCTCGCTCTGTACCAAAGGGCCGGGGTGTGGTAGTGATGACAACCACTCTAAAACAATCCCGTAAGTTTCTCGTTTCCATGTATGTATGTATAATCGGTAATCGTCAATTCATGGTCTCAAGCACGGCACGGGGCTCGTTCAAGGCACATGGGGTCGGTCACGGTGTGATCAAAATCGGTGGCTGCTTTTCGCTTAGAAGCGAGGCGATCTCTACTCTATACGGAGTACGGAGTACTGGTGGTGATATTAATCCTGTTACCAAAGAAATCGCGTTTTCGAATCTGTTTCGCAACGACTCCATCCCACCAATATGCGCTGGCAACCTCGTATTAAATTCTGCATCTTACGTACAGCCACCACTGGGTCTCGGGTCGTTGCAACCCTATAGTCATAGAATGTTCAGACCACTCTTTGGACAACCGGCAGAGAGAAGTCATAATCTCACCGGCTAGTTCAGGTTACCAATTCGACTAGAGGCTGAAAGCATTCAAGTCACGCCCAACGCATCGACCAGGGCAACAACCCGGGGTGGTTGTGCCATCAGTACTCGCAAAGGGCAAACTCCGCGCTGATAGCTTGTCCAGTGACGAAGTGTTTCTTCACGCCAATGCATACTCCTTCACAGGAATGCCAGTCCTTCGTTCCGCTCCTGGCTAGACTCCAATGGTCTCAAAAACGGGCGGGCATCACTTCCTACCCCGGAGGCCCAAGAACTTCGGTGGCGCTGACGGTCCGGTCCGACTTGAAAGTATCAGAAACGTGGTGATGTCTGTCGGTGTGCAAAGGACAGCGGATCAACTCTAAAACCACAGGAGTAGTAAGCCGTTGAGAAAAGCACGGGGGATATGAGATGGGAATAGACGAATCCAAGAAAAGTTCTGCAGAGCCATGCCATGCCTGCATACCCCTCCTTCCAAGCAGCCTATTGCGATGCAGAGCAATCAAGAAAATTCGGTACGGGCTACGGAGCAACCAGCCGCTCGTTCAATGATGTTTCTGTTCACTGAGAGAAGTTTGGTACTTCCAATCAGACCATTCTGTCCCAAATTCCCTCAGCAGGCGAGGTTGGTCATGCCTGTTGATTGTTGACGATTGACCCCTAGTTACAGTAGTTCCTCAGCCCTTGGACGCTTGCCTGGCTAACTTGGGAACGCTACTGTCACGACATCCGGATCGCCAGATCAAACTTCGGATCTCAATGATGCAGCACTACGCTTCTGATTGTTCGAATTGCCTCGCCTATCGAGATTTCACACCCCCCCACGATTTGATCTCGGATTCTCGATCAGCGTGGTGGATCTATCGTTTCTAGCTGACCTTAGATTTGAGATCTTGAGTAAGGACTACTTCGTGTACGAGCCGGGAATGCTCTCATACCACCTGCCACGCACTCCACCACCAAGATATGGCCTGCTAGGCGAAATTCCTATGGGAAGGTGGTTGGAGTGATATTACCATGCTCTCCAGTCACAGTCAACCAATGTTTCAAGTCTTGACGGAGCTGTCAGATGCCAAACGTCACACTGAATGTGTCTAGGTACACCCTTGAATAGAGATTCTCCTTTTAGCACAATCGGGCCTTGTCAGAATACCACGAAGGGAAGGTCTCCATGCAGGTGCTAGGTGCCAGGATCTAGAACGAGCCAGCTCCGATCATTCGTCCAGGTTTCCTTTACCATCATTTGCTTGGCCGCGGTTTCGCTCTGGGAGCGTTGGAATGCTTTAAGCCCTCTGACTTGTCAAGAGGGAGACTCCAAAGATGGAGAGACTAATGGAGCCATCGTTTTCATCTGCGCTGTTTCTCGAAACCAACACGGGAATGATTGGTCTGAAACCAGAATCTCCTGTTTTCTTGCTCTGAAAAGGCTGAAGATTTGCATCATTTTCTGTGCATATCAGACGTTCTCCGTCATTCCGTCGCTCCATGTATTGCAACGAGGGCATGTCAGCGGAAACAGAGGGCGCAGGCATTGCCTACAATTGAGATTAGCAGTCCGACTTGCAAGCAAGAGGACGCCTCAATCATATTCCGTATTGTCAGATAAGCCTGGTCCTTGTCGCGAGGGTGGAGCGTGCTTGACACATGCATGATGCTGGGGCCCTGGCTGGGTAACGTAGTACGATACAACCTGAAAATGGCCCGAAAGGGCAAGGCTGAGTGGGAGTTGGCAGGGCCGCATGTCAACGCAGTCGAAATCTCGTCCTACAAGTGCACCTTTCAACAAGCCTCAACTGAGTAGCCCTTCCCTTCCTTCCAGCGGGTATGCGTGTCTAGGCTATCCTGGACGAAATGATCCGAGAAATTTCGTGTCGCCTAATACAAAGGGCATGGTATCAATACTTACGGATCCGTTGTGGTTCCATTTGACAATATTCGTATTCATTCGGTTGGCGCAAATCTCAACCAGTGACTTGATCACCGTCGGCCAGTACCTAAAGCTGAAAACGCCTAATTTACGCCTCTTAGGCCTGGGTCGACGTTATATCAGATTCATGATCAAATGACTCCTGAAGAAGTGCTTGCTTCTGCTGCCTAGATATCGCCATGGAGAAGTCAGGGTTCTTGCGGCCTCACTTGGATCCGCACTCTCCAAGAATGGAGGGATCTGTCGCCACACGACGTTGTGTAGGAATCGTCATGGTTGTGCAGGATCTGTGGACGTGTACCAATTGAGTTTTCCCGCCCTCCTCGGAACCGCCCTGGGCCCTGGCTTAGATGCCTCACTAAAACGAGGATGTTGCCAGGTTGCTTTACAGCTTTGAGGAGAACTCCGTGCTTAGGTGATCACCAGAGTTCAAGTATTTCCACATTGTTGAAACAGAAATTCGTTATGTGGGAGCACAGCTTGTGCTCATGTAGCCTCTGTCCCACGACAGAGGACCTACCCGCCAACCCAGCGCCGACGAACCCTCTATGCTCCTCAAACAAAGAAGCAGCTCAAAAGTTTCCAACCATCTTGTCCAAGGACATAGACATCAGGGTCGTGCCTGAGAGCCAAGGTTGGTCAGCCGTCTTCATAGATCATTGTAGCCAGCAGCTCGCCTTGAAATTATCAAAAGCGTGCGGTTTTCTCCACTCAAGCTCCTACGTCGGACATTGTGTCTCATTGATGCCACAAATCCCCCGTAGCCGTTAACTGCCTGGCGAGCGGCAGATATGACAGTTTTGACAGCGGCTCGTGGTGTCACCTTGATGTGAGAGAAGATTCGATGCTGCCATGGCCTTGAACATCTTCTCCTTGCTCTAGCTGTACTCCCATTGGGCTTGGAATTGCGGCGTATTGCTATTGATGGGCATCTCATCCAAGAAAACATTTCCACACTTCCACAACCAGTGAATCTTCCCCTTTCCATTTTCACCTTTTGAGTTAGAATTGATGCCTCGCTGTGTCCAACCATCGGCCCAAACGGGCACGGTTCTGTTGCCAGAGCATGTTATAAGAGCTGCGTGTAATGTGTATGCCCTGGTGGTACGACTGTGGTAAGCCAGCTTCTCGCCAGACACGTCGCGCGGCGCCTCCATCGACCACAATCGACATGTCTCATCGCGAACACCCCAATACACCAGGGCAGCCACATCAGACACTTTCCCGAGTTAGGATGAGATAAAATGAGCAATACACAGGGCGCATTGCGTGTGTCTTGTAAGTCTGTCCTTTGTTAACGAAATGTGTCCTTACTCCTTCAGCTAGGGTGTTCGGTGCTAGAGAGTTCAAGTAGCAGACGTTTCACAAAACCGGAGCAGAGAAAGCGAGAATAATCGTTCGCTCGCCATTATAGCTGTCAAACACGTGGAAATCCTACCCTCCCCTCCCCCTTTGTCCGCGACTCCGCTATCTGCGCTCATGTCCTTCACAATAGCATGTTCATTGCGCCCGAGTCTTGTGCTCCGAGTTGCTCGAAGTGGACAAGGTGTTCCAACCTAGGGAAGAGATTTAGCATCAGAGAGGACAAGAAGGTGGGCATATTGTGGAGAGCAAGAGGCAGGGGGACGAAGTATGGTCTTTTCTGAACGTGATGCCCTCAGTTTAGTGAGTCATTGGGAGTGACAAGTCAATCGGGAGTGTAAGCCCGGCGTCGGCTATTGAAAGCATGGCAGGGTCAGGTTTAGGCAGCATCACTGGAGAAACAACGGGGGTTAAATATTCCACAATGACACAAATGTTCTCAGAGCCATGGCACATGGCCACCGTACTCATTTTCACTGGTGGACCTGGCTGGAAGGCATCTCCGTCATAACATCTGGCATCGTTTTGAAATTGAATGGTTGGATGTATTGTTGATCTATCCCATGAGGTTGGCATGTCTCATAGCATGGAGAAACACCTGAAGATGACTTGACTCCAGGAAAGGCGAGGTATTCTTCCTTCATCACAACGACTTCGTCCTCGCTTCCGCTCAATGGCCGTACAGCCACCAAGGTGGCGGAGTTGCAACCTCCATTGCAGTCCTGTTGTTCAAGCACCCCTTCTCCCACAATTTGGAGAGATGACAAGTAGGCCTTTTTTTCCTGGCCCACGACGCACATCACACCTCTCTCCCTACCACTCCTCAACCTCCCCCCCATCATTGAAGTACGGCTTGTACATCGATCTGATCCCCAAGAAAAATGGCACAGCAAAGGCAAAGAAAACTAGACGCTTTTTTATTTCTTGCCCGTCTTCTTCTCTTGTGTCTCCTTGAGCACCTTCTTGACGATCTTCTGCTCCTCAATCAGGAAGGCTCGGACGATACGATCTCGCACGCAGTTGCTGCATCTCGAGCCACCGTATGCGCGTTGCACGGTCTTCTGTGGTCTGGAGGTGGTGGCATATTTTCGGGGTCGGAGAGCTGGGACCTGTTGGATGGTAGAATAACATTGTTAGCGAACTTGTTCCTTTCCTTTCACTGCGGCCTCATATCTGTATCTCTTCAAACTTGATTCGTAGACTTCCATGATGCCATTCTTCTTTTTTTCCTCAAGTAGTTGACGATGGGTGAGAAGAGGCAGGTAATTGGCAGTGGGAGGGAATGGGAGAGGCTTACGCCTGGTAGCTTGACACCGCAGTCACCGCATTTCGGAGCAGTTCCTCGCTTCTTGATATGCAGGAGTCGTAGTTTTCCGCCGGGAGTCTTGATCACTCGGACATTGTTCGAGGTGGTGTTATAGCTATTAAATTGTGAAAATAAATGTTAGCTTATTTGATCTCGAAGAAGATTTCGTTGGAAAGCTGCTGGAGATAGGACCGGGGTTTTTGGTCTCGCTGTTGGATAGAGAGGGGCCACGTACGGATTGCGTCGGCGGTATTGAAGTCTAACGCCTGCCATTGCGACGGTGTTGGGTGAGCTGCAATGGGTGGATGGAAAGAATTGAGGTCGTTGTTGTCGGCGTGAGAGTTCGTCGTTCGGACGCAATTCTGTGCGAGGTGGTGCTTTGCCGCAAAAATCGGGGAAAGTGTGGTGTGAATCTTGGCGCCGATCTACAATTGGCCAATGTCGAAAAGTCATGTGATTCAACGGATAAATTTCTCGGAGATATTATTTTCCGATCGACTTCAACTCTTCCTTCGCTTTTCAATGTACTTCTCCGATGGATCTATTTCCTACTAACGTTTGTGGAATGTTTCTACGATGATGGGTATGGTATATGCAATGGTTGGAATGTCCCAAGTATGTCTCGGCGCAAAACAGCATTGCCCCCACGTGCACAGATGAGCGTCGAAAGCGGTTTGCGTCTATTCAAAGCAGCTGGTTAGGGACCATCATCCAGCATTGTCTCATTGCAATGCTAGGGGATAGAGGCAACAGCGTCAACTAGGCGTTGTAAGCACCCCTCGGT
>Ga0105239_10002552_pt1 | contig 23093 bp, 24 predicted proteins | sample KBSC44metaG_FD_92761 | JGI IMG/M metagenome (GOLD analysis project Ga0105239, IMG submission 92761) | Corn rhizosphere microbial communities from Kellogg Biological Station, Michigan, USA - KBS C4-4 metaG | ecosystem: Host-associated > Plants > Roots > Rhizosphere > Soil | place: Michigan, USA... | reverse complement strand
CCAATTGATAGGCGTACTCGGCCCATTCGAGCGGCGTCGAGCCGAAACGCCCGTCGATGATCGACGGGTCCGCTCCTGCATCGAGCAGCAAGCGAATCCGGTCGAGATCACCATCCCAGGCGGCCTGGTGCAGCGGGGTGCCTCCATCGGCGTCGAGCTCGTTCGGGTCGGCGGGCAGCGAACGCTCGACGACCGTCACCCCCGACACGTCGACGCCGTGCTCGCCGAGAAGCACCAGTCGGTCGGCGAACCCGTGCTCGGCCGCCCAGCGGATCTGACGCGCCCACATCTGCTCGCTCGTCTCCATGGCCTCACCCAACTTCCGGTGCCACGGCCCTGGCTCGGCGCTCCCCAGCCCGTGGGCGAACAGCAGCTCGAGATGCTCGTTGCCCGGCCGGAACATCCGGTTGTAGAGCGCCTGCTGATCCTCCGGATGCGCGCCCCGGTCGAGCAGCAAGGTCGCAAGCGCCTGGTCGTACGGGTGCCTTGGCTGGCGCCCCGGCCCCTGCTCGCCCTCGCCGAACACCCCGGTGAGCGCGGTGAACGGCGTCGACAGGCCGCGCCACAGGTAGCCGGCGTTCGGGTCGGCGCCCGCGTCGAGCAGCGCGGCGCCAGCCTCGATCACGTCGCCCTGGCTGCGACCCAACGGCGCGCGGGAGTAGGTCAGGTACATCAGTGGCACCCATCCGAACGGCCCGCCTGCACGCCGGGCCAGCGTCGGATCCGCAGCAAGGTGCCGTCGCAACGCCACCGGATCGGACGCTGCCGCCGCCGCCCACACGTGCCGGTCGACGAGCGTCGCGTCCTCGGCCAGCAGGTCCGCGGCGGCCTGCCAGCGTGGCGGGGCGTCGTCATCGTCGTAGCGCAGTGCGCTCAACGCGCAGAACCGATCGGCCGGATCCAGCGTGTCCTCGCCGACCGCGCTCGGGTCCACGGTGAGGTCGGCGGCGATCCGCAGGTAGTGCACCAACGCGGGCCATCCGGTGAAGCCGTACGACCTGGCGACGGTCAGCTGCGCATCGTGCAGCGCGAACCGGGTGTCCGCCAGCGCGATCGACGGCTTCGGGTGCCACCGCTGAACGAGGTCGACGGCGTCCTGCTCGCCTGCGATCACGCCGCGCTGCAATCGGCGCGCATCGGCCTTGAGCCGATCCAGTGACGGGTTGTTGGGCAGAGAGCTGGCCATGACGGCCTCCTTCCGAGCCCGGCGTCCGCGAGGTCGGGCCGAGGAAAGAGGTCATCCGGCACGAGCGTGGTCTTACTGGCAGGGAGGCTGAGCCTCTTCGAGCGGACGTCGGGCGGTCCTGCGCGCCCGACATCACGATAGGCCAGCGGGGTGCTACCTCACCAGGGCCAGCGCGAAACCGTCCCAACCCTTCGTGCCGACGGTCTGGACGGCAGCGGTGTCCAATCTCGGGTGGTCGCCCATCATCTGGAACATGTCGCGTATCGCGTTGGCCTGCTGATCGTCGGGCGCCGGGTCGAGGACACGCCCCGCGCGGGCGATGTTGTCGACCACGATGAGCGCGCCGGGCGTCGCCAGCTCGATCGCCCACTGCACGTAGGCGGGGTTGTTCTCCTTGTCGGCGTCGATGAAGAACATGTCGAACCGCTCACCGCGCTCGGCAAGCTGCGGCAGGGTGTCCAACGCTGCGCCCACGATGATCTCGACACGGTCGCCGACAGCTGCGCGATCGAGGTTCGCGCGGGCGACGTCGGCGTGCTTTGCCTCGAACTCCAGCGTCACGACGCGGCCACCCGATCCGACCGCGCGGGCCAGGGCGGTGGTGCTGTAACCCGCGAGCGTGCCGATCTCGAGCACCCGGGTGGCCTGCCGCAGTTCGGTCAGCAGCCCAAGCAGTTTGGCGTGCTGCGCGGAGACCTCGATGGCGGGCATCCCCGCGTCGATGGCGGACTGCCGCGTCGTGACGAGCACCTCGTCCTCGGTGTGCAGCAGCACGTTGAACAGTTCGTCGAGGGCTTGCGGATTGGGTTCGGTCACCAGCACCACGTTAGTTACCGCACGCCCTCCTTGGCATAGGTCACCCGCAGCACGTGACCGACCTCGGGACCCATCACAGCGTCGGTCAGCTCACAGAACGCCGCGACCAACTCCGGCCCGTGAGCGGGCTCGCACCGGCAGAGATAGTGGGCGATCTCGTGCAGACCACTTCTGTGGACATACGTGGTGTTGTGTTCGAGCAGTTTATCTCCGATGAATGGGGCGTTGTGACCGACAGGTGGTTGACCGTGCTTTCCGGTGGCAGATCGTCTGCTCCACCACACTTCCTCCCTGAGTTGGGTTGGTTCGACTCGCCCGAAGATCTGGAAGCACAAGGGGGCATAATGCCAGGCACACCGGTCATCATCGACCTAGCGCGCATACGAACCGAACCCGAGAGATACCGGACAGAACGCGTCTTCACCGAGTTCCTACGGACCTCCCGTTGGTCACGGCTCAAACAAGGCACGCGCACCACCTAGGCGACCGTGTACCCCCCGATCATTCGATGGTTGCAAGCCGCTCCGTCCCAAAGGCACTACACGAGATGGACGCGAACGACCTCGGCGAACAAAGGGCGAGGAACCCGACGTTGCCGGCTGCAAGATCGCGTGCCCTAACAAGGCACTCACTGTAAATTCAGTCCGTGGGCTGCAACAGCGCCAGCAGGAACTTGAAGCATCAAAGCAAGGTGCGACTGCCGAAGAGGTTATTCGGGCTGACCACCTGATCGACGCCTACGAAGAACAGATCGCCGCTTCGGGGCCTGCCTGTGAGAACTCGCAATAGGAAGCGACGGAGCACACCAGGATGACACTCCACCGCGACACGATCCCCGAGGTTGCCTGCGAGAATAAAACGGAGCGGAAGAAGATTCTCGCCGCTATGCGCCGGCTCCTCATCACCGCAAAGCCCCGCATCGTAACGCTCGAAGACCGCCTCGTGATTGACACGCTCCGCCGAGAAGCCGACGTGACTCGATCAGCACTTACACACAGGCATATCGATCTTAAAGACCTGTTCCTCGATTGCGCCGCAGAGCGCGAGCAGGAGGTTCGAGACCGTCGCAACCCGAACGAGATAGCGCTCGAAGTGCAAGTCGAGGACCTCAAGGAGAAAAACCGCGAACTTCAGACGCGTGCCACTCACTGGGAGGGTGCAGCACGTGACCTCGCACGGACAGTTGCCGCTCTGCAAGCCCTCTACGCCACCGCAAGTGCACGGTTGGACGCCGTAATCGCCAACGGAGCCCCGGGGCAAGTTGCGTCCGGTCCTGACATCAATGTTTCGACCATGACCCGCCGGCGTCACAAATGAGTGCATCTGCGGTCTATGGCGCCGAACAGCAATGGTCCGCGGTCCTCGACCGAGGCGGACTGGTGAACTTCCACGGGTCGAGTATCTACGTGCCCATGCAGAAAGTCTTCGCCGACATACCGTCGATGCAGAGGTACGTTGACAGTGTGCTGGCTATGGATCCTATCCGCGAGGAGTACCCAAGTGCCGGACCGGTTCGCGTACGGGAACGCCGAGGCCAGACCGAAGCTCACTACGAACCGCGGAACGCCACTATGGCGATTCCACTACGGGACAGACTATTTGGTCGTGAGAGCACACTCTTGCACGAGTTGGCCCATCACGTTTCGCTCAGCGAGGGGCTCTCTGCGACGCCAGCCGGGACTCGATGGCACGGTAAAGAGTTCCGAGAAGCCATGCTGTTCTTGGTAAGTACCGCGCTAGGCCAACCTGCGGCCCTTCTGCTCCGAGCCGGGTATCACGCTTCGGGCGCTCGCACTTAATCATTCTCAGTTGCAATGGATTCCGGTTCTTCGGCTATGCGTTCTACAGTTGCGCGCTGCCTATCGGTCAACATGTCATTGGTGTAACCGTCCACCACAAGAGCCCACCATACGGTTCTGACATTAGGGCAACTCGGGTAGCACCGTGGACTGGTCACCCCGAACTGACCCATTCGCGGTGGATAGTCCCAGCCAAGATCAAAAGCTTCGGCCGGAGTCAGGGTCGCCTCAGTGCCGCATATTTCGCAAATGTGCCGCAGCTGGCCTTCGCAACTACTCACTGCCGGCGGCTTCGACGAAAGGCAGCCTGTCGATCAGTCGGAAAGATAGATCGCTCTGGCGTCGAACTCACAGTCAATCTCCTAATCCGAACGCGTCGCTCTCCGCGGACGGCCGTCTCTCGCGTCGGCCTGCGGGCGGCTTTCTCGCGGGGCGCCAACAGGTGCGGCGAGAATCCTCGCTCCGGAAGCAGCGCGACAGGCACGACACAAGGGTTGGTACCAATCCCTCTCGCGCGTATCAGAGACTGACATCCTGCCGGGTTCTCCACACGACTCCCAGACATGCGCAGAAATGGTCTCCGCTTGGTCTAGGAGCGCGCTGAGGGTCTGGCAGATGTGTACGTCATTAGTCTGCGGTCGCATCTGATAACGCAGAGTGCCGAACTTCTGTTTGACTCGGAGAATTTGATAGTCGATATCGGTCGCGCACAACTGCAGGTGAAGTCTAGCGATCAACGGGTACCGCGGGATGTCTTCGCCCTCGCTGTGTACCGCATTGGCGTGCAATTGATCTGCGATAACACGCATGTCGTGGTCAACCAGCGCCTGGTCGTGTGGATCTACCGACAACTGTTCCGGGGTGAAACGCAGACCTACACCGTAAACCACCCCGTAGTAACGCAATCCGACTCCCGCTTATCGTTTAGCTGATCTAATTTACGGCACTGATCGGCTCACGGTGCGGCAACTAATTGTCCCGTTACGTAGACCACTCACCCGAACATTGCGCTTCACTCACGCAAATCCGTGGAGCAGCCGCCTGAACGGATTTCAGCCCACACGCGCCGGACGGTGCGCGGCGGTGGAGGTGGATTCGCGTGCAATCAGTTTGACAGGCAGTTCCACCGAGTGGGCAGCGTAGGATCGGGGTGCATCTAGCAGGGACAGCATCATTCGCGCGGCTTCAACGCCCATCTTGTAGTGGTCGACGGCCACCGTCGTCAATGGCGGCGAAATAAGTTCAGCACCAAGAACATCGCTGAATCCGACGACGCTGATCTGTTCCGGGCAGTCGATACCCCGTGCTCGTAGCTCTTGGAGTACACCGAATGTCACCATATCGTTGAAACCAATGATCGCGGTTGCATCGGTGTGCCGCAGTAGTCGCGCCGCAGCCTGCCGACCACCTTCGGTGTCGATGTGGCCGATGGTCGCGATCAGGCTTGAATCGATGCCGATGTCACGGTCCAGCAGGGCATCTCGATATCCGCGCAGTCGCGCCCTGGCCGTGCTGATGTGCTGCGGCCCGGCCACCAGACCGATGCGCCGGTGCCCGAGATCGAACAGGTGATCCATGATCAGTTTCATGCCCATCGCATCGTTGCTGATGACTTGACCGATGCTGGGATCACCGGATGTGCGCAGCAGATTCACCACTGGAGCGACGCTGCTGAACCGTGCTCCGTCCTCGGCGTCATTGAGGGTGGAGGTCGTGACGATCAAACCGTCAACGCGCCGCTCGTCGAGACTGCGTAAATGGCGCCGTTCACGTTCGGGATCGTTGTCGGTGTTGACGACGAGTGCGGTGTAGGCCGCTTCGCTGGTGACATCGTCGATTCCTCGCACCATGTGCGCAAACAGAGGCACGGTCAGGTCGCCGATGACGACGCCGATCGTTGAGCTGCGCGCGCTGGCCAGGCTGCGAGCCATGGTGTTGGGCAGATAGTTGAGTTCTTCGGCGGCGCGCAGGACGCGGTTGAGCGTGCCGGTGCTGACGAGCTCACGAGTTCGCTCATTGAGTGCGCGGGACACGGTGGCAGGGTGCACGTTGGCCAACTTGGCCACATCTTCGAGCCGAGGTCGCATCGACCGACCTTTCTCCGTCGTCCGCCGGCCGCGGACGTCCTCCCGCGAGCGCCACATCGCGCCTTGCGAGCGGTTGCATGGAATAGTGTACATCCGATCGTGCGGCAATCTGCCACTCGAGCGTGGATCAGTTATCGCTGCACGTCAGGTCGTTTCGGCCCGGATAAAATCGGCGCTTTTGTTGACAGCAAGCGCTTGCAGCGGCAAGGTGTGTCCATGCGCGAAAGAGTGGTACGAACCACACCTTGCCGACACGGTGTGGCCGTGGCGCTCGCCGCCGTGCCGGTCATGCGGGCCTCACGGCGGCCGGTACGCGCTGACCGACTGCCTGGCAGCCCGGTGAGTCTCGTCCGCCGGGCTGCCAGAGCCACTACGTCGGCAGGTCGTGGGGTTGCCGCAGTGACCTCGGTCTGCGTCGGTGAGGGAGGCGCGCTGTGACCGCTTCAGCGCTTACTCTCGCTGTCGATGCTGTCGGCGGGCAGGCGAGTCCGTTCTTGGCGCACCGGCCGGTCGCTTCGATGGGCCCTCGGGATCTGGGGGTGCGTTTGGCGTTTGTCGGTATCTGCGGCACCGATGCTGAAATCCTGCACAACAGTTTGCCTTCCACGTTTGCCATCCACTACCCGCACTCGTTGGGCCACGAATGGTCGGGGATGGTTGAGGCTGTGGGTTCTGCGGTGTGCAGCATTGCCGTCGGCGACCGGGTTCTCGGTCATGGTCATCTCGGCGGCAACGACTGGTTCGGGGTTACTCACGACGGAGCGGCCGCCGAAGTGTTCACGGTGCCCGCGGCCGTGTGTTTCCCGGTTCCGGCCGGGACCAGCCTTCTCACGGCTGCGGTGATCGAACCTTTTGCGTGTGTGCTGGAGGCGATCACGACGATCGGTGGTGTCAGTGCCGCCAACACCGTGCACATTTACGGTTTGGGCGCGATCGGCCTGACCGTGCTGTTGCTGTGCCGTAACGCCGGCACCAGCGTCGTCGTTTTCGGTCCCAGCGCGCTGCGCCGTGAACGCGCACGGGCAGTCGGTGCATTCGACCCCTCGACGGGCTCGGTGTGTGATCTGACCGCAGACGCCACCGGGCGGATGTGCTCATCGAGGCCTCCGGACATCCCAGCGCCCAGGCCAATGCCTTGGAGAGCGCCGACCACCGTGGCCGGGTGGTGTTGATGGGCATCTCCACGCCGCAACCGGTCACCGCCCGCATCGGGCTCATCCAGGAACGCGATCTGACGGTGCGATCATCGGTGGGGGCTCCGGTGACCATCTGGGCACCGGCACTTGCCTACGTCGCCGACAGCGATCTGGACCTTTTGGCCATCGTGTCCGCGGTCTACCCACTGTCGCGTGGTGTGCGCGCGCTCGCGGCTGCCCAGGACACGGCGCGCCACGTCAAAGTGGTGCTAGCTCCTGATGATTCGGTGTTTTTCGGGAGTGAGCTGGCAGCCGCGCTTGCGTCGTCCCCGGATTGACCCGCCACCTGGACACAGATTTTTTGTCACCTTTAAATCAAACTGGAGATACGCACCCGATGACTGAGCCTATGGATTTCACCTACCAGTCCCTGCCCATGCGCGTACGGCTGGCTGTCGATGCGATCGCCACCGTCGGCGAGGAACTCGACCGGGCTGGCCTGTCCGGGGCGCTGGTGTTGTGCACACCGAAGCAGCGGCCACTGGCTCAGACGGTGCTCGACAGCCTGGGTGGGCGCGGAGCGGGCATCTTCGATCAGGCCCGTATGCACGTACCGGTCGAAACCGCCGACACCGCAATCAAAGCTGCACGCGACGTGGGGGCCGACTGCTGCGTGGTCGTCGGGGGCGGCTCGTCGATCGGACTGGGAAAAGCTATCGCCCTGGACAGTCCGCTACCCATCATCGCCATCCCCACGACCTACGCCGGCTCGGAGATGACACCGATCTGGGGCTTGACCCGCGACGGGCGCAAACAGACCGGACGCGACCCGGCGGTGTTGCCGACCAGCGTCATCTACGACCCAGCGGTGACGACCACCTTGCCCGCAGGCATATCGGCGGCCAGCGGACTCAACGCGATGGCCCACGCCGTAGAAGCGCTCTACGCCCCCGACACCTCGCCGATCATCTCGCTGATGGCCGAGGAAGGTGTACGCGCCTTCATGGCCGCACTGCCGGCCGTCATCGCCGACGGCACGGATCTCACGGCCCGCACGCAGGCGCTCTACGGTGCATGGCTGTGCGGGGCGTGCCTGGGCGCCACAGCAATGTCGCTGCACCACAAGCTGTGTCACGTGCTGGGCGGATCCCTGGATCTTCCGCACGCCCAGACACACGCCATCGTGCTGCCCTATGCGCTGGCCTACAACGAGGCCCACGCCCCGGCGGCACGCGCGGCGCTGCAGCGCGCCATGGCCACCGAGCAGCAACCCTCGGTCGCGGTGTGGAAGATGGCCCAGACGCTGCCCATTCCGCATTCACTGTCCGAACTCGGGGTCAAGGAATCGCAGCTCAACGAGGTGATCGAGCAGGCGGTGTCCAGCCCATACGCCAACCCCGCACCGGTCACCGCCGACGGCCTCGCGCACCTGCTCCATCAGGCTTTGCACGGCACCCGCCCCACCCACCGCTGACAAACCCCACACTGGTAGCTGACCTTTCATTGGAGACCCGCTCATGACCACGACAGACCTCGACACCATCACCACCACCATCCGCGAATTGGAAGACCGTCGCTACCGCGCCGCGCTGGACAAGGACTGGGACACCTTCGCCTCGCTGTGCCACCCCGCGCTGGCCTATGCACACTCCTCGGCGGTCACCGACACCCTGGAGGAATACCTGGCCAAGGTGCGCAACGACTATTACGTCTACCACGACATCGAGCACCCCATCGACGAGATCCGCGTCGTCGGCGACGTCGCCCTGGTGCTCGGAGAGATGAACGCCCACATCACCGCCGCCGGAGCGCAGAAGACGCTGCGCAACAAGTGCCTGGCCGTGTGGACCAACACCACCGGAAGCTGGCTGCTGCTGGCCTACCAGCCCACCCCCATTCCCGCCCCCGCACCGTCACCGGCCAACTGAAAGGCTCACCGCACACCATGAAGACAAGACTGCAGGACAAGGTCGTCCTCATCACTGGCGCCGCCTCGGGTATCGGCGCCGCCACCGCGCGGGCCTTCGCCGCCGAAGGCGCCCAGCTGGCGCTGAACGAAGGCCCGGCCATCCGGGTCAACGCGGTGGCCCCGGGGCCCGATCCTGTCGCCGATGTGGACTATGGACGGCGGGCTGGCCGACACCTTCGCCGCCGTGCACGGCGTACATCGCGACGAATCGATCGCTCTGGATATGAAGACCCGCGGTATGCCTCTGGCACGCAGCGGAACCCCCAGGAAGTCGCCAACGTCGTGGTGTTCCTGGCCAGTGATCTGGCCTCCTATGTCACCGGCGCGGTCTACGGCGTCGACGGCGGCTCTTACCGCGCCATCACCTAAACCCCACCGGGCCTCGCTGCTGCACGCCGGCAACCGATCTCAGGGATTCGGGACCGTTGAGATCACCTCGCGCAGCACGGGCAGGGCCCGAGCCCCGCTTGCCGAACCGTCCGGGCGCCACGCAGCGATGAGATCGACGCTGCGGTGCGGATCCAGGGTGAGGTAGTGCACGCCGGTGACTCTGAGCTCGGCCGTCGGCGCCGGCACAATGGCCGCGCCGAGCCCGGTGGCCACCAGGGTGACCAGCGTGGAGGTTTCGGCGACCGCGTGACGGATCATCGGGGTAAAGCCGGCCTGCGCGCACAGCTCACCGAGCACGGTGCCCATCACCGAACGCCCCTGCCCGACATGGGCGATGAGGTCCACGCCGCGCAGGTCCTCGATGCTTACCGCGTCACAGGTGGCCAACCGGTGCCCGGCCGGGACGGTCACCCAAAGTCGGTCCTGACGGAGCATCTGGGTGTCCAGGTCGGTGGTGTGCACGGGCGGGCGCAGCAGGCCGATGTCCACCCCGCCTCCGGCCAGTGCGGTCAGCTGGGCCGACGCCAGCATCTCACCGGGCACACTGACCTCGACATGCGGCAACGCCTGCGCCAGTGCCCGAACCAGTTGCGGGAGAACCGAATAGGTCACCGATCCCACACAGCCGATGACCCGGTTCCTGCTCGAAGTGACCGACGCCGTCATCGGCGTATGGGGCGCAGACCGTGTCGGAGTGCACCTGCGCCCGCGCGGCGAAGAACACGACATGGGCGATAGCAACCCCATCGCCCTGTTTGGCTACGTCGCCCAACAACTCAGAAACCGCGGCGTCGCCTTCCTCTTCGCCGGCGAAGTCGAAGGCCCCGACAGCCTTTCTCGGCCACCTCAAGTCGACCTTCGGCGGGCCGGTGATCGCCAACGACACCATGGACGCCGATGACGGCCGCCGCTTCATCGACAACGGCTCCGCCGATGCCATTGCCTTCGGCCGCGACTACATCGCCACGCCGGATCTGGCAGAACGACCCAGCCGCGGCCTGGCGCTCAACGAGCAGGATTCCAGCACCTTCTACGGAACCCCCGGCGCGGACCCAGCGATCGGGTACGTCGACTACCCCGCATTGGTCCACTAACCGGCCGCCGCGGATGCTGACGGCGCCGGGAAGGGCTCACCGCCCACGATCCCGACGCCGTGTGCGTTCGTGTTTCCCTGCCAACAACTCCGAACAGTCTTCGGCCGAGCGGGCACCGAGTGGCTACCCCGGGCACACTCGCCGGCCGGCACACAACCCAGTCCCAATCGCACAGCTGGACAGCGCATTAGATGGACCACGGCCACGAACGGCACCGCTGGTGCACATTGACCTGACGACACCCAATTCTTGCGGGTCCAACGGCTCCTACTGGGTGGTGTAACCGCCATCGACGGTCAGCTGTGCGCCGGTGATGTAGGAGGCCCCGTCGCCGGCCAGAAATGCGATCGCGGCGGCCACTTCCTCGGGCCGGCCGGCCCGGCCCATCGGAGTGATCGCCACGATGCCGTCGCTGATGGCCTGATCCTGGGCATCGGTCATGGGTGTGGTGATCAAACCGGGATGCACCGAGTTGACCCGGATGCCTTCGGGGGCGTAGGTCACCGAGGCATTCTTGGTCATGGTGCTCACTGCGCCCTTGGACGCTTGGTAGGCAGACACGCCGGCGGCTCCGACCAGGCCCCAGATCGATGAGACGTTCACGATGGACCCGCCGCCGCGGGCGCGCATGAGCGGCACCGCGGTGCGGATGCCGTAGAAGGTGCCGGTCTGGTTGACCGCCACGATCGCATGCCAGGTCTCGACCGGGATATCGGCGATCGGGTCATAGGAACCGACCAGACCGGCGTTGTTGACCAGGACGTCCAATCCGCCTTCCCGTTCGGCGATCTCGTCGGCCAACGCGGTCCAGGACTCTAGGTCTGCGACATCGAGACGACGCTGATGAATCCCTCCGCCGGTCGCGGCGCGGCCGGTGTAGGCGATGTCAGCGGCATAGACGGTCAAACCCTGGGCGGCCAGCAGGTCGGCGGTTGCCGCGCCGATCCCGCTGGCGGCTCCGGTCACGATCGCAACGGGGTGTGCGGCGGTCATAGTGCTCCTTGCGGCAGTGGAAGGGGTCGATGCTGTGGGTGTCCCCGGTGTGGTGAGGTGACCGAGCGGGGTGCGCGGGGGCCAGGGCGGCTCAGGCGGGGCTGGCGTCGCCTTCGAAATGCAGAATCAAATCGATCTCGGCTTCGACGAAGCTCGCGGCGACCCCGCACGGGTTGGGAGTGCCGGCCGGGCGCGCCACGAAGTCGCGCACCAGGGACTCCTTGACGGCGAACACGGCATCGGAGTCGAGGTACTTGCTGTCGTTGACGAAGATGTGGGTGGTCAGCTCTTTGTAGCCGGGTGCGGTGACGATGAAATGAATATGGGCGGGGCGGAACTCGTGGCGGCGCGCTGCGGCCAGCAGTTGCCCGACCGGGCCGTCGGTGGGGATCGGATAGTAGGAGGGCACCACCGAGGTGAACCAGAACCTGCCCTCGGCGTCGGTGGTCAGCAACCCGCGCCCATTGCCGGTGTCCTGAATGCCGGGTTGCTGAACGTCGTAGAAGCCGTCGGCGTTGGCCTGCCAGACATCCACGCTGGCCCCGGCGATCGGGGCGCCCCCGGCGTCGAGCACCCGGCCGTGCACGACGCAGGGCTGGCCGTCGCTCTGGGGCGAGACGTTGGCGCCCAGGTCGCGTGCCGGCGAGTCGACCATGTGGAAGGGGCCCAGCACGGTGGAAGCAGTGGCTTCGGGGGTGTGCGCGTCATTGAGCGTCTCTACCAGCATGGAGGCACCCAGAACATCAGAGAGCAGGATGAATTCCTGACGCACGTCGTTGCACATCTTGCCGGTACGGGTCAGGAAGTCGATACCTGCTTCCCACTCCTGGTAGGTCAGCCCGACGTCGTTGATGAACGCGTGCAGATGCGCGGTCAGGCTCTGCAGGATGTGTTTGAGGCGCGCATCCGGGGTGTCGTTGAAACTGTCGACGACCGCTTCGGCGAGCCGCTCGGCGCTGAGGTCTTTACCCATTGCCCATGTTCCTTCGTGGTTATGTTCGGCGCCGGTGCCACCCGGTGACGTGGCCATCTCTTCGGACTGCACGCTGTGCCCTGTATCACAGTGCAAGCGCTCGCATTGAGCGTGCCCCCACGCCGCGGCTCTGTCAAGTTTGCGTCTGCCGACCTACGCGGCGGCGCTCGGCGTGTATCGCGAAAACCGCAGGATGACGCCCGTCGCAGGACCCGGGCCTCGCGCAACACTCGCAGGTTGCAAGCGCTCTCACTTTCGTGCTGCGTCGGCTACCATCGACGCTACCGAGTGGGGCGGTTCAGCGACCAGAAGGGCACGGCATGCGGGCGCGGTTGGAGGACGTGGCCAAGCTGGCCAAAGTGCATCCGGCCACGGCCTCGCGCGCGCTCAACGAGCGCACACGCTCACGAGTCAGCCCGGACACCCTCGAACGCGTGATGCGCGCGGTCGAGGAACTCAACTACCGTCCCAACACGATGGCGCGAAGTTTGGCCAGTGCGCGCAGCTCCACGGTCGGGGTCGTCATCGGTGATTTGGCGGTGCCGTTGTTCGCGCACATGATCCGTGGGATCGACGACACCCTCAGCGACGCCGGTTACACCGCGCTGATCGTCAACACTGACAACGACCGCGAACGCGAGAAACGCCACCTGCGCAGCTTGGAGGAGCGCCGCGTCGACGGGCTGATCGTCACCACCTCCCTGCTCGGCGATGCCGATCACTCGCAACGATTCTCGAAGGTCGCGCCGGTGGTCAACCTGCTGCGCACCGACGGCGACCCTCACGTCGGCCAGGTCAGCAGCAACGACGCTTCGGGTATGGCTCAGATCGTGGAACACCTGCATGGGCTCGGCCATCAGCGGATCGGTTTGGTGGCAGGCCCACCCAGCATCAGCACGGCGCTGGCCCGGTTGCGCGGTTACCGTAATGCGCTGCTGGAGAACGGGTTCAATGTCGACAACGACCTGGTGGTGACCATCGATCACATCGACACCGAGCAGGGCCGCCGGGCGGCGGCGCAGCTTCTCGACCGCACTGATGTCACCGCGATCATCGGCTTCAACGACATGGTGACCTTCGGGGTGCTCCAAGAGCTGCGCGCGCGATCACTGGTGTGCCCGCGCGATGTCAGTGTCGTGGGGTACAGCGATGTTCCCGCTGCTGAGTTGGTGGCCCCGGCACTGACCACTGTCGCCGTCGATCACTACAAGATGGGTGTCGAGGCGGCCAGGATGATGCTCGAACTGCTCGACAAGCCAGATGATTTCGTGGCACGCACCATCGAATTGCCGGTCCATCTCGTCGTACGCGAAACTACCGCCGCCGCTTCGACCCGAGCCGCCGAGACCAGCTGACCGTCTGCGCAGCCATCCCGCGCAGGCGCAGACCCGCAGCCCTGCGTGCCAGCCACTGCATGGCCGGTACGCAGGGCCTCCCCGTCGCTTAGTTGAACAGCATGCCGCCGTCGACCAGCGGGGACTGCCCGGTCATGTAGTCCGAGTCCGGGCCAGCCAGGAATGCGACGAACCCGGCCACATCCTCGGGGGTGGAGACCCGGCCGAGCGCGATCTTGCTGGCCTGCTTATTCAACGATTCCCCGCGCTTGACACCGTCGCGCACCGAAAGCGCCTCATCGACGCCGTCCCACATTTCGGTGCCCACGGTGCCGGGGCTGTATCCGTTGACGGTGATCCCGTAGGGGGCGTATTCCTGGGCCGCGGCCTGAGTCAGGGCGCGCACGGCGAACTTGGTTGAGGAGTAGACACCGAAAACGGGCTGGCCGAGGAAGCCTGAGATGGAGCAGGCGTTGATGATTTTGCCTTTGACGCCGCGGTCGATGAAGCTCTTGGCTGCCGCCTGGATGCCCCACAGCACGCCGCCCACGTTGATCCGGTGAATACGTTCCAGGTCAGCGGGTTTGACTTCCAGCAGCGGCAGTACCTGGGCGATGCCGGCGTTGTTGATCATGACGTCCAGGCCGCCGAGGGCTGCTTGCACCGCGGCCACGCCGTCGTGGACCTGTTCGCGGTCGCTGACATCGCCGACGACCACGTGTGCGCGCCGGCCGAGAGCGCCGACCTCGTCAGCGACCGCGTCGGCGGTGTCTTGATTGCAGTCCATGATGCCGATGTCGGCGCCGTCGTGGGCCAGGCGCAGCGCGATGGCGCGACCGATCCCCTGGCCGGCTCCGGTGATGGTGATGACTTTGCCTGCCAGTGCCGCGGTCATGATGTGCTCTCGCTTTCGGTGGTGGCTTATTGTGCGGTGTATCCGCCGTCGATGATCAGTTCGGTGCCGGTGACGAATCGGGATTCGTCAGAGGCCAGATAGAGCACGCCGTAGGCGATGTCGTCGGGGTCCCCGACGTGCCCGATCGGGTGCATCGCGCTCATGGCGGCCAGGTAGGCGTCCAGTCCGCCGGGGTGGTCCTGGCCTTTGCGGACGTTGAACGGCGTCATGATGGTGCCCGGGCAGACAGCGTTGACGCGGATCCCCTCCGGGGCGTAGGTGACGGCGTCAGTCTTGGCCATCAGTCGCACCGCGCCTTTAGCGGCGTGGTAGCTGGGGGCGTCGCTGTTGCCGACGAGTCCATAGATGGACGAGATGTCGATGATGCTGCGCCCGCCCGGGGTGTGGCGCATGTAGCCGATGGCGTGTTTGGTGCACAGGAACGGTCCGTCGACGTTGACGGCGAACATCGCTTTCCAGGCCGCGAAGTTCACGGCGTCGGCAGGCTCTGGGGGTCCGGAGACGCCGGCGTTGTTGACCAGCACGTGCAGTGCGCCCCAGCGCTGCCAGACTTCGGCCATGGCCACGGCGACGGCGTCTTCGAAGCTGACGTCGACGGTGACGGCGATCGCCTCGCCGCCGGCGGCGGTGATGTCGGCGGCCACGGCGTCCGCGGCGGGGCGGTGGCGATCCATGATCGCCACCGCCGCACCATGTCGGGCAAGCATTTTCGCGATGGCCGCGCCGATACCGTCACCGGCGCCGGTCACCGCGGCGATCTTGCCCTGCACGCGACCCACCGTGGCGGGCGCTGGGTGCATCAGTCGATTCTCATTTCGATGTGCAGGATCGACATTTCGGTGCTCGCGGCGATCGACACCTTGCCAGTCTTGGGGATGGCGAACGCGCTGGACTTGGCCAACTCGAAAATCTTGCCGTCACCGTTGGTCAGGGTCGCGGTGCCCCCGAGGACGAAGGCTGCGTGCTCGACGTCGGTGGATTCCAGTTCCAGGGTGTCGCCGACGGCGATGGTCTCCACGCGGATGTCCACCCAGGGCCCGGCCATCACCTGGTCGATGTTGCTGGGCTCGCGGAACAGGTTGACGAACTTCTTGGGTGCGGTTTCAGTTGTGGTCACGGGTAGGTCCTCTTCGCTTACTTGGTGACTTCGCTGGGGCGGTAGCCAGGCAGACGTTCCACGATGGAGGGCGGAAGCGCTTCGACGACAATGAATTCCAGTTCGTCGTCGCCGATGTTTTCGATGGAGTGCCGGCCGTTGAGCGGGGTCATGATCAGATCACCCGGCCCGACCTCGCGGGTCTCGCCGTCGAGCATCATCCATCCGCGTCCGCTGACGATGTAGTAGATCTCCTCGGTGCGCGTGTGCACGTGCTCTCCGATGAGGCCACCCGTCTCGACACAGTTGTGCTCGAAGGAGTCCCAGTCGGCATACAGCATCAGGCCGGTGACGAACCGCTTCCATTTGTCGATGCCGCGGCCGCCGTGGAGCCCGTGCAGTTCGCTGGGGGCGCCGGTATTGGAGATCACCAGGGGGCTAGTCACGATGCCTCTCTTTCTTCGGTAGGTGAAGTTTCTTTCCTTGCCTTCAGACGGAGCGCCGCTGCTCTCGCTGATTGGCAAAGCGGTTGACGATCAGTGCGGCCAGGATGATGAATCCGTAGGTCGCCTGAACCCAGTAGCTCGGGACACGTGACAACGTCAGGATGTTGTCGACCATGCCGAGGATGATGACGCCCAGGAACGCTCCGATCATGGAGCCCTTGCCGCCGTTGAGGCTGATGCCGCCGATGACGGCGGCGGCGAAGACGGTGAAGATCAGTCCGTCGCCCTGGTTGGAGGTTGCCGAGGCGATGCGCCCGGTGAGCATGAATCCGGCGAACGCGGCGATCAGGGCGCCGGCGACGAAGACCGCGACGGTCAGTCGGGTGGTGCGGATCCCGGCGGCCTGTGCGGCGGCCTCGTTGCCGCCCATGGCGTAGAGCTTGCGACCTACCGGGTGGTTGCGCATGATCAGCCAGGCGATAGCGAAGATGATGACGAACAGCCATATCTGCACCGAGATTCCCAGCACCGAGGCCCGGCCTAGCCACAGCAGTGACTCCGGTAGGCCGCTCAGCGTTTGGCCCGAGGAGATGCCCATGGTCATGCCGCGCAGCAGGATCAGCATGGCCAGGGTCACCATGAACGCGTTGAGTTTCAGCTTGGCGACCAGATAGCCGTTGATCAGTCCGATGATGCCGGCGGCGACGAAGCCGATCGCGATGGTGGCTGCTGCCGGTAGCTCTACCCCCAGCCCGCCGACCGCCGGCGGTACGCATAGCCAGGCGGCCACCATGGGAATGAATCCGACGATCGATTCCAGCGACAGGTCGAAGTATCCCGAGATCAAGATGATGCTCTCGGCGACGACCACCACGCCCAGCACGGCGGAGGTGACGAGCACATTGTTGAGCAGGTTGTTCACGGTCAAAAACTGCGGGGACAGGATGAACCCGAGCAGCATGACCATGAGAATCGCTGGGACCAGCGATAATTCGCGTAGTGCGCTGCTGGAGCGCAGTTTGGTCCAGGTCGAGGACTGCGGCGGGGTGGGTGTGTCATGGAGTGCCGGAGCGAGGCTGGCGGTCATGTTAGGAACTCCTGATGGTGTGGGTGGTGCTGGGCTCAGAGGACGGCACGGGTGAATCGGCGCCCTGCACGGCGGCGATGAGGTCGTCCTCGGCGAAGCCGGGTCCGAACTCGGCGGCCACGCGGCCTCGGCACAGCGCCAGGACGCGGTCACAGATCCGCAGGTCGTCGTCGTCACCGCTGACGACCAGGATCGCCTTGTCGGCCGCTTTGAGTTCGGCCAGCGTCGCGTAGATCGATTGCTTGGCAGCCACATCCACCCCGGCGGTGGGGTTGATGACCACCACGGTGTCCGGGTCGGAGGCCAACGCCCGGGCGAGCACCACTTTCTGTTGGTTGCCGCCGGAGAGCTGTTCGGCGTACTGGTCCGGTGAGCTGGCCACGATGGTCCAGGCATCGGACAGCTTGGCGTAGATGGCGCGGCGTTTGTCGGGGTTGACGAACCCGGCGCGGTTGGTGATGCGGTGCAGCACCGACAAGGTTGCGTTCTCCTCGACCGACAGTTCGGGCACGTAGCCGTCGATGTGACGGTCCTCGGGTACGAAGCCGATGCCGGCTTTGATCGCCGCGCTGGGATGCGGGCGCACGACAGCGCCGCGGTGGCGGATCTGGCCGTCGGTCGGTTTGACGTGGCCGGCGACCGCGCGCCCAATGTGCACGTGGCCCGATCCATCCAGTCCGGTCAGTCCGATGCATTCACCCGGATGCACGGTGACATCCACGCCGAACACCCGGTCAGGGATCTGCAGGCCCCGGACGGTCAGTGCGGGTTCCCCCGATCGCGAGATACCGGCTGTCTCGGCTGCCGGCACCGCACGCTGATCGGCGGTGGCGCTGTCGGATTCGGCGGTGCTGCCGGTCATGGTCGCGATCAGGGTGTTCATCGTCAGATCTGCCACCGCGCACGAGGTGACGTTCTTGCCGTCGCGCAGCACCGTGACGCGGTCACAGATGGCGAAGATCTCCTCCAGGTGGTGGGAGACGTAGATGACGGTGACCCCGTCGGCTTTGAGGACCTCGATCTGGCGGAACAGCTCGGTGGCACCGGCGCCGTCGAGCCCGGCGGTGGGCTCATCGAGCAGCAGGATGCGCGGGCCTCGTGACAGTGCGCGGCAGATTTCGACGATCTTCTTCTCGATCGGTTCCAGGTCGCGCACGAACTTGTCGGCCAGGTTGGGGTTTCCCCAGCGCTGCAACAGGTCTCGTGCCGTCTGATCGATGCTCTTCCAGTCCACCAGGCCCAGCCGGGTGCGTGGTTGGGCACCCAGAGTGATGTTCTCGGCGACGGTGAGGTCGGCCACCAGGGTGCTCTTCTGATACACACACGCGATCTGGTCACCGGCCTCAGCGGTGGCGTCGACACCACCGAGGGTCAGGGTGCCCTCGTCGGGGGTGACCAGTCCGGTCAGTACCGCGATCAGAGTGGACTTGCCGGCCCCATTCCGGCCCAGTAGCGCGTGGCACTCCCCTCGTCGCACCTGCAGATCCACACCACGCAACGCCCGGGTGGATCCGAAGGTTTTCACGATGCCGGTGGCCGCGATGGCGTAGTCGACAAAGGTCACGGGTGGCATTACTGCGGTTTTCATTCGATCACCCACATCACGTCGATGGTTGGTTCGGTGGGTCGATGCCACTATTGGTTGCCCCAAAGTGTGTTCTCATCGACGTTGACTTTGGTGACCACCGGGGCGGGCAGCATGTCAGCCAGATTGCCTTCGTACTCGACGATTTCGCTGTCGTGTTCGGTGGGGCCGGGCTGATATTCCTTGCCGGCCAGTGCGTCCTTCAGATAGCTCACGGCGTACTTGCCGTACAGATCGACCGGCTGGGAAACCACGGCATCGACGAAGCCCTCGCGCACGCCCTGCAGTGCTTCCTTGGTGCCGTCGATGGTGACCAGCGGGATATGGCCGGGCGCACCGACGGGGTGCAGCTTGCCCATGTCGGCCATCACGTTCTTGACGCCGTTGTAGAACACCGAGTCACTGGCCAGGAACACCGCGTCGAACGGTTGGGTGGACAGCGTGGTCTGCGCGACGTCCACGGCCTGATCGGTCTTCCATTTGGCGTCGCGGGCGACGATCTGGATACCGGGGAACTCGGCGGCCATGCAGTCGTTGAAGCCCTTGTTGCGGTCGAATCCCGATGAGGTACCCAGGTCCCCGTGGATTTCGAGGACGCGGCCGGTCCCGTTGGTCAGTGCGCCGATCTGTCGGCACACGTCGCGGCCCATGGCGATGTTGTCGGCGCGGATGTTCATATAGATGTCGCCGCCGTTGCCGGCGATATCGACGGTGATGACGGGGACGTCTTTGGCGTTGGCGGCCTCGATGGCCGGGATGATGGCGTTGCTGTCGGTCGGGAACATCACCAGGCCCTGGATGCCCTGGCTGAGCAGCGTGTTGACATCGGTTATCTGTTTGCCCGGATCACTCTGGGCGTCGGTTGCCGGCAGCATCGACAGCCCGCTGCCCCCGGTGTTGGCCTGCTGCTCCACGGCCTTGACCAGACCGGAGTTAAACGGCGAGTCCAAGAAGCCGGCCGAGAAACCGACCGGAGTCCCGTCACCGGCCCCGCTGCCCCGGTTGCAACCGGTCAGCACCAGGGCACCGGCCAACACCACAGCCGCGCCGGTTGTGAGTCGTTGGCGATTCGTCATGAGGGACCTCCTTGAAAAGGCGTACAGAACAGGGATGGAGTTGTGGGCGAAAGCTGCAACATGGGTGGCGCCGCGACGAGGGTTTCAGCAGCCTGTCGTGGACGGCGGTAACGCCACGCCTCGAACCTCTAGTGACATGGCCACCTCCTCAGGCCTCATGTGTCTCGCATCACTATGCAAGCGCTCGCACTAGAGTGCTCCTGCGAGCGCTTGCTGTCAAGTCGCTCATAAACGCGATTAGTGCTCCATAGGCGTTGAACTGCGGTAAGACGGTCCAGCAAGCTGATCGCGTCTCCGTATAACGGCAGTGGACATGACCTGGACGCCTGCAAGCGCTCGCATACACTTTCCTTATTCGGACTACTGCCGAGGACCCCGCCTGCGTCCTGCCCGTCCTGGACCGGCGTTAGTCGGCGTTTCATGAGGTGGCAAGTCGCCGTGGGACAGCCTCAGCTCGGCGGTACGACGGGCACATGGCGCACCGTGGCAGCGAGGTCATCGCGCACGCCCCGGAGCCTGCCGGTGGTGGAGGTGCCGCCCGCCGGGCCCGTCATGCAGGGCGTGCCCCAAGGCGCGGCTACTACTGCGGGTGGTCCTGGCGTGGGTAGGACTGCAATGACCGAGGTCGGGGCAAACGGTGCCCGAGCCGGCCGCGCCCAGGATCCCCCGTCGCATGGAGCGACCGAGGCATCACCGCGCCTCGCCGCTTCGGAAGACCTGTTGCGCCGGAGACACTTTGCGGACGACGGCCGGCAGGAAGAAAGACGTTCAGATAGCGGCGCACCGTCGCGGGGTCCTCGACGCCAGGAACCAGACCGAGCAACAGGCTCATCGAGGTCGCGATGATGAATCGCGCCAAATCTGCGGCCTGCAGACCTCCCGAATCCTCCGAGGCGAACCGCGCCTCGGGCGGCAACGTGATGTTGGCGCCGAAGAACTCGACGGTGCCGTTGCCGTGCTCGTGCACGCGGTCGAACAGCGTCCGCACGAACTGCTCGGCGGCATAGACCCGTGCCCGCTGATCGTCACGCGGCACGGCGCGCCGTCACCGGTCCAGTGCGCCGCGTGATCCGGCGAATTCGGTGCTCGGCCCCAGCCGGGCCCGCTTGCCTGCGCGGTCACCGGCCCGACGAGCGGCCGACGAATAGCCTGCCGATGCGCTGTTGGCACGCCACGTGCCCCTGGCCTTGGACGCCTCGCGGTAGAACGACTTGAGCTCAATGTCCTTGTTGCGCAACGCGAGTTCGGTGCCGGGGCGATGTTCGCGGTCCTTGCTGGCCTGCGCCTTGACCTCCTCGCGGGCGTCGGCCAGCCGCTGCCCGACCCTGGCGCCGTAGGCCAACTGGAAGTTCAGCCTCGCGGTGATCGTGGGGGTCGGCCGGTGCTGGCCGGACGCGATGTACCCCTCGGACGCCTTCACCATCTGCATCACCAGGCTGGCGTACAACGCATGAGTGGCGTCGATGTCCTCGGCGAAACCGTAGGCGTAGACGAACGTCGAGTTGGACGCGACGTCGCACTTGAGGTCGTTGGCCAGACCGATCACCACGAACAGCTGGACGTAGGTGCGCAGCCCCCTGGTGCCCGCCTCGCCGATGGTGATGGTGCGTTGCACCGGCGCCTGCGCGGGTGAGCGGGTCGCGGCGTGCGCGCGGGCCACCGCCAAGTCGATGGACGTGGTGGCGGCCAGCCGTTGCGCGGCCGCCATGAACGCGTCGGCTTCGTGGGTGTTGTCGGTGCTCTCGGCCTGGCGCAGCAGTGCAGCGATGCGCGCCAGCATCTTGTCGTCACTCATGCGTTCAACTTAAGGAACCAGTACGACTTTCCCCTTGGCGTGACCGGTCTGCAGGTACCGGTGCGCCTCGGGTGCCTCGTCGAGCGGAAGTGCCTTGTCGACCGTCACCTCGAGCTTGCCGTCGGCGGCCAGTGCGGTGACGTCAGCGCGGGACGCGTCGCGGATCGCCTGACCCCCATCGGCGCCGGTCAGCACCGCGATGCCCAGCTCTCCCGCCCGGCCGAAGCCCGCGATGGTCGCTATGCGGCCGCGGTCGGCGACCAGCTCGACCGAGGTGTCCAACGCCTCGTCGGTGCCGACCAGGTCGAGCGCGGCGTCGACAGCACCGATGGCACGCACCCGGTCGGCAAGCCCTGCGCCGTACGCGACGGGTTCTGCGCCGTATCCGCGCAGCTGATCGTGCCGCGCGGGGCTCGCGGTGGCGATCACCTTGGCTCCGCGTGCGACCGCGAGTTGCACCGCCATCAGCCCGACGCCGCCGCTGGCGCCGTGGATCAGCACGGTGTCACCCGTCCCCACAGCCGTATTCGTCAACAGGTGCCACGCGGTGCCTGCCGTCAGGAGCAGGCCAGAGGCTTGCTCGAAGCTCAGCGACGCGGGTTTGTGTCCCACGTCAGAGGCGTTCGCGATGACCTGCTCGGCGTAGCCGCCGCGGATGTTGGTGGCGATCACCTCGTCGCCGACTGTCAGTGCTCCGGTGTATCCGGTCGCGCCGGGTGCGACGGCGGCGATCACGCCTGCCACCTCAAGACCGATCGGCATCGGCAGATTGCCGGGATCGTTGCCCATGTCACCGCTGTAGAGCTTGTAGTCGATCGGGTTGGTGCCCGCCGCGCGGACGTCGACGAGAACCTGCCCTTGCCCGAGTTCGGGCAACTCGATGTCTTGCAGCGCAAGGACTTCCGGGCCACCGTAACCTTCAGCGAAAACAGCTTTCGTCATGAGCCGGAGTCTAGTCCGTCCGCCCGATCCGGGCGGGAGGCCCGTTCCCCGATGAGTTTCATGCCGCCCGTCGGTCTCAATGTCTGCACGGGAACCAACGACGAGGACGCGAATGACGACTGACCACGACCTACTTCCGTTCCGGATCGAGATCCCCGACCAGGACCTGAACGACCTTCAGGACCGGCTCGCCCGCGTTCGATGGGCCCCCGAGCCGGTCGGCGGCGACACGGGTTACGGCGTGCCCGTCGCGCGGGTTCGGGAGCTGGTCGAGTTCTGGCGGGAACGCTACGACTGGCGCGCCTGGGAGGCCCGGCTCAACACGTATCCGCAGTTCACCACCGTAATCGACGGGACCAAGGTGCACTTCCTG
>Ga0105239_10002551_pt1 | contig 23100 bp, 23 predicted proteins | sample KBSC44metaG_FD_92761 | JGI IMG/M metagenome (GOLD analysis project Ga0105239, IMG submission 92761) | Corn rhizosphere microbial communities from Kellogg Biological Station, Michigan, USA - KBS C4-4 metaG | ecosystem: Host-associated > Plants > Roots > Rhizosphere > Soil | place: Michigan, USA... | reverse complement strand
GGAATCATGGCTGCTATCGAATTTGTTGTATTCTCCATGTTAATTATTGCGAACAAGGCAAACATTGATACTGATCCGCCATACTGGTTTGCTCACCTGATAATCTCAATCGGTATTGCTCAATTTATACATTGGGCAATGTACAGACAGAGATTCCCGATGACGGTATGGGTTTTGTTTAACTTGGTAACCAGCTCTTGGTATCTTTTCTTTTGGCATATGCAAGTCCAAAACTCAAAACTGTTGCCCCTTGGTGCTACTGCTTATCTCTATAACGGTCACATTTTTGAAGCTTGGCTTGCGGGGTACGACAAGATTACTTATACGAATCTCTACTGGAACTTAATTTGGGTAGGATTCTCAGTCTTCCAACTCGTATTAGCTGCTTTCTTCTTCTGGATGGATCGCCGCAGAAAAGAACAGCACGAAGCTGCGCTTCTTACTCTTGATGAGGCTAGTGCTGCATGAAGAATACGGATGCGGGTGAAGTAAGATTGTTTCCACGGGGCATCTGGTGGACACTGTTTGTGACAGCAACTTTACTAATGTCGTTTTGGTTTAAATCATTCAAAATCTTCACCCTCCATCCTAACTTCTTAACGGCCTTCGGCTGTTTAGTAGTTACTGTCTTTCTTATTCTCAACATTTTGGTATTAGCTTACGATAGCTATTGTCATGAGTCTTCAAAAGGCAAAATTCAAAAACCGGTCGCTCTCTTTGAGTGGCTCAATAAGCGATTTTTTCCAAAGCTTCCCACCTACTCATCTAAGGATGCATCTCAATGAAGTCTCCTAATCTAAGTTGGCGTGATGTTCTTGCTGTCATAATTGCACTTGGTGCTTTGACGGGAGTTGCCGCTATGTTCTTGTCAGAGGGACATGTCGTTCTGCCCGACCAGGTTGTTCCTATGGCCACAACTCTAAGAACCTATACCGATAGTGTTCTGCCCCATCTTCAAAAGTACAGCTTTGCTTTTGGATCCATTTTGGTCGCCGTAAGCATCTCATATATCCTGTTGGGGCATGAAGAGGAAGTTTCTACCTCTGTTGCTCAGCCAGATCAAAAGAAATAAGGAGCCTCAACGTGTATACTGAGCCTTTACAGCGGGCGACGATCCAAATCGAAAGCTTTTTGAACCGCGTTTTTTCGCAACGATATAACCCTTTTTACTATCACGGGGCTTTGCCAAATTTCTTTATCTGGTCTTTGTTTCTGTCAGGGTTGCTGTTGTTCGCATACTATCAGCCGACCTTGGCAAATGCTTATGCCTCAGTTCGCTACATTACATACGAATTACCCTTTGGTAATCTTTTCCGCTCTTTCCACCGTTATGCCAGTGATGGGATGATGATTTTCGTTATTCTTCATATGCTTCGCGTTTGGTTCACGGATCGTTACCGTGAGTACCGAATTGTTCCATGGATTACGGGTGTTGTCTTGCTTGTGATTACCTTCATTATCGGCTTAAGTGGCTACCTAATGATTTGGGATCAACAAGCGGTTGCTTTGGCCAATATTACCTTTAACCTCCTTAAACAAGTTCCCTTAATTGGTGCATCGCTTGCGGAGTTCTTAATGGCTGGTAAAGTTTTAACGGACTACACTTTAACCCGCTTTATGTTTTTGCACCTTGGCATTCCTCTTCTGATGATGTTTATGCTCTGGTTGCATTACTTACGGATTACTCGTCCCGTGTCTGAACCGCCTTTGGCTTTGGTTCTGCTGATGGGTGGTGCATTATATCTCTTCTCAGCTGCATTTCCTGTCGGATTAGACAACTTGCCTGATACAGTCAGTGCTGTTGCTTCTCCTGTACTTGCAGGTTTAGGAGCTTTACCAGGTTCTATCGACTTTGATCTTTTGTACGCTTGGCCACAATACCTTACCGTTAAAGGCCTCTCTCCATTGCTGGTTATTCTTCTGGTAAGCGCTGTTCCTGTCGGAATGTTGCTGCTTCCCTACATTCAAAAGAAGACTTTCCGTGACCAGTATGCTCAAGTTATTAAAGACAACTGCACAGGATGCTCTCTTTGCTATAACGACTGTCCTTATGAAGCCATCACGATGGTTGATCGGAAAGACGGTAGCCGTTTTAAAAGGCTGGCAACTGTTGATGCGGGTCGTTGTGCAAACTGTGGTCTTTGTGTCGGAGCTTGTGCGTTTAAGGCAATCGAGATTCCTCGTCGTGAGTCTGCTTCAGTCTTAACTGAAATTGAGGCAGCAATTCTCTCATCTGCTTCTTAAGGCGTTAGCTTCTTAAGGATTTAAAAGGAATTTGAGTTCATGAGTACTAGTACTGATCAAACAAATGCACCATTCGTCATTGGTATCGCTTGCGAGCGAAGTGTCGACTTCGAAGGCAAGTTGGATGAGAATGGTCACTTGTTAGACAATCCATCTGTTAAAATAATTAAAGTACCCTGTAGTGGTCAAATTCAGCCTATTATGCTTGAGACAGCATTAAAAAAAGGTGCTAGCGGAACTTTTGCACTGGGTTGCCGGATGGGAGATTGTCATTACAGAGATGGAAATCGCTTCTGTCGTGATCGTCTTATTGGTCAACGCATGCCCAAACTGAAGCCTTCAGTGGACAAAAAACGCGTTCAAGGCTATTGGTTATCTGCTGTAGAGTATGACAAACTTCGTGCCCTGGTTTCAGAATTTGTTGACCAATGTGCTCAGTTACCTGCTCCTGCGCCAGCCGCTACAAAATAGGATATGAGTTAAGCCAATGGAAGATCGTAAAGATATTTCGTTATTTATCAAATACGTCTGGTTTTTCCTGATGTATTTTGCCCTGATTCTTATGATTGCCAGCTTTGGTATCATTGCAGAAAGCTGATTTAAAGGAGTTTAAACTGTCTGATGACTACAACAGTCCAGGAAGATCCGACTGCTGATCATGGCCATCACGGTAAGGAGTTTGACACTTCTCATGCCGAAGGTCGCTTAAATTGGGTATTCTATGATTTTTGGCCCATTATGATTTGGGTTGCGGTATTTGCGGTTATGTGCGCAGTGCCCATTCTTATGTCGGGTTCCTTACATGGCCCTTTTAGCGCTGCAGATGTTGTTTGGTGGGGTTACGGTCTTGTCATTCTTGCGGTGATGTTTGGTGCACTCGGTATTTTTATCGCTTTCCCGCGCTTTACAGGTGTTTACACTTTATTGGTCAGTATTTATTACTTAATCATGGCTGAGCGATTTCATGCCTGGGAAGTCGGTGGAACCCCTTGGGGCAACAGCATTAGCATTCTGTTTCTTGCCTATGTTTTGGTGGGTAATTTAATATTTATGCAAGCTGATCGTCCTGCAAAGAGAAGACGTCCATTGTGATTTACTTTTCTTTTGTGTTAGAACACTAGTAAGTTTTTATGAAATCTGGAGTCTCTTTCTCGAAATGCTAAGAATTCGTTTAAAACGTTTAGGCCGCAAACACAGACCCTTCTACCGTATCGTTGTTATCGACAACCATTCTCGTCGTCAAGGTGCTCCCTTGGTTGAAATTGGCTACTATAACCCAATGACTAAAGTTCTTAAATTGAACAAAGCGCTTGCGAATGAATGGATTGCAAAAGGTGCACAACCTAGCGAACGTGTTCTTTGGCTTTTAGAGAAGGCGAATGACACCAATGAAGAAATGGTTCTGCAAATCCAGAAAAAATCAGCACTTTCCCGTAAAGCTGCTGAAAAAGCAAAGGTTGCAGAAGCTAGTTAATAGCGGCTTTTAATTTATAGACTCAAAAAAGACTCCTAAAAGCTAGGAGTCTTTTTATATAGGCAAAGCACGTTATCATGCTGATAAAAATCGATAGGTAAAGCACAATAGCTTGCGGATAGGTGAGAGATTTATTTTGGCAGTTAGCATTTACAGCCAATCTGCGTAAATCTATATGATTAGGATTGAACAGAGTTTGGCATGATATCAATTTAAGGCTGGGCTTGGCCTGCCGGAGAAAAGTAAGAGCGGAGACTTTAAACGATTTCCTTTGTCTTGGATGGGTATCCAATAATCTTTTACGAGCACCTGTGACACACCATCTCGATGGAATCCAGCAGCTTCTATGGAACGTATGGATTGAGAGAAACATTCATAACAGTCCGAAGTGAATTCTGCCTGACTTGTCATTTTATTGGCCTGGTTAATGGCAAAGCTCAGCAAACCCTCTCCTTGTGTATCCCAAGCGGGGTGGTTATAAAGTTTAATATGAAAGTTTTTATAGTCCCTACTACTGAGTTCAACACAGCTTGTTAAGCAATCTCGTGCTGAATCTGCTACTATCCAACGCTTGAAGAAACTTCCCTTGAGTCGTTCTTTTCCTATTTTTAAGAAGTGGCGTTTAAAATCGTTTGCTGAGCGATCCAGTGAAACTCGAGCGTCGGGCGGAAGCATTTCGCGGTAAAGTTGAGATAGACTGTCTGCGTCGATGTTACGGAATTCGCGTATTCCTTCAATGCTGATTTCTGAATTGAGAACAAGCCCGGAACGGCTCGAAAAATAATGTGACCGCGTACATTGTCTAAAACCAGAAGACTTCAGCAATCCCATACTGATCGTATCATGTTGATCGACTTCAGCCAGGAATGTTTGTACGCCTTCCCCCCCATAGCGGTTGACTACATAACTAATCAGTTGTGTACCAATATCATAGGTACTGCTATCGGGATCGATAATAAGGTGATCAATTTTCCATCGACGTGCTTGTTGACCATCCTTACTTAGCCCGATTAGGCCTAAAACCTTCTTATTAGCGACTGCAACAAATAATCCAGGTAAAAACTGCATCCCTAAAGGTAGGATTCGAATGAGACGATGCATCGGAATGTAAAGTTGTTGCATTTGCCGTAGCATAGCGTACTCAGACTCCCCTTCGCTATATCGCTCTAGCAAAGTGAGTACCTGTTTCAGCTCAAAAGGCCCCAATGGGCATATCTTAATCATATAATTGTCAACATGTGCTATGCGTAAGCTTATTATATCTTTTCTTTATTAAAGACATCACAATCCAAGTGTTTATTTAGGAATCTGGACATGACCACCAAGGCCAAGGTAGAAAAAAAAAGCAGACTGATTGCCAGTAACAAAAAGGCCTTCCATGAGCATCATATTTTGGAGACGTTTAAGGCTGGGATTGTTTTAACCGGTACTGAAATCAAATCGATCCGTTTGGGTAAGCTATCGTTAAATGAGAGTCACGCTCGTATCGAAAAGACTGAAGTCTTATTGTACGGTATGCAGATTACACCTTATGATGCTGGTAGTTACAATAATCATAAAGCTGATCGTGTTCGGAAGCTTCTTTTGACTCGGAAAGAGATTAGTAAACTGACTGGTAAAATGAATCAGGCTGGTCTTACTTTAGTACCTCTTCGTATTTATTTTGATCGCTGTTGGGTGAAAATCGATCTCGGTCTTGCTAAAGGTAAAAAACTCTATGATAAACGAGATGATATCCAGGCCAGAGATTCGAAACGTATGATTGACAGAGCTATTAAGACTGCGGGTCGAGACATCTGATTCTGCTGAGTTTACATCCTTTGATAGAACGAAATGAGCACGAGCGGCTACTTTTTTTGCTACAATGGCAAAGATTATAAATTTTCAGCCGTTCGTGCTTAACATCCTCACTGAAAAGGTAATTTGCATGCTCATCAACTCCATCGTTAATTTAGCAGCTTTACCGGACTTGAGCCGTATAGGTTCTATATTAATGATGCTGATTTTCATCAGTGTTTTAATTATTGCCCATGAGCTAGGCCATTTTTTAGTTGCCCGTCGCTGTGGAATGAAAGTTGAGCGCTTCGGTTTCGGCTTACCCTTTGGGCCGACATTGTGGTCTCGTAAAATTGGCGATGTTGAATATTGTGTCCATGCTTGCCTCTTTGGTGGTTATGTCTCCTTTCCAGATGATGATCCGGATAATCCCTTACCCAAGGATTCCCCTCAGCGTTTTGAAAATCAGCCCTTGCTGAATCGTTTTCTGGTTATGATTGCCGGTGTGGCAGTTAATGCTGTATTAGGTTGGGTGATCCTTTTCTCTGTCTTCTCAATTTGGGGCCATCCTACAAAAGAAGCTGAACGTAAAGTTTTGGTTGCAGGTTTCCAAGGTTCTCATTCACCCGCTATGCAGGCAGGTCTTCATAACGGGGATGAAATTTTTCGGGTTAATAGTCATTCCATTCTGGGTAAAGACTACGTGGAAATGGTTGAAAAAGTTAAAAGATATATGGCTAGCGGGCATGGCTCTGCCATCCCATTAGAAATAAAACGTTCTAATCATTTATTAGTTTTGCAAGTATTACCAAATCAGCAGGGTCGAATTGGAGTGCATTTGGGTGCTGTTCAAAAGTACGAACCTGTTAAAAGCCCAATCGAAGCAGCTACCTTAACGACGAAGTTCTTAGTCGACGTGGTTGTGAAGCAATTTGAAGCTTTTGGGAAATTGTTCTCCGGTCAAATGGATATTCGAGAACTGGCGGGTCCTATTCGTATCGTGGATGAAGGTGCGAATATGATCAATATGAATGGTATTCAGACAGGTCTGATGTTGACATCAATTATCAGTGTCATTTTGGCAGTGATGAATCTACTTCCTGTACCAGCTTTAGATGGCGGACACATTTTCTTTTTACTGATTGAAGCTATGAAGGGTTCTCCGGTTCGTCAAGAATTTAGAGAACGTGTCACACAAGCAGGTTTTCTGGGTATGTTGGGCTTAATCGCCTTTATTTTGCTTAACGATATTAACAATACTTTCTTTAATGTAATGAAATAAACCCACTTCATATACTCTAGATATTGTATTGTTGAGTTTTTGTTAACTAATTTTGTATAAATAATAGATAAACTCCTACAAATAGGGGAGTTTCAGCATTCTTTTATTTTTACAATGCCTCAGCCTCCTTTATAATAGGATTGATGGGAAGTTTGAAGCGACACAAGGGGAGGTTATCCTTGTACACGGTCGAAACGGCGTTAGAAGCTTTAAGAAAATATGATATAACAAGGGATGATTTAGTCACCTGGGAATCGGCTTTGGGTTTGGATATTCCTGTTGATGCAACACGTCAAAAGCAGTATAGCGCTCATCATATTAACCTCTTCAAGAATGTTAAGAAGCATTTGGCTTTGGGACGCACCATTGATGAAATTCGAAATATTATTGTTCTTCCTTCGTTGGCACAATCTCGGGTGGAATCGTCGAGTTCTGAACAAACAGCGCTAAACCCTCAATTTGCAACCGTGCTCTCTTCTCCTCAAGTGTCTCAGACGTCCGACAAAACCCAAGCAATTGGCCAGAATGCTACTATTAGGACTTCCCCACAGCCTCAAGGTTCAGTTCCAGCTTCTTCAGAAGCTGGAACTCGAATGCCAGCATCGAGTGGACCGTCAATACAGACACAGCAAAAACTTGAGAATATAGCGCCTCCTGCGGCTCAATTTTTTGATATTAAACAGCGTCCGCAAACATACATTGCGGAAGCCTCTGCTCCTCCTGCCATTCAACAGGCATCACCGGGTGTTGCTTTAAAAGAAGCTTCAAATCATTCTTTAGACTCAACAGCGACTCAGGTACAGACCAATCAGACGCAAAGCCCGAAGGCTGTAGATATGTCTACTGCATCCTCTTATTCTGCTCCTCCTCCAGTGACATCAGAGCCGCCATTGGCGAAGCCTTTGGAGTCTAAAAACCCATACACAAGTATTCCTCGTCGAGCTGTTTTACGCTCTCCTAAAACAGAGTCTTCTGAAAGCTCTGCAGGTGGTGCTGCCAAGGTTCTTAATCTAGTACAACGCTTGGCTAATGAAAAAGATGCTTTGTACAAGAAGTTGATGGAGACAGAAAAGCTTAATTCACACTTATATAGTGCGAATAGTCTCTTTCATAAAAAAGCGAATGAAATGTCACGGCAAATTAACCAACTGAAGCAAGACCGAAATGAAATGGAACGCTTCAAGTTGCTGGATGATAAGTCTCGCTTACACAAGCAGTTGCTAGAAGCTGAGCGTTTGACTCAGCAAAAGCAAGACGAAATTTTGCAACGTGAAAAAACGATTTATCAAATGCAAGCTGAGATTGAAAAATCTCACAAGCAAATAAAAAATCTTTCTGCCGCTTTTAATCCTGAAAAGTTCAAAGGTGACTGGTTGGAAACTGCTAACTTGTTAGAAGTCGCCTATGATAATTTTGGTATTAATATTGAATCCGAACGCGTTAGATTGTTTCGAATTCCTGAAGTTCCCAGTCGTTTATATGGTTCTTCTATTGTGATTAATACGACCTATCATTATGAGAATAACTCATTGTGGAAACGTTATGAAAGTTTAATGGTGGCTTATACAAGCGACGATTTATTACAAGGTGAACTTACTGCAGAATATGTTTTAGATGGTGTCCCAGTGGCTAAAGCTATTTATAGAGTGAGCTGTCGCCGTAAATGAGTTGTTTTATATAACCATAGGAAACATAAGGGAGAGTTTAATCCTTGAAATAGCTGATCCCGGTTCTTCATTTCGGTAATAATTTTTATATTAGGTGGTTTCCGGTTTATCGTTAGATTTAAATCAATGTATTTCGCTTTCTCTAGTGAGCTTTCTGGATGACAGAAACTCAAGTTTTTGGAGGCTCGTGATTCAGTGGGAAATTTAGCACTTAAGTTTGCTTGTCTCAGTACCAAGTTAAGTAAAGATGAACAAGTAACCTCTAAAATTCATGCCGATCATTATTTGGACTTGAGTCCACATGATATGTTTCGCTATTTTTATAGTCAGTTGAATTTGGAGCAGAGGGCAGCTCTACAATTTGCATTTACGGAGACAGCATTGCTTGCTATCTTGAACACTGAACTTGAGTTTGATCCTGAACAACGAGACTTATTATTTAAAAAGGCTTCTTTAAATTCCAGAAGTCTGTTTTTAGCAAATTTAAGAGATTCTCATCAGGTCGATGCTGATTCTTCATCTGTTTTTTCACAGTCACTTGAGCATTTAACGGCTCGTATCTGGCATTCGACTCGAAATTTATATGAGACCGAACTTCCTCTGGAAAGAGAAAAAGAGCTACGGGCTGAGATGCAAGAATGCTCTCGCCAAATGTTAAGTCGCTTACCCATGGATCAGCTTGAGCTTTACGCCCATACTGTATCAATTCGTCGTTTCTGCTTTGGTTTAGCGGCCGAGGCGATGTTTAAATGTGATGCATCCGCAGCTCTATTTGGTGAGCAATCATCCTATACGCAAGCTTGGAAACGGAAACAAATTTTTAGACTTATGCAAGCCCAACGTGTAAGTTGATTTTTTCTGGTCTGAGATCTCCCAGATACGCACTTTTTAATATCCTCTATCTAGAAAAACTCTAAAACAGGCTATATGCACATATGAGCATACTATAATGAAAGGGTGAGCCTGTTTTGAAAAGTTCTACTTTTTGGGACTTGATATGGAGTGTGCCAGTTTTGACAGATCGGTTTAGGGAATCGGCTTTTTTACATCAATGTGCTTTGTCATGGCAAATTCTGCCGTTAAGTTTTATCGCCGGGGGAATCCTTGCACTGGGTATGATTAGTGCACCTGTTGTTTTCAAAAGTCTTCCTTTAATGAGTGCAGGGCCATTGATGGCCACTATCTTCTCTCGTTTTGAGAATGTTCTAATCGCGCTTTGGATCATGCTTTCTATTGGAGCTTTTCTAGAAGTGCTCGTACGAAAGCGTCAAGGTACTTTACATCAAGCTCCTAACCCACTTGCACGTCCTGTTGTGCGTTTGTCCTTTTATATCTTATTAAGTATCGCACTCTTCTATTCCACTTTTGTTGTGAGTCCAGAATTGCGTGCTTTACAGCATGCAGGTATTCATCGCTTAAGTGCTTCGGCGATTGGGCAACATTTTGAGCAGCTCCATCGCTTGTCAGAAACGTTGTATAAAACAATGTTTATGTTTGCCGTCGTGTTGTTAGGAACGCTTCCGTTTTCATTTGTCATTGAGGGCACCTCGACGACAGCTGAAGAGCCGACTTTCCATGCGTCACAGAACCCCGCTTAGTTTGATAAGTCTATGTTTCGAAATATCCTAACCAGCTTTATTTTGCCGGGTATTATCGTTGGGGTATTAGCCTTTAACTATCAGCGTTTGTTGGATTATGCCCAAACCGTTATGCTGAAAAATGAGGCTCAACAGGCGATTCGAGCAGGTCACTGGGATAAAGCAGTCACTCTATATGAGCAAGCCTGGAAAGCTCATCCTCAGGTACCTGATATCGGTGTTAAGCTGGCATGGCTTTATCAAAAAAACAACCAATATAAGGAAGCGGAAGGTCAGTACCGACATATTCTGCTTCGTTTTCCTGCCAACTTTACGGCGCGTATGGGCTTAATTCATCTTTTAAAAACCCAGCCTGAACGTATTAATGAGGCAATCGATCAAGCTAAACTTGCCTTACTTAGAAATAAAGATAATACGGTGCTTTTAAATGAGATTGGGGACATTTATAACGATCGAGCACAAATGCCGGAAGAAAGCCGGGAATCTGTGCGAGAATGGCTTGCTCGGCAGGCGATTTACTACTATCAGCACTCCCTGGAGAAGAATCCAAAGCAATTTGAGCCTACCTTTCACTTGGGTGTTGCATATCATGGCATGAAAAATTGGGAAGCTGCCTCAAATGCATACTGCGATGCTTTGTTGATTAAACCTGACCATTACCAGGCCCGATATAACCTGGGAATGGCATTATCAATGTTAAATTTCCCTGATGCAGGCTTTCGACAGCTGGATCGGGCTTCAGCCATTCTGGCTGAAGAAGGGCGCATGGATATGGCAATGAAAGTGGCTATGAATGTGCAAACCGTTAAAAATAGTATGTATGAAAGTCATGACAAGCCTAAAAGCCGGATTGGAAGTCCCGAAACTCCTCCATTTCTAAAGCATCCTTCTTGTTTAAAAACACCAATCGCTAAAGGAGAGGAGATGCCTGAAGAAGAGAAAAAATAGTTGAGTTACTCCTATTCATCATTTTGAGTGTATCGTCCATGAGGATTAGACAATGAAGATCGAAACCTTCAACCCTCTGGATGATTTCAGAATTCGGTAAAACGCTCTACAATAAAAACATTAGAGGAATCGAGAGAGCCTCTTTGCAGAAGATAAAGCCTTACCCCGTGTCCGGTAAGGATTGATAATAAGCCAGTGGATTGTGGATTGTGGATTGGTAATAAATATAGCTCGTTGTTTGAGCGGGTTTGCAATTGCAAGCTTGCCGGAACATCGGATGTAAAAAGGGAGTGTTCATTGTGGCAAGCAATCTGAATACCGGTAATTCCAAAAAGAATGCATGGACTAACTCACGTCAGTTAAAAGCTCCACAAGGATCTCCTTCACGTTTTTTACAGGCTTTGAATCGTTTTACCGGCGGTATAAAAGTTCAAGCACACAACCCACTCAGAGATAAGTTTGGCAAAGGCTACGAGCACCTGATTGCCGGGGACGCTTGCCGTTTTCGAGAAGAATTAGAGTCTGCTATCGATCACTATCGCAAAGCACTTCAGCATGCCAGCCAGTTGAACGAGACTTGCCTTGATGCCTATTTAGGTATTGCCAAGTGTTTTCAACGTAAAGGTGACATTAAAGATGCTATCCACTATCTGAGTATGGCCGTTCAACAAAATAGCTTTTCAGCGGAAGCGCATCACGATTTAGCCAAGTGTTATAGCGATTATGGTAATAGTCAAAAGGCAATCTACCATTATGAACGTGCTATTCGCCTTAATCACAGCTTTGTAGATGCCCATTTCGGCTTGGCCTTGCTCCTGGAAGCCAAAGGAGATGTGGAAAAAGCGATCCAGCAGTACCAAACTCTTTTAAAGATTGATCCAGAATTTTTACCGTCCTACAATAACTTAGGCAGCATTTATTTGCGTCAAAATGCTTTGGATAAAGCTGAAGCCTTGTTCCGTGCATTGGTTGCTAAGGCACCTACCTTTACCCGAGGGTACTTAGGGTTAGCCATGACCTGTGATCGGGCTGGAAAGTGTTCTGAAGCAATCCAATCCTATGAAGCTGTGATTCAATTGCGGCCCAATGGTAAAAACATGCAGTTCATCGCTCAACGACTCATTCAGATGAATATCGATTTAGGTCGCTCCGTGACCCGTCGTAATCTGACTCTAGTTCGTGTGAAATAAGCTCGTTCCTCACCTTTTTTGTAGTTTATTCATTCCATTTATTGTTGTTTAAAAGGACGTTTTGAAAGCAAGGCATCTTTCTAGGCTATCAAAAAGGATACTTTGCAGGGGAGTTTCATTAGAAACGCTTTGATGCTATGGTTGTGCCATCAGGTGCTCGTAGCTCAGTTGGATAGAGTGACGGCCTCCGAAGCCGTAGGTCGCGCGTTCGAGTCGCGCCGAGCACATTTTTTATTTCAAGTTGGTAAAAATCCGTCTAAACTGTTAATTAACCTTTAAAATGATATTAAAAGCTTGGTATTAACAGAGGGCTTTCTAATACTGACCCTATTAGAATTCAGTATTTATTGGGATATCGGCTTCAGAATACGAAAAATGCTTGAGGTAGGACTCCAAATTAAAAGCCTTGGAGTTGCCTCTAGAGGGAGTGAGTCAATTCATGAACATGCTTGTATTTCCGGTCATTAGCGGTTGCTTAGCCGTTTTATATGGCATTATTACGCGTGCCCAAATTCTTAAACTAAGTGCGGGTACTGAACGAATGCAGTCGATTGCTGACGCGATTCAGGAAGGTGCTAAAGCCTATATGAATCGCCAATATACAACGATTACAATCGCGGCTCTGATATTAGCAGTTCTCCTGTTTGGTCTTTTTTATTTTCAACGCGGTATGGAGTATGCCGTTTACATTTCAGGTGGTTTTCTCTTAGGGGCTATACTAAGCGGTTTGGCAGGCTATGTGGGGATGTTTGTCTCGGTAAAGGCGAATGTTCGTACTGCTCAAGCTGCGACAGAGGGCATGGCACCTGCCATGTCGGTAGCTTTTAAGGGCGGATCGGTGACCGGTTTACTGGTTGTTGGCTTGGCTTTGCTGGGTGTTGTCGGCTTTTATTCTTTAATTCAAGGCCCGAAGCTTTTCCCAAGTATTGTAGGTTTAGCCTTTGGCTCCAGCTTAATTAGTGTTTTTGCTCGTTTGGGTGGCGGTATTTACACGAAAGCAGCTGACGTCGGGGCTGATTTGGTCGGAAAAGTAGAAGCGGGTATTCCTGAGGATGATCCCAGAAATCCCGCTGTTATTGCTGATAATGTGGGCGACAATGTCGGTGACTGTGCCGGGATGGCCGCTGACTTGTTTGAAACCTATGCCGTAACCACAATTGCCGCAATGTTTTTGGGAAATTTGATCTTTGAACATCAGTCAGCGGCAATTCAATACCCTCTGATGTTAGGGGGTGTATCCATTATCGCTTCGATTATCGGGACATTCTTTGTCAAAGTTGGGCCTGATCTGAATCCGATGAAGGCGCTTTACAAAGGGTTATATGTCACAATCGCAATTGTGGCTATTCTTATTGGCGTTTTAACCTATCAGTTCTATCCTGGCGGTTTAGTTGCACCTTCTGGGGCCACGGAGATCAGTGCTTATGGCTTATTGGCCTGTGCAATGGTTGGTATTGGTGTTACTTTGGCCATGGTTTGGATTACGGATTACTATACGTCAACCGCTTTTAAACCGGTTAGGGATGTAGCTCTTGCCTCGGAATCCGGACATGGAACGAATATTATTGCCGGTATTGCACTGGGTATGAAGTCAACGGCGGCACCTGTTATTGTAATTTCGATTGCAATGCTGGCTGCCTATTTCTTAGGGAATTTATACGGAATTTCGATTGCAGCGGTTGCGATGCTGTCTATGGCAGGCATTGTCGTTGCACTTGATGCCTTTGGTCCAATTACCGATAATGCGGGTGGAATAGCGGAAATGGCAGAAATGGACGATAAGGTTCGTGCTGTTACTGATCCCTTGGATGCGGTTGGAAATACAACCAAAGCGATTACAAAAGGTTATGCGATTGGCTCGGCAGGTTTGGCAGCCATTGTTCTGTTTTCTTCTTATGTGCAAGATCTCAGTGCCGCTGCAACAGAAGCGGGTAATACTGCTTTATCGGGCTTGGATAAAGTATCAAGTATTTTTTCGCTGGGTGATCCTTTTGTCATTGTTGGTCTCTTTATTGGTGGCTTAATTCCCTATTTGTTTGGAGCAATGGCGATGGAAGCAGTCGGAAAGGCTGCTGGAGAAGTTGTTGAAGAAGTCCGTCGCCAGTTCCGTGAAAATAAAGGGATTATGGATGGCACTAGCAAGCCTGATTATGCCCGTTGTGTGGACATTGTGACCCAAAGTGCCTTGAAACAAATGGTTGTCCCTGCCTTATTGCCCGTGGGTGTGCCTGTTTTAATGCTCTTGATTGGTAGTTATCTTGTTCCTGATGCGGTTCACAATCATGCACCTATTAAGCTCATTGGTGGTGTGTTAGTAGGAAGTATTGTGACGGGATTGTTCGTTGGTATTTCCATGACTTCTGGTGGAGGTGCTTGGGATAATGCTAAAAAATATATTGAAGACGGAAACCATGGTGGAAAAGGCTCGTTCGCCCATCAAGCAGCGGTAACAGGAGATACTGTGGGTGACCCGTATAAAGATACAGCAGGCCCTGCAATTAACCCTGTTATTAAAATTCTCAATATAGTTGCTTTATTGCTGGTTCCATTTTTGGTTTAAACAACCTAGGATCTAAAAAATCCCTTTCCATCTAATTGCTGGAAGGGGATTTTATCTCTTTTGAACTTCGGTAATTTTACCCATCTAGTTTATCCCTCCCGTTGACGAGTTCTTACTTAACGACAACAAGATGCGATCGGAATAATGGTATGATAGCATCATTGATTGTTTAAAAATTTTTATATTTTTTTAAAAAAGTAGGAGTACTCCATCCATGAAAAAAGCGTATAGATCGAGTGCAAAAGGTTTCACCTTGATTGAGTTAGCGGTTGTTATTGCCATTATTGCTATTTTGGCTGCTGTTGCAATTCCTCGTTTCGGCAATACAACTGCTCAAGCCGAATGTTCAAATATTAAGGACTTTGTATCTCAACTAAATAGTGCAATGTCTATTTATACTGCTGAAAATGCTGCCACACCAGGGGACGATTTTACCAAATTCGTCACTGCTGGAGTTATGCCTGCGCCGGGTCCGGGTGCAGCAACAATTAGTGTTAAATCGTTTGGGAGTAATTCCGGAAAAGGTACTGTTTGTGCAGTAGCTAAGGGCGCAATAACATGTCCTGGTGTATTTAATTCGTGGACCCCTTCCTATAGCATTCTAAATGGCGTTGTCAGCGTAGCTGCAGCCCCGGCTGCCGGTAATACTCTCGTTTGCAAATAAATAAATAAATCTGAAAGAGCTCAGCGCTAGTGTGAGCGCTGGCTCTTTCTTGTAGTTAAACAATGCTTTAATAAGTACTATGCCACTTAAAACTAATCATTCTTTGTCGATAGCAGCTCCTTTGATAGTTATGTTGCTGCTAACGCTTATACTGGGCATTACAACATACCAGTTGACCAGTCGCTGGGAGCGTTCTGCAATTCATGTCACTCAAGATGCAACCCAAGCTGTTCTTCTGGCTAATGCACGTGCTGATCTCCAAAAAGTTCGAGATGAATGGCCAAAAAATCCTGAATTGGCACGTATCCATTGGAGGGAATTGAGGCAACAGGTTCATTCACTTTGGTCGGCAGCTCAAATTGAGCCCGATTCGGGTAATGTTGGTACTCTCCATAAAATATTAGCAATTATGGATCGAGAAGAAAATCTATCTCGTTTGGACAGTCTCCTCCAACGGGAAAGCCTTAGCATTAGCTTGCTTCAATTTTCACAACAATTTCAATCTTTAACGGAATATACTTCTTTTGTAACTATTGCTGTAACCAGCTTTATGATTGCTTTGGGTACCATTCTGATGGTTTTAACGGCTCGAAACTTGAACCGTTGGATGGGAGCTCTTGTTCAGTCCAGAGACTTGAATATTCGCCTGCAGGAAGAAGAGAGACGGCGCATTGCAGGTGAGCTTCACGATGGTGTTATGCAAGATTTAATTGATTTAAAGCGCCACTATAATGCTAATAAATTGGATCAAATTGTTTCCAACTTAAGACGCGTTTGTCAAAATTTAAAACCTCAGGTATTGGTTGATCTTGGATTTATAGCAGCACTGGAAGCATTGGCGATTGATCTTCGCGAGGCCGGGGTTCAAAATGTTCGTTTGGCGATTGATGTGGAAAATTTAAGCTCCCTTCCAGCCGAAAGCGAACTGACTTTATTTCGTATTGTTCAGGAATTATTTTCAAATATTCGAAAACATGCCGCTGCAAAACAGGTGATTGTCACATTGGCTTATCACCCCGAGGAAAGTCCATTTTTACGAGGCTATATTCAAGATGATGGTTGTGGCTTTGATACTGATCAGAAAAAAACAGGTAGCCTGGGATTAATTGGTGTTCAAGAGCGCATTGGACAATTGGGTGGTACCTTTAAAATAGATAGTAAGCCTGGGAAAGGCTGCCAATTCTTTTTTCAGATTCCTCTGGAACAAAAAACAGACCCCAAAAAATAAAACAAAAGGTGTCATTGCGATGAGCAAAGAAGCACAACATGTTGACATCACCTCTCCTGAAAATATGATTCGAGTGGCTTTACTGGATGATCATGCTGTTGTTCGTCAAGGCACTTTTGAACTGATTAAAAGAGAGCCAGGCTTTAGTATTGTGGTGGAAGCGTCTTCTTTTAGTGAGTTACAGTCACAATTATCCAAAGTGGAAGTTGATATTTTGCTTCTGGATATTAACTTACCAGAAGGAAATGCTTTAACGCATATTCCAGAATTGAAAGCAAAATATCCTGCCATGAAAATCCTGGCTTTTACAGCTTATGCCGAAATTCAATACGTACGACAAGCATTACAACAGGGAGCCAACGGGATTTTAAACAAGCTATTGGACGGGCCTGCCATTTGTCAGGCAATTCAACGTGCTTGTGACGGGGAGGAACCTGTATTCTCTGCTGATATGGAAATCTTGCTGAATGACTATAAAGCGACAGAAGCAGGTTTGAATTTAACCGGACGAGAGCAGGAAATGTTACTTCACGTTGCCCAAGGACTGACTAATCAAGAAATTGCCCGTCAGCTTTGCTTGTCGGTGAAAACGGTCGATAGCCACGTAGCCAGCTTAATTAAGAAATTTAATGTTTCGAATCGCACTCAGCTTTTAGCGCAGGCATATGCGCAAAAAATGCTTTAACAAAGAATGGAACCGTTGCTTTTTAGATCGTTAGCCGGTCCTAGCAATTAAACGGAGTTCTCATCTCTAAGCCTTGCGGACAAGGGCGTAGGTTTCTTATCCACTAATTGTCAATCGCTTAAGGCTTTAATTTGTGAAGATGTCAGGTTGGCGTGCCTCCATAGTAGAATAGAAAAATAGATAAAAAATGTTTGTTTCAATAGAGGCAGTAAATTTATGGTTTGGAAGCATTTTCGTCGGTTGGAAAGAAGTACTCTTCTTAGTTTCATAGCTCTTTCAGTACTGGCTTTAGGCTCGGTAACAGCTTTAGGGGGTTGCGGCGGGGGTGAGGAAAAGACCGTTGAGAAAAAGGACCCGATCTTGTCTTTGGACATTCTTGAGGTTGATCAGCGGGCTAACTTAGGGGGCAAGGTGCCAGACGGTCAGTACCTGATTTTAAAAACGGAAATGAAAAATCTTAGCAATAAAGAAGTGATGGTTATTCCGTCTGATTTTGAACTCCAAAATATTACTGATAAAGAATCGGAACGTTATTCTCAGCCGTCTGAGAAATATATGAGCATGCCTTTCACAATGGTCTATGGGAATGATCTTCGGGAAAAGCTCGTTGATACGTCACCGATTAATGCCTACCCTCGATTGAAGTTAGAACGCTATTTTGTTTTCATGGTTCCCTCGGACGCTCGACCTGAGCAATATCAACTTTATAACAAGACCTACGAGCTTACAGTTCCTTTAGTATCTGGAAAGACCACTGTTCATGACCACCGCTATGACCAACCCGCACCGCAGCAGCAGTAATATGACAAACTCAAAGCTTGAGTTGACCAATCGCACAAAAATTGTAGCGACACTGGGGCCTGCTTCCGTACAGCCAGAAACCTTAAAGGCTTTGGCTTTGACAGGCGTGAATGTGTTTCGTTTAAACATGTCTCATGGCTGCATCGACGAACATCTGGAGCGCGCCAGGCTAATTCGGAAACTGGGTGAAGAACTTAACCTGCCTTTATCTATTCTGGCTGATTTACAAGGTCCTAAGATTAGAACGGGTGATCTAAAAGGTGGTCAACCTATCCCCTTGGCGGATGGCGAAAAGGTGGAGCTGACATGTCGCGTTAAAGAAAGCTCTCCCGGCATTGTCTCCACCAACTTTGCCAAGCTGTTCGATGTGTTAGAAGCTGGCGAGCGAATATTGCTGGATGACGGCAAAATTCACCTTCAGGTTGTGGAAAAGCATGCCAGCGATTCAGTCATGTGTATCGTTACCCAAGGTGGTTTACTGGATGCCCGCAAGGGAATTAATGTGCCCGCCTTGGTTCTCCCGATTGCCGCATTGTCTGAAAAAGATAAGGCGGATTTAACGGCTGCTGCAAAAGCTGAAGTTGATTACGTGGCCTTGTCCTTTGTTCAGCGGGCAGCCGATATTCGTGAAGTTCGCGAACTGGTGGCAGAATTAGGCGTTCCATGTCCTCGTATCATCGCTAAAATCGAAAAACCTCAGGCCTTGACTGAAATTGAGTCGATTCTCGCAGAAGCCGATGGCTTGATGGTTGCTCGGGGGGACTTGGGTGTAGAGCTTCGTCCTGAAGAAGTTCCTGTTGCTCAAAAAATGTTGATTGCGCAAGCAAAACGGGCTGAAAAACCTATTATCGTTGCAACGCAGATGTTGGAATCGATGATTCACTCTTTGCAACCCAGCCGATCCGATGTCAGTGACATTGCAAACGCTGTGTTTGATGGAGCCGATGCCGTGATGTTATCGGGTGAAACCTCTGTGGGTGAGCATCCTGTTGCCACAGTTGCGATGATGGGCCGCATTATCCGGGAAGCCGAGAAAAGCATTTTTTCAGATCTCGACAGACCCGCTGAGGAAAGCTCAATTCCGTCTCCTAACTTCTATCATGCGATTGCCCATACCGCGAGTTACGCTTGTCGTAAAGCTAAAGTGAGAGCTTTAGTGGCATTCTCCAACTCAGGCAATATGGCGCAACGTTTGTCTAAGCTCAAACCGGCTCGTCCTCTGATTGTTTTGACACCCAATCGGCATGTTTTTAACGCAATGGGCTTGATGTGGGGTGTTACGCCCTTGATCATCGATCCTTTCACGGATACCGATGAAATGCTGGAATATGGGGATAAAGCACTGCTGGAAAGCGAGCTTTTAGAAGTTGGAGATAGCATTTTATTTTGTGCGGGTAACACACAGATGAAGAATGCAACCAACATGCTGAAGTTGTATCACTTGGGTCAAGAGGATCCGGCTGAAGATCCGAGACATTAATTGCCGTTTTTAAAGCGCTTCCTCTTTTGACCGATTAATCGAGAAGGTACGAATAGAATATTCGTACCTTCTTTTTCAATTGGGTGTTTTGCCAATGCAATGGGTTTTATAGTTTTCTAATCATTGATAAGACTGACAAACGAGGGCATTCGAAAGCACAAATATGATTGAGCATTCTGATTCTACTGATCATGGCAATTCTGAAAGTTCTTCTTTCAGCCAATCGCAATCGGATACTCAGTTAAAAACGTGTCCTCGCTGTGGAGAGACTATTTTAAAGGGTGCTTTTAAGTGTAAGCATTGTAAGAAGTGGATAGGGCTTTCCATAAAGGATGCATCCGTCACGAGTTATGCGTCACTGTTTGTATTGGGCAGTCAAAAAAAGTTTCAAGTTTCTTTAGTAAGTATTGCTCTGCTTCTACTGGGGCTCAATAGTTGGGTTTTTGCCAATTATTCAAAGCAGGGCGGGGATCAGTGGCTATTGAAATTTGACTATAGCCTCCTCTGTATTCTGGGTAATCTCTTTTTTTTCATTGGGACCTATGCATGTCTTATCTTAGGCTTCTGGGCAGTACTCCGATTTTTTCAAGCGCCCAATACAGAAAATGTTGCTCATCGGGCGCGTTGGAGTGTGCTTTTAATAGCAACTTTGATCTTTTCAGTGCAGTCGTACAATCTGGATGAACTGGTTTCTCAGCAGTTGTTCATGATCACCTTGAAGTCTCCTTTTCGAGAACTGCCAGTGCGGAGTACGCCTCATGTTTTGGGCGCTTCTTCGCTGGATTTGATGACGCTCCTATCCCAAGCTGAATTGAAACATCAAAGTACCACCATGCCGCTGTATGCCCAGGGTAACCACCTGGTGCTGGATGCAACTATTAATAGCCAGGGTGGTACTCACCGCGGACGTTTTTTGTTGGATACCGGCGCGACGCATACTATTTTGTTTCGAAGCTTTTTAACGCGAAATAATCTTCATTTACCCTTGAATACAAAACGCATGAATTACCAGGGATTGGCAGGAAATTCGACTGCACCACTCGTATATGTCGATTTAACCCTGGGAAGGATTCGTGTGCCGAATGTATTGGTCATGGTGGTGGATGATCCGCCTATTTTCCCCGGAGACGGTATTTTAGGAATGAATGTCCTGAAACAGTTCCGAATTGATCTGAGTCCGGCCGAGCTGAAGTTGACGTTAAGCCAGTAGAGAGGATTTCACTATCATGTCAGAAGTTTCTCATTCCACAAATTTGAATTTCGGAAACTCGGGTGGAGGTGCCTTGTGTCCTTTCTGCTCGGAGCGCAATCCTACCCATACACAGGTTTGTAAGCATTGCGGAGAAAATATGTCGGATACTGTTGAAAGCCACAAGTTCCTCGTCCCTGGGTTCGCTATTGGGCCCGCTCCCTGGACTTTTTAGTTTATAACTTCGTTCCCCTGATTTTAATGATGGGCTCAACGTTTTTCCTGATGAGTATGGTCGGCCCAGGTGTTGATAAAAACCACGCGATGGGGACTTTGGTGTTTGTCGGCATGATTATGTTGGTTGCATGTTTATTAATCGTTTTAATTTGTTTTTTAGGTGGTTGGGTTCTGATGGAAGCGTTTTGCCTTTCCAAATTTGGGACGACACTCGGTAAATGGCTTTTAAAAGTACAGGTTCGCAATGCGGATGGCAGTTACCTGAGCTTTAAACAGGCCTGTGTACGAGGATTGAAAATTTGGTTTAGGGGTATGGGTTTATTTATCCCTGTTGTCGGATTGGTAACCCATGTCATGGCCTATAATCGCTTGAAGAATAACCAGATCACCAGTTGGGATGAAGATGATTCCCTTGTGGTAACGCATTCAACTATTGGTCCGGTACGAATTGCAGTGGTTGTCGGTATTTTTCTTGCTCAAAACATAATTTCCGGTGTTATTCAACTCATGAGTATGTCTCATCGCTTTCCGAATCCTCACTAAGCAATGGTTTATGTGCCGCAGAAAGTTCGGTAATCCGCGAAAATGACTTCCGGTGCCATCAGGTATTCGATTTCGTTTTCACCAGGCTTTGCAAAGGGCGTAGACAAAAGATTAAGTAGTTGATGGCACTCAGTCACCTTACCGGTTTCTGTCGCTTCTTGTAAGGCCGATTCAATCCGATGATTTCTCGGGATTACGGCAGGATTGCTGACATTCATCACGTCATACACCTCAGCAGTGCTTTGTGGCTGACGGCTGAGGCGGGCTCTCCAGCGCTCGTGCCACGCTTGGAAAACGCTGTCCTTCTGAATCTTTTCTTTCTGTGCGATGGTATCGCTTGCCAGGTTACGGAAGGTGTCCGTAAAGTCTTGCTGGCTGGATTCCATCCACTTGAGGAGATCGTCAATGAGGGTCTTATCGTCTTCTTCCTCGCTTAACAAGCCGATTTTGGTACGCATGCCATTCAGCCAGTAGTCCTCATAGCGGGGCATAAAGCTTTCCAGCACTTCGGTGGCCATTGCAATGGCCTTGGCTTGCTCCGGATGAATCAAGGGAATGAGGGTTTCCGCTAAGCGGGTGAGGTTCCACTGAGCAATGAAGGGTTGTTGATTGTAGGCATAGCGACCGTACTGATCAATCGAACTGAATACTGTCGCGGGCTTATAGATGTCCATAAAGGCGCAGGGGCCGAAATCGATGCTTTCGCCGCTGATCGCCATATTATCCGTATTCATAACGCCGTGAATAAAGCCAACCAGCTGCCATTGGGCAATGAGGTGAGCTTGTCGATCGACTACAGCTTGAAAAAAGCTGGGGTAGGGATTGTCTTCAATGATGAGGTCGCTGTAATGGCGTTGAATTGCGTAATCGGCAAGTGTACGGATTCCGTCTTCACCGGCACGTCGGGCAATGTATTCAAAAGTTCCGACACGGATGTGGCTGTGAGCCACGCGAGTGAGTACAGCGCCGGGGAAAGGACGCTCCCGTTCAACCGTCTCGCCGGTTTCAACCACAGCCAAGCTCCGCGTGGTGGGAATGCCCAAGGCGTGGAGAGATTCACTGATAATGTATTCTCGGAGCATGGGGCCAACAACTGCGCGTCCGTCCCCTCTGCGAGAAAAAGGAGTTTGCCCGGAGCCCTTCAGTTGAATATCGTAACGTTCCCCGATGGGCGTCATTTGTTCTCCGAGTAAGACGGCGCGGCCGTCCCCGAGCATGGTGAAGTGACCGAACTGATGCCCCGCATAGGCTTGAGCGATGGGTTCTGCGCCGGGCGGGATTTCATTCCCTGCAAAAATGCGAGCCCCTTCAGTTCCGGAAAGTGCATTGCTATCAAGGCCGAGGAAGTCTGCCAGCCGGGTATTGAAAATGAGCATTTTTGGTTTTCGAACCGGGATGGGCTTTTGTGCCATAAAAAACACGTCGGGCAGCTGAGCATAGCTGTTATCAAAATTCCAACCGTGAGTGTTGTGTGAAGGGGTGTCGGTCATGGCGAAAAAAGCTCGTTCTGTTGAGTTTGAGGCGTATCACAATC
>Ga0105239_10002549_pt1 | contig 23115 bp, 19 predicted proteins | sample KBSC44metaG_FD_92761 | JGI IMG/M metagenome (GOLD analysis project Ga0105239, IMG submission 92761) | Corn rhizosphere microbial communities from Kellogg Biological Station, Michigan, USA - KBS C4-4 metaG | ecosystem: Host-associated > Plants > Roots > Rhizosphere > Soil | place: Michigan, USA... | reverse complement strand
TGGGGAATCTGTGGAATTAATGATCAATCCATAAATTTGCTGGCTCCGGGGAGAGGATTGGTCCACCGGAGATTGATGGTTCCGGGGGGAAGATGGCTCCGTTGGAGGGTGATGGTTCCGGGGGAAGATGGCTCCGTTGGAGGGTTGGTGGTTCCGAGGGGAAGATGGTTCCGTTGGAGGGTGATGGTTCCGGGGGAGGATGGTTCCGAGGGGAGGATGGCTCCCGGGGAAAGGGTGGGGTCGCTGGAGGGTTGAAGACCTAAAATTTGAATATGAGATATTTTCCGATACTGCCAGATCTGTTCGGTGCAAACCGGACGCGTTTTGTCCGTGCCATGGAGCCGGGCTCGATCGCCATTTTTGTGAGCAACGACGAAATGCCGTCTAACGGGGATGCTCACTACACCTTCCGGCAGAACAGCGACCTGTTCTGGCTCTCGGGGATCACCCAGGAAGATAGCATGGTCGTGCTTTTCCCGGATCACCCCGATGCCAGGTACCGGGAGGTGCTGGTGCTGGCCCGCCCGAACGAGCTCAAGGAAAAATGGGATGGCCGCCGGCTGCGCGCGGAAGAAGCAAAGAAGATATCCGGCATCGGCACGGTGGTATGGCTGGACACGCTGGATGGCTTGCTGCAGCAGTGGGTGCACCTGGCCGACACCATTTATCTCGACTCCAACGAGAACGATCGAAAAAATGGGCCGTTGATCACTCGCGAATACCGTTTCATACGCGAGATGAAGGAAAAGTATCCCTTGCACAACTACCGGCGGAGCGCGAAGCTCCTGCGTGATCTGAGGGCTGTAAAGACGGCGCTGGAGGTTTCGCAGATGCAGGAGGCGGCGGATATTACGGGCGCGACCTTCCTGGACGTGCTTGGCGTGATGCGGCCGGGGATAATGGAATACGAGATAGAGGCGGAGGTATACCGGGGTTTCCTGTCGCGGCGAAGCCCTGGTCCTGCTTACAGCAGCATCATTGCCAGTGGCGACCGGGCGAGGACCCTTCACTACATCAGCAACAACCAGGAATGCAGGGAAGGCGAGCTGGTGCTGATGGATTTTGGTGCCGAGTATGGCGGCTACTGCGCCGATCTTACGCGGACCGTACCTGTGAGCGGAAAGTTCACTAAAAGGCAGAAAGAAGTATACAATTCCTGTCTGGACCTCCATCGTTATGCAAAGAGCTTGTTAAAGCCGGGCATTAGCCTGGGAGATTATCACAAAAGGATGGGGGAAGAGGCGACCAGAGCGTTTGTACAAATAGGGTTGTTGACCGAGTCTGACGTCAAGAACCAGACGCCCGAAAACCCGGCTTATTTCAAATACATGTACCATGGTGTTTCGCATCATCTGGGTATCGACGTACACGACCTGGGGCCGCGTAACGAGCCGTTGAAAGAAGGGATGGTGCTGACCGTTGAGCCAGGTATCTATATCGAAGAGGAGCAGCTGGGTATCCGCATCGAGAACGACGTATGGATCACGGCGGATGGGAACAGAGACCTGATGGAGAAGATACCGATCACGGTTGAGGAGATAGAGGCGGTGATGGCCCGGGGGAAGTGAATGGTGATGGGGGGAAGTGAATGGTGAGGGGGATGTGAATGATGATGGGGATGTGAACCGTGATGGAGGGAAGTGAATGGTGATGGGATGTGAACCGTGATGGGGGGAAGTGAACCGTGATGGGGTGTAAGTGAATGGGGGCAAGTGAACCCTGGTGAGGGGGAGTGAATGGCGATGGGAAAGTGAACCGTGATGGGGTTGTGAACCGTGATGGGGATGTGAACCGTGATAGAGGGAAGTGAATGGTGATGGGGGAAGTGAACCGCTGCGCGGGAGGTTTACATTGAGGGGGGAAACCGGAGGCGCGATCGAAATAAAGTACTAAATTTCCGCAATGACACGAGCCGAAGGCGAACTGCATTCGGCCATTGAAAAAGACATATATTTACGAATGAAAAGTATACCGAACCTGTTCACGTTGCTCAATTTGTTCTTCGGATGTATTGCTGTGATCCTGATACTTCAGAATGGTATTACTGTGCTGACCAATCCTGACGGAACGCAATATATCAGCATGCCGGAGAAGATCGGGGTCGCCTCGCTGTTCATCGGGCTGGCGGCACTGGTAGATTTCCTGGACGGGTTGGTTGCCCGGATATTCAACGCCACTTCTCCGATGGGGAAGCAGCTCGATTCGCTCGCTGACCTGGTGAGCTTTGGAGTGGCGCCGGGGATGATCCTCTATCAATTATTGCGGATGAGCTTTGCGGGTCAGGAGAATGGGCTCAATGTATCGATCGTGTGGCTGTTGCCTGCGTTACTCTTCCCGTGTGCGGCGGCCTATCGGCTGGCGCGGTTCAACCTGGACAACACACAGCAGTATGGTTTTAAGGGGGTGCCCACGCCGGCTGCCGGACTACTGATCGCTTCGCTGCCGCTGATCTCCTGGTATACTACCAATCCTATGGTGGAGGCGGCGCTGGCGAACAAGTGGGTATTATACGCGTTGACCCTGCTGGTTGCCTGGCTGATGGTCAGCAGGCTGCCGCTGATGGCCCTGAAATTCAAGGACTATTCATTCAGGGGCAATATGCCGAAACTGGTGTTGCTGGCGCTGGCCATCCTGTCGGCCGTGTTCTTACGCTGGCTGGCTGTCCCGCTGATATTCATACTCTACATTATCGTATCTTTAGTGACAGCAAAAAAAAATGCGTAATTTTGGCCCCCGGTCGGAACAAGCCGGGGGATGTGTCTGCGGTCGCGGGGACGGGTGTGGGGATGGTTGGGAGTGGAGATAGGTGAGGGGTGGAGGCAATTTGGTGCAGAGACAATTTGGTGCAGAGACAATTTTGGGTGTGGAGATAATTTAAAAATAAATATTCATGGTGTTTTCTGTTCAGGTAAAAGTTATGCCGCTAAAAGAGCTGTTGGATCCGCAGGGTAAGGCGGTGATGGGTGGATTGCAAAACTTAGGGATCAGCAGCGTCAGCGATGTCCGCATCGGGAAGAGTATTTCGCTGCAGATAGAGGCTGGCTCCGCCGAAGAGGCGAAGTCCATCGCGGAAGAGGCGGGGCGTAAGCTGCTGGCTAATCCTGTCATGGAGTACTTCGAGATAGCCGTAAATTAGTCGTTGTTTTGCTGTATATAGTTCCTTCTCCCATTGGTAATCTGCAGGATATTACGCTCCGGGCGCTGGACGTATTGAAGGGGGTGGACCTCATTCTTGCTGAGGACACGCGTAATTCCTCGAGGTTGTTGAACCATTACCAGATAATAAAGCCGCTGTCGCCTTATCATCAGCACAATGAACATAAAGTATTGCATCACCTCGTGGATCAGCTGTTGCAGGGCAAGAAAATGGCCTTGTTGACGGACGCGGGGACGCCGGGTGTTTCTGATCCGGCTTTTTTGCTGGTAAGGGAATGTATCAAGGTAGGGGTGAAGGTGGAGTGTCTGCCGGGGGCTACTGCTTTTGTGCCGGCGCTGGTCAACAGCGGACTGCCGATGAACCGGTTTTCGTTCGAAGGCTTTCTTCCTCCGAAGAAAGGGCGGCAGACGGTGCTGAAACAGTTGGCGACAGAGGAGAGGACCATCGTATTATACGAATCACCGATGCGGCTTGTCAAAACCCTCGAGGAGCTGGCTGAATATTTTGGCGCAGAGCGGCAGTGCTGCGTCAGCCGCGAGCTGACCAAGATCTATGAGGAGAACCGGCGAGGCACGCTGCGGGAGGTTTGCGATCACTATAAGGAAAAAGGAGTAAAGGGGGAGATCGTGATCGTAATCGAAGGAACCCGGGTACCCGGCGGGCGGAAACTTCCGAAGGAAGGCGGAGGGGGACCAGAAGAGGATACAGAAGAATAAGTGAACTATAACCTAAATATATGTTTTTATGAAGAAGCTACTTTATCTGACACTTATCTCTGGCGCCTTGTTGACGTCTATTGGCGCGAGCGCGCAGTTCGGCTCTGTACCCGGTGTGGTCACCGACTCTTTCAAGACCAAGTATCCGAATGCAAAGTCCGTCAACTGGTCGAGCAAGATCGGGGGAACCTATCAGGCTACTTTTACTGCGGATAACGGGAAAGAGGTTGCCAAATTCAACAAGAAGGGCGAATGGCAGAACACGACGAAGGAGATCACCCAGGAGGCGTTGCCTGCGGCGGTGAAGGACGGATTGGCCAAGAGCAAGTATGCAGATAAGACCGAGTGGGAGATCAGGTCGGTGACCGTGCGCTATATGCCCGGCAATGTCACGCAGTATATCCTGCTGGCGGCAAGGAACGATATCCAGAAAAGGAACCTGCTGTTTAGCGCCGATGGTCAGTTACTGAAGGACGGAAATACGTTGTAATCCATGAGAAATAAAATCGCTCTGGCGACAGGACTGGTCCTGTCGCTTAATTATTTGCAGGCACAGCCCGACCGTTGGCAGCAGCGGGTGAAATACACGATGGACGTCAAAATGGATGTCCGGACGAACCGATTCACGGGCGACCAGACGCTGGCTTACACCAACAATTCCCCCGACACGTTGTCCAAAGTTTTCTATCATCTATACTGGAATGCGTTTCAGCCGAACAGTATGATGGATACCCGTAGCCGTGAGCTGGGGAAGATATCCATTGGTGGGCGCCGTGGCGAGCAGCCGGACTGGGACTCGCGGGTCAAGGATCGCATCCAGCATCTGACCCCTGACGAGATCGGCTACCAGAAGGTGCTGTCGCTGACCATGAATGGGGTGCCGCAGACCTACCAGGTCGACGAGACTATTCTCGAGGTAAAACTTACCAAGCCGATACTGCCCCATACGACGGTCGTCTTCCAGATGAAGTTCGAGGCGCAGGTGCCATTGCAGATCCGCCGCAGCGGCAGGGACAACCCGCAGACGGGGGTTCGCTATTCCATGAGCCAGTGGTATCCCAAGATGTGTGAATACGACTATGAAGGCTGGCATCCTACACCCTATGTAGCCCGGGAGTTCTATGGGGTCTGGGGGGACTATGATGTGAGCATCAATATCGACAGGCACTATATGCTGGGGGGCACGGGCTATCTGCAGAACGCGCAGCAGATCGGTTTTGGCTATGAGGCACCGGGGACAAAGGCTATACAGCCCGCGGGCGACCGGCTGACCTGGCATTTCCTCGCGCCCAACGTACACGACTTCATGTGGGCGGCGGACCCGGACTATAAGCACCTGGTACGCCGGGCGCCTGATGGACTGGTCATCAACGTCCTTTATAAGAATGCTTCCAGCGACCCGAAGGCAGACGCGGCCTGGAACGAATTGGCGGATGCCGCCGTACTGGTGCTGCCTTTTATCGAAAAGACCTTTGGCAAATATCCCTATAAGCAGTACTCCTTTGTGCACGGTGGTGACGGGGGGATGGAATATCCGATGAGCACGCTCATCAACGGTCCCGGTCTGGGGACGGCCTTCCACGAGTGGATGCACAGCTGGTACCAGGGGATGATGGGGACGAACGAGTCGATGTATGCCTGGATGGATGAAGGCTTTACCAGCTATGCCGCCGCAAGGGTGAACAGCTACTACTATCATGAGCGGCTCAGGATGCATCCGGATGACGCCGGGCTCCAGCAGATAATTGAAAAGGAGAAAGAAGATCTGCCTTTGTATCATGCTTCGGCCTACAACGCCTATTTTGCGCTGGTAAGAAGCGGGCTGGAAGAGCCGTTGACGACGCACGCCGACCATTTCAATACCAATTTTGCCTACAGCATCGCCTCCTACGCTAAAGGGGAGATGTTTTTGGAGCAGCTGGGCTATGTCGTGAGTGACAGCGTTCTCGACAGGATTCTGCTGGAATATTACAGGTTGTGGAGATTCAAGCATCCCAACGCCAGTGATTTTGTCAGGGTTGCGGAGAAGGTCAGCGGTCAGCAGCTGGACTGGTATAAGGAATATTGGGTCAACACTACCAAGACCATCGACTATAAAGTGGACAGTCTTTGGGAAGTGAATGGAAAGATTAATATCCGGCTAAGGATGCTGGGGAAGATGCCGATGCCGCTGGATGTGCTGATAGAATACAGGGACGGCAGTAAAGAAATGGCCTATATCCCGCAGTACCTGCAGTTTGGGCAAAAGCCGGTGGAAGACCCGGCCATTCCCAGGACGACCTTTGAGCCCTGGAAGTGGACGCATCCCACTTATATCTTCCAGTTAAACCACAAACTGACGGATATGAAGGTTTTGGAGATCGATCCGAGTCAGCGAATGGCCGATATTGATAGGAATAACAACCGGCTGGTTGTGCCGTCGATGAACTGACGGTGGAAAACAAAGAAATAAAAAAGGGGAGCACAAGCTCCCTCTTTTTTTGCAAATCATTCTGTTACGCGTGCGGGATAAGGTGAAATGACTAATCGTACTTGATGCAAACAGCCCTGGAGCAAAGGTAGATGACCCCAGAGGGTATCACAATACCACTTTGTGGTAGTTTTATTGGCCGCGCTTCCTATCTTCCATAAAATTTATTAATTGCCTCCACTCTATTGTTCACATGCAGTTTTTCGTATATGTGATACACGTGCTTACGAACCGTCTCCTGGCTGATAAAGAGCCTTGCCGCGATCTCCTTGTAAAGCATGCCCTGGGCGAGGAGCTCGAGGATCTCGTTCTCCCGGTTCGAAAGGATGCTGATGGCTTTGGCAGCGGCGCTGGCAGCGGCGGTATCTGGGGTAGCTGCACCCATCTGGAAGGCGTTGACCACCTTGCGGGCGATCTGGCTGCTCATGGGGGCGCCTCCTTCGTACAGTTCGCGAAGGGAGTCGAGAAGCTTGCCGGGGGCCGTCTTTTTCAGGATATACCCATTGGCACCGGCTTTCAGGGCTTCAAAGATCTTCTCGTCCTCTTCATAGATGGTACACATCATGAAGAGTATTTCCGGGTACAGCGGCTTTAGCTGTCGTACGCAATCAATTCCATTCTCTCCGTCTCCGAGGTTGATATCCATCAATACGACGTTTGGATTCACCAGGGGGATCTTTTGCAACGCTTCTTCGGCGTCCACAAACGAGCCAGCGAGTGTGTACCCATCTGCCATCAGGATGATCTGTTCGAGAGCAGAGCGGATGTCTTTGTTGTCATCTACAATGCAAACAGATATAGTCATGGTACAAAGGTCCGATGGATTTTGCTAAAAAAAATACCATGAAGTGGTAATTTTTGGTTCGAGGCCGGTCTGGGTGTTGGGGCGAGTTCATGCAAACGGCACCTGCAGTACATATTTCTCCTTAAAATAGTCGTGGGGGAAAAGCTCGTATATCTCCATGATCCTGGGGCGGGTATGACTTTCCGATATCTCCGCAGACAGGTCGCCGCCTTTGAGACAGATGAGGCCACCCGGGCGCCCGGGGCCGGGCGGCCTGAGGAGGGGGCGGGCCCAGGCCCAGAGCTCGCCGAGGGGGGCCACGGCGCGGGAGACGGCGACGTCGAATTTTTTGTTCTTTATGTCTTCGGCGCGGGTGTGCTGGGTAGTGACATTGGTGAGGCCGGCCCCTGTCTTTACGGCCTCCACGACCTTGATCTTTTTGCCGATGCTGTCGACGAGGTGGAACCTGGTCCCGGGGAAGAAGATGGCGAGGGGAATGCCGGGGAAGCCGCCGCCGGTGCCGATATCGATGACCTCCTGACCGGGTGTGAATTCAAAGGCCGCTGCGATCGCGAGAGAATGCAGTACGTGCTTCTCGTAGAGGCTGTCGATGTCTTTTCGGGAGATCACGTTGATCTGTGCGTTCCATTCCTTATACAGCTGCCCGAGCGCGGCCAGCTGACCGATCTGCGCAGGCGTAAAGTCCGCAAAATATTGGAGGACTATTTCCAGGCTTTCCGGGGCTTTTTCCATAGTGCGGTAGAGAAAATGAGGTAATACAGGAACATCCAGATATCGAGGAGCCACCACCAGGGGAAGAGGTCTTCCTCTCCGAGTTTTTGCATCGTCTTCTGGAAAATATAACCCTGCACGATCAGGCGTAAGCCGAACAGCGACAGCGCAAGCCGCCAGTCAAAGAAAAGGCTGACGATCAGCAGGGGATAGAACAGGACATGACTAAAGGAATAGAGACCCAGCAGGAATTTATGCAGGGGTTTGTAGTATTTGGCGGTGGTATAGTGGCGGGCCTTCTGGCGGAACCAGTCGGAAAAGTTCTTTTTGGGCTCGGACAGCGTGAAGGTATCCGGGTCGATGACGATCGCCGTATTCTCTTTGGTAGCCACCTTGTTGATGAAAAGATCGTCGTCGCCTCCCGGTACATGGTTAATGGCGGAAAAGCCTTTGTTGCGGAAGAACACGTCCTTCTTATAGGAGAGGTTCCTGCCCACGCCCATATACGGCATACCGGCCAGGGCATAGGAAAGGTATTGGAGGGCGGTATGAAAAGTATCAAAGCGGATGATCTTATTCAGTATGCCAGGGGCTTTCTTATAGGGGCTGTAGCCGAGCACGACTTCTATTCCGTTGTGATATCCGTCCTGCATTTTGTGCATCCAGTACTCGCTGGCGGGGACGCAGTCTGCGTCGGTCAAAAGAACGATCTCGTAGCGGGCCTCTTTGATGCCCATGCTGAGCGGATATTTCTTGCCGGGGATGCCGATGGCCTCGTGTTCGAGGTTCACGATGTGAAGGCCCTTGAATGTCTTTTTGAATTCGTCGAGAAGAAATCGGGTGTCGTCCTGGCTATTGTGGTTGACGACTATCACTTCGTGTGTGCTTGGATAGGTCTGTACGAGCGCGCCGGGAAGATGGCTTACCAGGCGGGCGGCTTCATCGCGGGCGCAGATGATGACGCTCACGGGGTGTTGTTGAGAATGCTCTTTTTCTTTCGGAATATAAAAGGCAAGTCTTCTGAAGAACCAGCCATAGTAGAACAGCTGTACTATGGTGATCAAACAAAAAAGTATAAAAAACAGTTCGAGCCAGGGGAAACTCCAATACAGTTTAGTCATAAGTGTTCTGGGGGCGGGTGCCTGCCTGCTGGTCCCGCGACAGGCACGAAAGTACGAATTATCCGAAGATGAGGGTCAGTTCCGCCGGATATATTGCCTGTTGACAGTCTTACGGGCGATATTGTAGGAAAGCACGGTCTTCACCATACGGTCGATGGGGATGTCGGGGTTTTCACCTATGAACCGATGCACGATCCGTGGATTCTTTTCCAGCATGGCGGTGGTGTTCCCCAGGATAAGGTCCATTTCGGGGGCATCCGGTGCGACCAGTTCGTCAAAAAACGTTGAACTCACGCCGGTGTCCACGTGAGGGAAGGCGAAGGTTCTATAACGCGGCCTGAAGTGTTCGTGTACCCAGGCGGTGGACTCCCGGGTCTGTCGCAGCTGCTCCTTCAGGGGCACGAGGGAGTAGAGGGGATGGTCCATGCTATGTGCGCCGACTGAGAATCCCTGTGCGATCAGCTGCTGTATCTGGGCCTGATCCATGAAGGGCTTTTGTTCCAGGCGGAAGCGTTCGAAGTCCAGGTCGAAAAGGGGAGCGAGCTCGTCGAAAAGCTGCCTGTTCAGATAATTGACACTGAGGATACTCTTTCTCAGCTGGTCGGCAGTCGTGGCCTGCATACCGAGTATATTACCAGCTGCTGTCAGGATACCCGGCGTAATGCTCATGCTGTCGAATCGATCGAGCAGCAGGCCCTTCTTGAAATTGTGGAAGATGGACCGGTTATCGACAAAATCGGGGTTGAGGAAGAAGGCTGCCGGAACTCCTTTTCGTAGAAGGATGGGCGCCGCGGTCTCGTATACCTGACGAAGGCCGTCGTCGAAGCAGATCAGGAAACCTTTTTCCTGGAAAGGCTGGCGGCTTTGCGCCTGTTCGGCCACTTCTTCGAGGCTCAGGGGACGAAAATTCCGGAGCAGCCAGTCCAGGTCCGCCTCGAACTGGCGGGAATTCTTATAGCCATAGAGCTTGTCGATCCAGGGGACGGGCTCGTCCGACACCAGGTGGTGAAAGGGGCTGATCACGTCGATGCCGGACCTTTTTTTCAGCCATTGTATATTCAGCGAGGAGACGCCGGAGAAAACGATGCGTTTTATAGAGGATGTCATGGTCATGTAGGGGGCCCAAAAATAATGTGGAAAAAGGGATTTTTCAGACAAAATTGAACCCTGGAAATCATCGATTTACATATTTTGAAACCCCTGGATTGGGTAGATGCTGTAAATTGCGGCCCAAAACCGTAAGACCGGTTTCCATATATTAGCGAATGGCAGCACTACAATTTGAACTGGAAGGAAGGGACCCGCAGTCGGCGGCCCGGGCAGGGACGATAACGACAGATCACGGTAATATTCAGACGCCCATCTTTATGCCCGTGGGCACCGTGGGAAGCGTAAAGGCGGTCACCCAGCAACAGCTGAAGGAGGATGTCCGGGCGCAAATCATACTCGGGAATACCTATCATCTCTACCTTCGGCCGGGTCTGGAAGTACTGGAGTCCGCGGGCGGGCTGCATCGTCTAAACGGCTGGGACAGGCCGATCCTGACGGATAGCGGGGGATACCAGGTGTTCTCGCTGGCGGGTACGCGAAAGATACAGGAAGAGGGCGTTGTCTTCCAGTCTCATATTGACGGGTCGCGGCATCTGTTCAGTCCTGAGAAGGTAATGGATATCCAGCGGTCTATCGGGGGCGATATCATCATGGCCTTCGACGAGTGCCCGCCCTATCCCTGCGACTATGTCTATGCGGAGAAGTCGATGCGCCTGACGCACCGCTGGCTGGATCGTTGCTGGGAGCATTTTCACGAGAGCCCGGACAGGTATGGGTATACGCAAAATCTGTTTCCTATCGTGCAGGGCAGCGTCTTCAGCGATCTGCGCAAGGCTTCCTGCGAATATGTGGCCGGAAAAGGGGCCGTGGGCAATGCTATCGGCGGGCTCAGTGTCGGAGAGCCTGAACAGGAGATGTACGATATCTGCCAGGCCTGTTGTGAGGACCTGCCGGCGGACAGGCCCCGCTATCTGATGGGAGTGGGCACGCCCTGGAATATTCTCGAGTGTATCTCTCTGGGGGTAGATATGTTCGACTGTGTGATGCCGACCCGCAATGGGCGCAACGCCATGCTGTTCACGTCAAAGGGCGTCATCAATATCGACAACAAGAAATGGGAAAAGGACTTCTCGCCGATCGACGAGGGTATCGACAGCGGGATAAGCAACTACTACAGCAAGGCCTATCTGCGGCACCTGATAAAATCGAAAGAGATACTTGGGCTGACCATTGCGAGCGTACACAACCTGGCTTTCTATCTGCACCTGGTCACCGAGGCGCGGAAACGTATTTTGACGGGGGATTTTGTGGGGTGGAAGAACCAGCAGGTCGAGCTGTTGCGGCAGCGGCTGTGATCTATAGCGCATTGATATTTAAACTTTTATATATGTCGGCCTGAGAACAGGGTGTTAAAATGAGGTCGTAGACGCCTTAATTCCGCTAACTTTACGACCGCGCGGACCGATCCGTCACCACGCGAGCAGGAACAATACCCCGAAGCATGTTAAAACTACTGGACAGGTACATACTCAAGAAATTCCTTGGAACTTTTGTATTCACGATGCTGGTCATCACCGTTATTGCGGTGGTTATCGATTGGAGCGAGAAGGCAGACGATTTTGTCCGGTCGGGCCTCACCGGCTGGCAATTGATAATGCTTTACTGGATCGGGTTCATTCCCTTTATCATGTCGATGATCTATCCGCTGATGGTCTTTATTGCTGTCATCTATTTCAGCAGCAAGATGGCGGGTCGGTCGGAGTTCATTGCTATTCTCGCGGGCGGGGTTCGTTATAACCGGATGCTCAGGCCTTTTATCATCGGGTCGGTATTTCTGTCGCTCATCTTCTGGCTGGCCAGCCAGTACTGGGTGCCGCGGGCCAATGAGATCCGGACGGATTTCCAGGCCGTATATGTGGACCGGAACAGCAGCTACAACGGTGATCCCTACCGGAACAACAACTACTATCTGCGTGTGGACCCAACGACCTTTGTCGGCTTTCGCTATTACGATACGGTCAACAAATCGGCCAGCAATTTTTTCCTGCAAAGGGTGAAGGACAATAAGGTCATCTACAATGTGCGTGCGGAGACGGTGCGATGGGATGCCCAGAAGAAGGACTGGAGACTCACCGGCGTTATCGAACGGCATATCGACGGGGTGAAGGAGAGCCTGTCCAAAATGGACAGTTTGCACGTCAATTTGAACGTACAGCCGAGGGAGCTCAGGAGGGACGACTATCTCAAGGACAAGCTGACGACGCCCGAGCTGCACCAATTCATCCATATGGAAGAGGTGAGGGGCACAGAGGGACTGAATACCTATAAGGTGGAATTGTATCACAGGGATGCTACTCCTTTTTCCGTTATCATTATGGCGCTGATCGGCGCTATTCTCGCTACCCGGAAGATCAGGGGAGGGAGTGGGCTGCACCTGGCCGTGGGCATCGTTACGGCGGCCATTTTTGTCGTGATGGACAAATTTGCGGTGACGTTCTCGACGAAGGGGAGCTTGCCGCCGATGCTGGCCGCCTGGTTGCCCAATATAATCTTCAGCGGGGTTGCCGGTATTTTGTACATGCGGACGCCAAAATAGAGGGAGGGACCATAATTCATTTGCTCCTCAACGATTCGTACAGTACCTTTAGCCACCCAATTGACCACCGGTCCTTAGCCGGCACAAATTAAAATTCAGAGTGATATGGCAACTATAAAAGAAAGGTTCAAGTCAACGTCCGATGTAGTGGCAGCAGAGATAAAGGAGTTATTAAAGGAGCATGGAAGTAAGAAGATAGGGGAGGTAACGCTTTCGCAGATATACCAGGGGATGAGGGGAATAACGGGTCTTGTAACCGAGACTTCGTTGCTGGATGCACAGGAAGGTATTCGTTTCCGCGGTTTTTCGATACCCGAGCTGCAGCAAAAATTACCAAAAGCGAGTCTCAAGTCGGGGCAGGGCACAGAGCCTCTGCCGGAGGGATTGTTTCACCTCATGTTGCTTGGAGAGCTGCCCACCGAGGATGACGTTCACGATATCACGGCCAACTGGCAGCGCAGAAGCCATGTTCCCAATCACGTCTTCGCCGCGATAGAGGCTTTGCCGCTGGACTCGCATCCGATGACGCAGTTCGTCGTGGCCATTATGGCTTTGCAGACGGAGAGCAAATTTGCCGAGCGCTATGCGAAGGGGATGGCAAAGAAGGACTACTGGGAAGCGGTGTTTGACGATTCGATGGACCTGATCGCCCGTCTGCCCCGTGTAGCGGCCTATATTTACCGGAGAAAGTATAAGAACGAAGATCATATCCATCCTGACGGTCTGCTGGACTGGGCGGGGAATTTCGCGCATATGCTGGGGTATGAGGATGAGACCTTCCGCGAGCTGATGCGGTTGTATATGACGATCCATGCAGACCATGAAGGCGGGAATGTGAGCGCGCATACGACCCACCTGGTAGGTTCGGCGCTGAGCGACCCCTACCTGAGCCTGGCGGCGGGTATGAACGGTCTGGCGGGACCTCTGCACGGTCTGGCCAACCAGGAGGTGATCAAGTGGATACTGGAGATGCGGGAAGAGCTCGGTGTGGAGCTGCCCAGCAAAGACCAGATAGAAGCCTATGTAAAGAAGACGCTCAACGAAGGGAAGGTAGTGCCGGGATACGGGCATGCGGTATTGCGGAAGACCGATCCCCGATTTGCCGCGCAGATGGAGTTCGGGAAGAAGCATATGCCCAATGATCCGCTGGTACGGACGGTCTGGAATATCTATGAGACCGTGCCGCCGATACTGCAGTCGCTAGGCAAGATCAAGAACCCCTGGCCCAATGTGGACGCGCACAGCGGAGCGCTGTTGGTGCACTACGGGCTGGTGGAATACGAATTTTATACCGTGCTATTTGGCGTAAGCCGGGCATTAGGGGTACTGGCCAGCCTGTGCTGGGACCGTGCCCTGGGTTTCCCGCTAGAGAGGCCGAAGTCTGTAACGACTGGGCTGGTGAAAGACTGGCTGAAGGGGGAAGGGGAGATATGGGGTGATTAAATCTTTTTAGAATGGATAAAAAAAGGTCCGGCGTAAGCCGGACTTTTTCTATTTGGAGGCGGTCGGTCATTTGAGCGCCTGAAGGATATCCTGGAGGATGTCGTCGCGGTGTTCGAGCCCGACGGAGATCCGGATGAGTCCTGGCGTGATATTGACGGCGGCGCGTTCTGCGTCCGTCAGCTTGGCGTGCGTCGTGCTGGCAGGATGGGAGGCGATGCTCTTTGTGTCGCCCAGGTTGGCGGTCAGGGACAGCATTTTGAGCTTGTCGAGGAACTGCCGGCCGCTGGCGAGCCCGCCTTTCAGATCAAAACAGAGGATGCCACCGCCATTCTTCATCTGTCGCATGGCGATCGCGTGCTGGGGGTGACTGGGCAGGAAGGGATATTTCAGCGAGGAAATAGCAGGATGGCCTTCCAGCTCTTTGGCGATATGGAGCGCGTTTCCAGCGTGCCGTTCCATCCGGACGTCCAGGGTCTCGAGGCTTCTGCTGAGCACCCAGGCGTTGAAGGGGGATAGGGCGGGACCGGTGCTGCGACAGAAGAGGTAGATATCCTTTATCAGATCTTTCCTTCCAACGACAGCGCCGCCGAGGACGCGGCCCTGGCCGTCGATCCACTTGGTGGCTGAATGGACTACCAGGTCGGCGCCGAAGTCGATGGGTGTCTGTCCGATGGGGGTCGCGAAACAGTTGTCTACGTTGTAAATAAGGTTGTGCTTTTTGGCCAGCTGGTTGGCGGCTTCCAGGTCGATGATGTCGAGGCCGGGGTTGGTGGGGGTCTCTAAAAAGAACATCCTGTATTGGGCTTCACCGCGGCTTCCCATGAGGCCGGGTTTGTGCCGTCCACGTAGGTATACTCGATGCCGTATTTCGGAAGGTATTTGGTGATGATCGTGTGGGTGCTGCCGAAGATGGCGTTGCAGCACAGCAGGTGGTCGCCTTTTTTGAGGAAAGTGAGGAAGGACGCTACGATGGAGCTCATCCCCGAGGCGGTGGCGAAGCCGTCTTCGGCGCCTTCGAGGGCGCAGAGGCGGTCGGTAAATTCCTGTACGCTTGGATTACTGAAGCGACTATAGATATAGTCGTCGTTCTCGTCAGCGAAGGTGGCGCGCATCTGTTCGGCGTCGTCGAAGGCAAAACTGCTGGTCAGGTAGAGTGGTGAAGAGTGTTCGCGGTCCTGGGTACGGTCTGAACGGATGCGGATGGCGTCTGTGATGCGATGGCGTGACATGAGGTTCTTTTATTGGTGATTATACTGCTGCTTTGGTCGAGTAGGCGTTGGTTCCGTTGACTGTGACGCCCCAGGTGATAATGGCGCGTGCCTCGCGGAGGGTGGCTGCCACTGAGCAGTATTTGTCCATTGAGAGCTCGCAGGCTTTTTTTGCCTTATCGGGGTCGATATCTCCTTTTAGCTCGAAGACGATGTGGATATTGGTCCAAAGGGAGGGTTCTTTGCCGTGCTCGCGATGTCCTTCGATGGACATGTCGAATCCGGTGATGGTCTGTCTTTGTTTTTTCAAAATAGAGACGATATCGATGCCGCTGCAACCGCCCAACCCCATCAGGAGCATCTGCATCGGGCGGACGCCGAAGTCTTCACCGCCGGATTCCGGGGTGCTGTCCATGCGTACAATATGTCCAAAAGCGTCTTTTGCTTCAAATCCAAAGTCTCCGTTGACCCTGCTTAGCTGAATCCGTACCATATAATAAAAAGCTATTTTTTTACAAAAGTACGGCGAGTTCGCCCTTATTTTGCATCGAAATTAGCAACGGCTACATGAATTATTTTACATATGATGCCCCTTTTGCCCTGGAAGGGGGCTCTTCCTTACCCGGTATTACGATAGCCTACCATACGTATGGCCGGCTGAACAAGGATCGGAGCAATGTGGTATGGGTCTGTCATGCGCTGACGGCTAATTCCGATGCTGGCCACTGGTGGCCGGGTGTGGTGGGGGAGCATGGGGCGATCAGTCCGGATAATTATTTTATTGTATGTGCCAACATTCTGGGGTCCTGTTATGGGACTACGGGGCCTTTGAGCATCGACAATAGCCGGACGGGACCGCCCGGCCCTTATTATTCTCATTTTCCGCAGGTCACGATCCGGGACATGGTCCGGGCGCATATCCTGCTGCGCCAGCATCTGGGATTGGAAAAGATACATCTGCTGATGGGCGGGAGTATGGGGGGATACCAGGCCCTGGAATGGGCGGTGATGGAAAAGGAGGTGATACAGCAGCTATTCCTGATCGCGACCTCGCCGGCGGAGAGCGCATGGGGGATCGCGGTGCATACGGCCCAACGTCTGGCTATCGAGGCGGACAGCAGCTGGTGCGACGATCGGGAGGATGCAGGAGGACGTGGATTGAAGGCTGCGCGGGCCATTGGCATCCTGACCTACCGCAACTACGGGATCATGGTACAGAAGCAGACCGACACGGATACCGAGAAACTGGACAATTTCAAAGCTTCTTCATATATAAACTATCAGGGAGATAAATTGGTAGGCCGTTTCAACGCCTATTGCTACTGGCTGCTGACCAAGGCCATGGACAGCCATCAGCTGGCGAGGGGCAGGGGAAAGACGGTGGAAGAAGTGTTGAAAGGCATTGAGCAAAGGACTCTGCTGATAGGGATTACCAGCGATATTCTGTGTCCGATGGAAGAGCAGCGGCATATGGCCGATCACCTGCCCAATGTCCGGCTGGTAGAGATAGACTCCGTTTATGGACACGACGGTTTTATGGTAGAGGGCGCGACCATAGCCACTCACTTACGTGAGTGGCTATAGCTTACCAGGAAAGCTTACCCTGATAATAATCCATCACTTTTGTCCGGAATATATAGGTATATTTTGCAGCGGCCAGGTTGGTATTGGCCCTGTCGATATTGTTCTTGGCGATCACATATACGTCTGAATTGACTACTCCCTCGTTGAAACGGATCTCGGTAGTACGGAAGGATTCGGCATAGGCCGCCACCTGGTCCATATAGAACTTGTACTGTTTGTATGCAGCCTGCATGCTCTGAAAGGCCAGCTCTACGTTCTGCTGGAGGGCGAGTCTTGCGTTGGTAGAATTGAGCTGGGCGTTCTTAAGATTGATCTTTGCGATGCGGACGTTATTCCTTGCGCGAAGGTTGTTGAGTATGGGAATGTTCAGCTGAAGGCCGACATAGGAGTTCTTGTTCTGCGTGAACTGGTCGCCCCAGCTGATCTTCTCGTTGCGTGATAGCTGGGTAGTATCATACACGGGGAGCTTCGAACCGCCGTTGAGGACATAGGATCCGGTATTGTGTGCGGGATCCAAGCCGATGGGGATGGATTTGAACGCCAGGCTGGAATAGTTGGTGGAGATACCGCCGCCGAGCGAAAGGCTGGGATAATACTGGCCTTTGACTGCCTGCAGGAATTTCTGATAGGCCTTTGTCCTGAGGTCGGCGGACTTTATCGAAGGGATGATATCCAACGCCGTCCTGTATACGCTGTCGGATGACTGCTGGTACTCGGAAATGGAAAGGTTGGCCGTGATGCTGTTCTCGTATTGTATATCCCTTTTATAAGGGACGTTCATCAACTGGAACAGGCTCACTTTGGCGGCCTCCAGCGTGTTGATGGCAGCTGCGATATTCACCTGGTCGCCGGCATACTGTCCCTGCAGGTCGGAGAGGTTGGACAGAAGGACCAGGGCGCCTTCCTTATTCAGCGCGTCGAGCCGGTCGACCTGGCGCTTGTCGACGTCTGCCTGTTCCCTGAAGACGGCCAGCTGGTCCTGGCTGCTCAGGACGAGTAAATAAGCCAGTATGACGTTGAGGGTGATATTGTCTTTCTGTTGCTGAAGGTCGTATTTGCTGGCCCCATAAGCGTAATTGTTAGCCTGCAGGTTGTGCAGCAATTGCAGGCCCTGGAACAGGATGATGCTGCCGCTGACGCCATAGTTGCCGGTATTCACCTGGTTTACGTACGTATAGTCGTAGGAATTAAGGGTACGTCCAAAGCCGATCTGCTGCGAGGCGGAGGCGCTGATGTTGGGTAGCATGTTGCCCCAGGCCTGATCGTACTGGACCTTATTGGTCTGGGATTGCAGGTCGGACTGGTTGACGGTCAGGTTATTCTTCAGGGCGAGGTCTACAGCCTGTTTGAGGGTTACGGCATTTCCGGTGATCGTGTCGGGGGCTGCGCCGCGGCTGACTTGTGCATCGGTGTTTGACGTTGCCAGAAACAGGACCGGGAGGAAAAGAAAGAAATTCAAATATCGCATAGTGACTTGATTATATTTATCCGGGTACGTTAGTTGGAAATATCAACCCTGCCGTCGAGCAGATTGATAATGTGTGAGCCGTATGCGGCGTTCTTCTCGGAGTGGGTCACCTGTATGATCGTCACCCCTTGACTGTTGAGCTGTTTGAATAGCTCCATGATCTCTTCGCCCTGCCGGGAGTTGAGGTTGCCGGTAGGTTCGTCGGCGAGCAGCAGCTTGGGTTTGCCGATGAGGGCGCGGGCGATGCCTACCAGCTGTTGCTGACCACCGGACAGCTGGGTGGGGAAGAGGTCTTTTTTCCCGACGATCTGAAAACGGTCGAGGATGTCTGCTACCATTGCCTGGCGTTCGGAGGATTTGATGTTCTGATAGATCAGGGGTGTCTCGATGTTCTCATACACGGTCAGCTCGTCGATGAGGTGGTAGGCCTGGAATACGAAACCGATATATTGTTTGTACAGCTGCGAACGTTGTTTTTCCTTCAGGGTATGGACGGCCTGGTTCAGGAAAAAGTATTCTCCTTCCGAAGAGTCGTCGAGCATACCGATGATGTTGAGCAGGCTGGATTTACCCGAACCGGAAGGTCCCATGATGGATACAAATTCTCCTTCTTTTATTTCCAGGTTGATGTCCTTCAAGATAAAGTTCGGTTTGCCGCCGACGTTGACCCATTTGGAGATGCGCTTAAGTTCGATCATTGTTGTTATTTTTTGATTTTGAGTTCCAAGATTACGAATTGTTTTGATTCGAACCTTTGGGGTCACGGTCTTATTGTTAAAGACATGCCGGAATGTAATGATTTGATTTTTAAAGTATTGCGGGGGTATGGAGGGTTTTTTAGTCCGGTTTTGATACAAGAAGTGTACGTTTTTGATACAAGTGATCTTTTTGTTGGACTTGGGTGGCTGTGGTTGGGTGGTTAGTGGCGTGTATTACTCTGTCCGAAGGTTTTTGACCGGGTTGCCTGCGAGTGCGCGGAGGGCCAGGAGGGTGATGACAGACAGGATCGATACCAGGATAGGGAGAAGGGTCAGGAGGAAGGTCAGCGGGGTGATCGAGATCCTGTACGCGAAATTATTGAGCCAGCGGTTGGCCAGCCACCAGCTGACGGGCAGGGATATGGCGGCGGCGAAAGACGCGAGCCGGATGATCTGGCTGGACAATATCTGAAGGATGTCGATATTCTGGGCGCCGAGCACTTTTCGGATGCCTATTTCCTTTAGCCGGCGTTCGATGGTGAAAAGGGTGAGACCGATGAGGCCCAGGGTGGCAAGCACGATGGCCAGTATGGTAAAGAAGGTAATGGCCTGGCCCAGGAGTCGTTCTTTCTCGGCCAGGCGTGCAAAATTGTCGTCGAGGAAACGGATGGTGAGGGCTGTCTCCGGCTGGAACTCTTTCCCTGTCTTGTTGAGCCAGTCGAGGAAGGCTGCGGTATTGCCTCCGCGCAGACGGATGGCGAGGGTGCTGCCGTCGGGAGTAAAGCGCAAAATGGCGGGTCCGATCTTTTCGTGGAGGGAGGCATAGTTGAAATCCTTTACCACGCCGATGACCCTTTCGCTGCCGTTGATGATGCTGCCGACGGGTCTGAACAGGCCGAGGGCCGCAACGGCCGACTCATTCAGGATAAGAGAGTTGGTATCGGACAGCAGCTGTCTGTTAAAATTCCTTCCGTCGGTGAGGCGCATCTCCATGGTTCCGATATAGCGATCGTCTACGGGGAAGGTCTGGATATTCATGTCTTTTGTCATGGAGAGCGATCGATAGCTGCGCATCACGATGCTGTTGCCGGCTGGCGTCCGCTGGCAGAAGCTGGTGCTGGCGACCTGGGATTGCTGCTCGACCATCTGCCGGAATGCGACCGCGCGGCCCTTCATATCGCCGATGTTCTCCACCAGCACGATGCCTTCGGTCTGAAAGCCTTTGTCCTTGTTCTTCATGTATAACAGCTGGCTATAGACGACAAAGGAAAGGAATACGAGACCGGTGGCAATCACGAACTGAAGGGTGACCAGGCCGTTGCGGATGCCGGCATTGCCTTTTCCCGAACCTGTCGTAGCCGTGGTGCGAAGGGCGTTCAGTGGTCTAAGCCCGGTGAGATAGAAGGCCGGGTAGAGACCGGCCAGTATGCCGACGACAAGGGAGAACAGGATCAGGCCGATATAATTGGCAGACAGGAAAGGAATGGGTCCGGTGAGGGTGACGCCTGTGGAATACTGGTAGAGGTACAGGATGAACTGGATCAGTAGACAGGAAATAAGCATGGCGAGCCCGCTGAAGAGGATGGATTCCTTCAGTATCTGGCGCACCAGCTTGCCGCGGGAGGCGCCAAAGGTCTTCTTCAGACCTATCTCTTTTGCGCGTGTGGATGCGCGGGCGGTCACCAGGTTGATATAATTGATGATGGCAAGGGCGATGAGCAGGATGCTGATGGCGCTGAGCAGTCTGACCTGGGTGATATTGCCTCTTGGGGTGATATCGAATTTCATGTCGGAGGCAAAATGGATATCGGTCAGGGGCTGGACGAAAAAGCTGACGGCCATATTGCCCGCGGCCCAGGCGGCATAGGAGGTAGTGGCGCCGCTGGCCGGGTAGATCAGCTTTTCACGAAGTGTTTCCAGCCAGGTGCGGAGTCCTTTGAGGGAGCCCTGGGGTTTCAGCTTTACGTAATTGTACTGGGCGGAGGACATCCAGTTGGTCAGAGTGGCGTTGGTTGCCGGCGGTTGGGGCAGCAGCAGCTGGGGGTCGAGGTGTGACCGGTTGAACTCTTCTTCCAGGACGGCGACGACCTTATAAGGCGTCATTTCCTTTCCGACGAGCAGTGTCCTGCCGATGGGGTCTTCTTTTCCAAAGAACTTGCGGGCGTTGGATGCGGAGAGGACCGTCTCTCCGGGACTGAGGCCGGCAGATGGCAGAAAGCCGGCATATGCCTTGTAGGAAAAGACCTTAAAGAAAGAAGGGTCGATAAAGTAGGGGCGGATGCCGGTGAAGGCCCTTTCCTGTGCGGCGGTGCGGACCGGGGTTTCGGTGTCGCTGGTAATCGAAGTAGTATATTCCACGTCTTTGCAAGAGGCCTGTAAAAGGGCAGGCAGCTGTGGCTGGCTTGCGGCAAAGGGCCCCATGTTAAAGAAATCTGTACTGATGCGGGCTATCCGGTCGGCGTCCCTGAAATGGCGGTCGCAGCCCAGCTCGCGCCGGGAATAGATGAGCAGTATAAAGGATGCGGCGATGCCGATGGAGAGGCCGCCTAAGTTGATCAGTGAGAAGGCCGGGTATTTGCGGAAGCCGCGCAAGGTATGGGACAACTCTTTCATACTTGAAGATAAGCGTTTATTCGGTACGAAGGCTACGGGTCGGATTTGCCAGCGCGGCGCGCATCGAACGGTATCCGACCGTCAGTGTGGCGATCACGACAGTAAATCCCAGGGACGCGAGGAATACGGCGGGGCCAAGGGGAATACTGTATTTAAAGCTCTCCAGGTAGCTGTGCATGGCCCACCAGGCGACGGGGGCCGCGATGATAAAGGCGATGATTATAAGACGGCCGAATTCACTGCCGAAGAGCCAGAGGATCTGGCCGATGCCGGCGCCCAGCACTTTCCGTACGCCTATTTCTTTTGTTTTCTGCACAGCCATGAAAGAAACCAATCCATACAGGCCAAGGCAGCTAATAAAGATCGCGATGCCGGCAAATATTTCGACGAGCGTCAGCAGAATATTGTCCAAAAAATAGAAGTCGGCGATGCGTTCGTCGAGGAAGGTATAGGAATAAACATAGTCGGGATAGATACTGTTCCAGGTCTTTTCGGCAGCGGCGAGGAACCCGCGGGTGTGGCGCGGGTCGAGGCGTACGCTGAGTCCCTGATAGCGGTGGTAGTTGGATACGATGCAGACCGGGTCGATATCGCTGTGCAGGGAATAGTCGTGGAAGTCGCTGACGACTCCGACGATGGGAAGATTGTGGTCGTCTATATTGATCATCTTTCCGAGGAGGTCCTGCGGTGCTACGCCTAATTTTTTGGCGAAGGTTTCGTTGACGAGGTATTCGCGGATGGTATCAGAGGGGAAGAGGTTTCTCCCCGCAACCAGCCTGAGCCCGAAGGTGGAGAGGTATTGGTCGTCTGCGGACTTTACGTTGACGGTCCAGTGTTCGGACAGGGCGCGGTTGTCATAGCGGACGTCGGTATTGTTGTTGCGCCGGGACGCGGGAGGCTGAAAGTTGAGGGATATTTTTTCCACGCCGGGAAGGCTGCCCAGGCGGTCGCGGAGCGAGCGCATTTTGGTAAGGTCGCTTGTGGGCAGGGAAAGCGTAACGATGGAGTCTTTTTGGAATCCCATGTCTGCGGTCATCGAATAGTGCATCTGGTATCCGATGATGATCATGGACGTTATCAGCAGCTGCGCGATGGTGAACTGGACGATGACGAGGATACGGCGCAGGGAGAACCCGCCTACGTGGGCCTGCGACAGCTTGCTTTTGAGCGCCTGGATCGGTTGAAAACGGGCGAGCACGAGTCCGGGATAGGACCCGGAAAGGAAAACGATGAGGACGATAATGGAAACCAGGAACAGCGGCACCTGCCAGCCCGAAAACAGGCGGATATGCATCTGGGCGAATGTCAGCTGGTTGAGTGCGGGCAGCGCTAATAGCGACAAACCGTATCCCAGGGCGCCGGCTAAGACGGTGATCATCGCGGTCTCGGCGATGAACTGCCAGAACAGCTGGTTGCGGAGGCTGCCAAGCACCTTTCGGACGCCGATCTCACGGCTCCGGTTGAGCGCCTGTGCC
>Ga0105239_10002547_pt1 | contig 23135 bp, 20 predicted proteins | sample KBSC44metaG_FD_92761 | JGI IMG/M metagenome (GOLD analysis project Ga0105239, IMG submission 92761) | Corn rhizosphere microbial communities from Kellogg Biological Station, Michigan, USA - KBS C4-4 metaG | ecosystem: Host-associated > Plants > Roots > Rhizosphere > Soil | place: Michigan, USA... | reverse complement strand
TTTTTTTCCACGATGACGCCGAGCCGGAAAAAGCCACGGTCTTGGCGATACCGGCGGGAGCCGATTAAAGCAGGGAATGGCCGATGCGGCACGCGGGGCAACTCGCGGCCGCCATCACAATCGGCCGATCAAACGCGGTCGGTTCGGCCCGGTCAGGCCATCAGAACCGCCAGGTCAGGCCCGTTCGAAACAGATTGGCGGTCAGGTTGGCCGTGCTGGTGAACGGATTCTGGGCCGCGGGAACCTGAACCACAGTCACCAGGCCCGAGGTGGTCAGCGCGCCGAAATCGACGTGCAGATATTCCGCCCGAAGCGCCCAGCCCTGACCGATGGCCCATTCAGCGCCCGCCCCTACCGCATATCCGGTCACGCTGGAGCGGACCCTGGAATTTCCCACAGCGCCGCCGTTGAAAACCCAGTTGTCCGTATAGGCATTGCTGACCATAAGCTCCGTCAGCGCCAGGCCACCGGTCGCATAGACGAGCACATCGGGCGAGGCGAGAAAGCCGAGCCGGCCCCGGAGGGTCGCAAGCCAATCGATCGCCGCCGTGGCGCTGACGGTTGCCACCACCGGTACGGGGCCAGGATTGACCAGTCCGAGATTGAGCGAGGAGGCGCTGCCGCCCCGGCTCAAGCTCAGACGAAGCGCGCTGATATCACCTTCGAAGCCATAGACGAAGCTGCCACGATGCCATTGATAGCCGGCAGCAAGCCCGGCCACCAATGCGTGACCCGATTGCGGTCCGCTCGCGGTCGCCCCCAGCAAGGCGCCATTCTCCGGGTAATGGACGGGATCGCAGAGGAAGCCGTTTGGCGGACAAGCCACCGTGCTCCAGGCCGTGGTGCGACCGTCGGCGAAGCCCGCGACCACCCCGGCATAGGGACCGCTCCAGCGGTCGACCTCGACAATCGCCGGCTTGGCCGCCGCACGCGGACGATCCTTCGCCCGGGCTGCGGACGTGGCCGCGACTGCAAGGCCGATCGCAACAATGATGCTGCCCGCTGACAACTTCGCCAGACTGAAAACGGTTTTTGACATTCCCGGTCTCCCCCCGCGATCCCAGCCGTAAAGGAGCAGACGGGAATCCGCAGTAGAAGGATGCCGCGAGCCCCCGGCCCGGACAACCTCGACGGGAGGCAAATCCTGAACCATCCACGATTTCCGCTTAACGCAGGGACAATCCGTTTTCCGCCAACCGCTTGACGCCAGCGCCGGAAACGCTCATGCCTCATGGCGTCAGTCGGCTGGACGGCCGCTCCCGCAAAGGTCGAAAGGCCGCGGGAGAGGAAAGTCCGGGCTCCATCGACATGCGGTGCCGGATAACGTCCGGCGGGGGCAACCCCAGGGAAAGTGCCACAGAAAACAAACCGCTCGCTTCTTCGGAGGCGAGTAAGGGTGAAAAGGTGCGGTAAGAGCGCACCGCGTCTCCGGCAACGGAAACGGCAGGGCAAACCCCACCGGGAGCAAAACCGAATAGGGACGGCAGCGCGGAGGTTCGCTGAAAGGCGATAACACCGCAGGGCGATGTCAGGCCCGCCGTCCGGGTAGGTTGCTCGAGGCAGCGCGCAAGCGTTGTCCCAGAGGAATGGCCGTCACGTATCGCGGGCGAAAGCCCGTGGTGCCCTACAGAACCCGGCTTACAGGTCGGCTGATATCTGATGAGAATGAAGGGTCCGGCTGAACAAGCCGGACCCTTCGCCAGTTTCGGTGTCCCGCGACGGAGCTGTTTCCGCACGCCCTCTGAACGGGTTCGCGCAGGTCCGCGTTTGATAAAAACACACCTACAGGAAGCCGGACCAAATGTTTTCAATCAGACCGGAAATGCTCTGGTAGCTCATCCAAATCAGCCGACAACACCTAGCGGCTTGCTCGTATAAAAGTCGTGCCGCAACATCGGCACCATGACCACCAAATCCCGAGAGCGCATTTACGGCAGCGCGATCCGCGCCTCGGCCGAACGCGCGCGGGAGGCTCGCAGGAGAGCCGATGTGCTGGCTTGCGAGGCCTGGAACTTCCGGATGCTCGGCTACAAGGGACCGGCGCAACCGTCCCCGACAATTGGCGACGCCCTGAACGCTAGCTATGGCTACCTTGAGGTCCGCTGCCTTGGCTGCGATACCCACCAGACGGTCGCACTCGATATCGTCCGCCGGCCGAAATCCACACCAATCCACGAACTGGAGCGCTACATGCGCTGCAAGGATTGCTCCCGCGTTCGCGGATATCCCTACAAGCGGAGCCATCTGGTCGCGCTGCGGACCGCGAAGATCTCGGCGAGCGATCCGCCTTCGACATGGTGGCCGGGGGAGCGCTAACCGGGACGGAGTGGCTTACGCCGAATGGGCGGTGACGAATCCGCAGCCGCAATCCTCGCAGTTCCAGAGATAGCAGAACGAGCTGTCGGGGTTGAGGACAATGCCCTGGGCAGAAATCACCCTCTCGTTACATATCGGACAATGCGGCAACCGACGGGTTTGCGGGACCGATTGGAATGATGCCCCGGGCTCATGAGAGTCGTACGCGTGCATAGACATTCGCTCCCCCTGCTAAAGGTGCGCCTTTTTTTATGACCGTTCACGAAAGGAAAAATATGAAAGCACCGATCCACCGGATGTGCACCAAAAAAAACATACATCCGTGAAAAAATCGATTGTGCGCCGCATTTCTCGGCAGCTCTGATTCTTGGCGGGTTTTCTACGGCCCGCTGCAAAGCGCAGATGCACCACGCGCAAGTTGCACTTTCGACTGTCAGGTCGATTGGGCAGCAAGGCCGCACCGGTGACTCTATCGCCTCACACGAACCAGGCCGCTGTCCACGCACGTTACGGCTCGGCAAGAGGCTGGCTTGGCAAAGCCCAAGCTAGTCTCTGGCTATCGCCTTGCGCGGAAAACTAGTCCGCACCAACACTCGCGGGCTGGGTGATCTGTTCGCGCTCCACTTTCCCTGCAGGCTTTGCCGGCAGTTGCAAGACGTGCGCGCGCTGACCTCTGACGAGTTCATTGAGCAGAACCTTGGTCCCGTCCGGAAACGCCAGCGCATCGTGATGCTCCGAGTGATTCCCAAGATTGATCTTACAGAATTGCGCGACGCTGAACGGAACGGAATGCGATCTGAACCACCTTCCGCGATATCTCACATTCTTCTTGAACGCCAACTCGGTCCCCGGAAGCAGACATACGGCCACATCCACTTCTAATGGGTTGGCGAAACCGCGCGTGCAACTTCCCTGGAAATCCGTCGAAACCAGAGTTTCTCCGAGTTCGGCGGGGCGAGACGCGACAGCATGTAAACTATAGTCGCACATGCGAGCTCCTGTTGCTGGACAACGCTACCCTGCTTGATTGCGGGCATTGTTCCCGAGCAACGCAGGCCTGTGTTGCTGGTTCCTAACGTCGAGAGCTCGTGTTGCGGTTTGCCGATGCGCCGCCGTAGAGGGCCGTCTGAAGGGAACGCTTGCCTTCCATTCCGCTTATTGAATTTGCGCGGAGAGCGTCATGATAAAATTCGGAAAGGTCCCGGGCGTCAAAGAGCGCCTCGGCGCATGGGATGTGCTGGCGACCGTCGGGCTGATCGCGATCGCCGTCGCCGTAGAACAAATCGCCCCCCGTGAGAGCCCGGCACCATTTCCTGGGAAGTCGGATGACGCCCGTTCCTTCGCCAGCTTGCAAGCGGAGGGAGAAGATCGGGGCCGGCAGGCGACCACGCCGTCCGAAAGCCCCGCAAAGGGATGGAAAGACATTTTGTTGCGAGTCTATTCCAATATCTCGAAGCACCGGATCCTGGCGCTGGCCGCCGGCATGACGTACTACAGCATTCTGGCCATTTTCCCCGCCATTGCCGCGCTGGTAGCGATTTACGGGCTGTTCTCCGATCCCGTGACCATAGGCAAACATTTGGCCCAGCTTGCCGGGTTTTTGCCGGGCGGAGCGATCGACGTTGCCGGCGAGCAGCTGACGCGCTTGACGTCGAAGGGCACCGGTACCCTCGGCATCGCCTTTCTCATTGGACTTGCGATATCGCTGTGGAGCGCAAACGCCGCCATGAAATCGCTGTGCGACACGTTGAACATCGTCCATGGCGAGGAAGAAAAGCGCGGGTTCTTGAAGCTGAATGCACTTTCACTGGGCTTTACGATCGGCGGAATCCTGTTCCTCGTCATGGCTCTTGGCTCCATCGTCGTGGTACCCGTCATCCTCAATTATTTGGGTCTGTCGAACGTCGGCGATCTCTTGCTCCGCATCGGCAGATGGCCTGCCATGTTTGTTGTGCTCACCCTGGCGCTAGCATTGATCTACCGCTACGGCCCCAGCCGGGAAACCGCGCAATGGCGCTGGATCACCTGGGGCAGCGCTATCGCCGCACTTCTTTGGCTTGCCGTGTCGGGCCTGTTTTCCTGGTACGCGACGAACTTCGGAAAATTCAACGAAACCTACGGTTCGCTTGGTGCTGTGATCGGATTCATGACATGGCTCTGGATCTCGGCCATCACCATTCTGCTGGGCGCAGAGATTGACGCCGAGATGGAGCATCAAACCGCACAAGATACGACGACCGGCGTGCCCAAACCGCTAGGCGCGCGAGGGGCACGGGGCGCCGACACCGTCGGCGCGGCAGAAGGCCGGTGATCGAAGATTACCCTGCAATTGAGGATGCCTATCGGCCGCGTTCAGCGCGACACAACCGCGGGAGCTTACGAACAGGTTCCTCGGGACGTTCGGTAGATCAGCCCTATCGGCGAGCGGCAAGGGTTGGAGCCTTCGCCTGATCAACGGCCCCGCCTTGCAGCTTCGCCCGAGTTTCGGCGACTGCGTGATTGAACAGCTCAAGGACCAGGTTGAATGCGGCCAGGTCCTCTTGTTCGATCATTCCATCATCGTAGCCTTTCAGCGTTTCGCCGATGATCACGTCGACTTCGCGTTGCGATCTTAACAGATCCTGTTCGGACCCGGCCTCGCGCACCTCCGAGACTACGGCAAGAATGCGGTTGCGGTGAGTGGCATTGTTGTCCCGTTCGTCCCGGTTGAGATAGCGGCGCAGCCAGGCCGCGGCCGAACCGACGCCAGAAAGAACCAGCAAGGCAAACCAGAAATAATCGCTGTACTTGTCCAGAAAGGTCCGCTCGGTCCCGTTGATGACCGCTGCGACGCCCCTGTGCACGGAAGGCTCCGCTTCTTTTTCGGTATCGGGCTTGGTGATGTGCGTAGCGCCCGGGACACGTTGTGTGACGATGTCACGGACGGAAAACAGCTGCCGAAAGAACGCGGCCGCCCTGACTTCGGATAACTCTTTCCTGGCCAGGATGAGATGGTTGACGCTGATGGTGTCGACCTTGTCCTCCGGCCACGCGGGATTCGAATTGAAGACGCTGCCCGGAATTTCCTCGGCTTCATAGCGCGTATGCTTCAGGGCAATGGCCTCGGATGTATCGACGGGAAGAAACTTCGGAACTCCACGCAATCGCGAAGTCGTGGCGATCGCATCGGCGGTGATCTTGCTGTCGAGCGGCCCGACGGCGAGATAGGCATCGAGCGTGGTGTCCTGCGCCAGCTTTTCGATTTCGTCGGTCCCGAATTGGGCCGTCGCGACCTTATCCGGGTTCACGCCGGAGTCGGCAAGAACGGCCCGCAAGAGGGCGAGGTTGGCTCCGGTCCTTCCAATGATGCCGACCTTGCGTCCCTCCAGATCGGCGATCTCTGCGATCTTCGCAGCGGACTTTTTCCGGGAGTCTTTGCCGGGCTTCCCGGAATGCGACCACAAGACAAGATAGTTTTTCCGCAGGACGGCAACCGTCTGCGCATCGGCGGGCATGCCAAGGTCACCGCGACCGATGGCGAGGTCAGTCTTGCCAGCGCCGAGCAGAGCCAGGGATTCGGTTGCGCCTGAGGTCGTGATCGGCAAAAGTCTGACCGTCCTGCTTTCCTTGGCAAACGCGTCAGCCATCGCCTGAACCACCTGATGGTCGTCGCTGCCCCCAGGCCCCACCGCAATCCGCAGCGTCTCCGGCTGCAAGGCATAAAAAAGGGCTGCCGCAGCAACGGCAAAGACAACAAACCCCAAGGCCAACACAAGCAAGAGCCTGCCTTGGCGGCTATCGTGAGCACTTCTGCCGGGGTCGGACACTGACATCAGAAGAACTTAGGTGAACTGACGCCCACTTGGAAGCTAAAAGGGAATTTAGGGCTAACCAGTCTCTGACCGGCGCCTGCGAGTCCGGCCGCGCCGAGGAATGAAACGTCCAGCCACGATGAAGGCGCCTCGCGGTATCAGCCAGCGGCCAAACCGCCAACCTTATCTCGCTTTCCCGGCCTGCCTCTTGTCCGCCTCCGCGCCCGGCGATGGCGGCTCGTCGTCTTTGTTTTCCACCGCCGGGGCGCCCGCCCGGCCGGCAACCGTTCCAGCGAATGGCGGCGCCTGCTTTGCCGCGCTCTCCGGCTTTTCGTTTGAGGAGATCATCGTGCTCTCCTTCCCGATCGCCTCGCCATCAATCTAAGTCGCGCGCCGAATGACAACAAACTCAGCTTTGCAAATCCTTGCCCCAAAAGAATTAGCTCTCTGGATTGATGCGATTTCGCTCGACGTCATCGCTCTTCGGAGGAATATACATCTTCAACATTCCGTCAAAGATCATGAATGGGAGATAAAAGAACAGCATTGGGCATCCTCTACTTAGCGCGTAAAAGCCCGCATATGGTTCAACTCGGATTCAACCGCCGTGTTCCCCGGTATCCTCCAATGATTCCCCGGAACTAAGCCGCCCCGACCGTCTCGACTTGGCCTTTCCTGGTTGCCGACCGCAGGCGACACGCACCGCATTACCTCCAAACGCCCTAGACGTTTGACCAATTGCGAGATCACCTGCAGCTCGTTGATCATTGCCAGCGGGCAGGAAACATCTCTCGGAGGTTGCCATGGAAAGCGCTTCCAACAATCCGAGTGACTATTTCAAAAGTGTGCTGGAGATCGGCGACCAGGCCACGCAAGATTTCCAGGATCTTGCCACCTCGATTTCGAATACGAGTGATCGAGCATCCTTGGAATTCCTGAAGGAGTCGACAAACTATATTGTTGGCCTTCAGAATTGGTACATTAGCCAGTTGTTGAATTTCTTCACTTCGCCTTTTCACCCGATGAGGCCGGAGAGCCCGCCTTCGTCGACGCAAGCCGGAGGAGACAGGCGTTTCAACGATCAGGCCTGGCGGGAGCCTTATTATGAATTGCTGAAGCAGTCCTATCAGACTTACTCCCGGCAGATGCTGGAATTCGTGGAGAGTGCGCAGGTCGATAACAGGACCAAACTGCAGCTTCGGTTTTGCGCGCGCCAGTATATCGATGCCATGAGTCCCTCGAACTTTGCCGTCTCCAATCCCGAAGTCATCCGAAGGGCGGTGAAGACCGGCGCGTCAAGTTTGCGCAAGGGCATGATGAACCTCATCGGCGACCTTCAAAAAGGGCGCATTACGAGGGTCGATGAAAAGGCTTTCGAGGTGGGAGGCAATCTCGCCTCTACGCCGGGCGCCGTCGTCTTTCAAAACAACCTCATTCAACTAATCCAATATTCTCCCCAGACAAGCACCGTGGAGCAAACTCCGCTGTTGATCGTTCCGCCCTGCATCAACAAGTATTATGTGCTCGATCTTGGAGCCGGAAATTCCTTTGTCGAATACGCGGTTTCCCAAGGACATCAGGTCTTCCTGATCTCGTGGCGAAGTGCCGTGCCCGAGATCGCCCATCTGACATGGGACGACTATCTCGAAACTGGGATTTTCAAAGCCATCGAGATCGTCCTTTCAATTACCCGGTCCAGGCAGACTCATGCGTTGGGCTTTTGTGTCGGCGGAACGATTTTGAGTTGCGCCGCGGCCGTCTTGGCAGGCAGAGCGCAAAATCCGTTTGCCACGATCACGCTTCTCACGACGCTCTTGGATTTCACCGATCCAGGTGAGATCGGCCTGCTCATTGATGAGCCCTCGGTTGTCATGCGCGAAGCCAGCATCGGTAAAAACGGGATTCTTCCGGGCAAGGAACTTGCATTCACATTCGGAATGCTGCGGGCCAACGATCTGATTTGGCGCTATGTCGTGGACAGCTACCTGAAGGGCGAAAATCTCGATGCCTTTGACCTGCTGTATTGGGATTCCGACAGCGTCAGTCTCCCGGGACCGATGTACTGCTGGTACGCCCGCAACGCCTACATCGAAAACAATTTGAAAATCCCGGGTAAGACTCTGCAGTGCGGTGTCGCGGCGGATTTTTCCAGCATCAAGGTGCCGGTCTATATTCTGGCGTCCCGCGAGGATCACATCGTGCCCTGGAAGTCGGCCTATATGACAAGAAGTCTGATGGGAGGAGAAACCCATTTCGTCCTGGCGGCAAGCGGCCATATTGCCGGCGTCATCAATCCCCCCAAACGCAATAAAAGAAGCCACTGGTTGGCGGACGATCCAACGTTGGATCCGCAATGCTGGCTGGATGCCGCCGGGGAGCGACAGGGAAGCTGGTGGCCCCACTGGGATCAATGGATGAAGGAACGTTCGAGCGGGATAACTCCCGCCCCGACGCAGTTAGGCAACAATCAGCATCCGCCGCTCGAGCCCGCACCGGGAAGCTATGTGAAAACCAAATCCAATTGAGGGACGCCCCCAACTTAACTTAGGTTATTGCGACGCATCATGGCGTGACGTAACGAGCCCCGTCGCGGGGATGGGCCTCGGCGCAACGTTACGAAAGATCGCTTTGCATGATCGATTTCAGGTCTATTCAGGAAAAGGCTTCGGCCATCGTGGTGGCTCAGGCCGGCTTTGCCAAACTCTCTTTTGACACGCAGAAGGAATATGTAGAAAAATTGCTCGCTGTCCGGGCACCCGATCAGGCGCTGCAGTTGACAACGGACTACATCAAAACGAGCTACGAGATCCTCATCTCAGAGACGAGCAAGGCTAAGACGCTCTACAACGATCTGATTACCGCAGCTTTCAGCTCTAAGTCCGCATAATCCTCGCAAGTTCATTTCGGTTCGCGCCGTCGCAGGCGATGGCGCAGACCGTGAACGATAGCACTACAGGACATCGGAGGCTTGGTTTTTGGTTTGCTCGGCAAGCTTGAACCAGGCTTTCGCCATTGCGATCAACGCTTCCCGATATTCCGGGACGACGGTCCTCTCCAACAGGGAAGAGCATTCGTCAATGCGTCGGCGGCACTCTTCGATCGTCTTCCCTCTTACGATTCTACGAATTGGTCATGGCGAGGCTCCTTATCCGAACCCAGTCACAATGGCCGCGGCCTTCGTGACGATCCGTGACGATCAAAGCACTTCGCCTAACATCTCGATGATTGACCTTCGAACCGCGGCTCGAAGGACATCACCACCGTTCGTACGGCCTATAGAAGAGGGAAAGGCGCCACCTGGCCTTTGAGGTGGCGCCTTTAGATGCATCAAGTGACGTCAGTCGATGACCTGCACGACTTCGCGGGTGCTGGGCTCTACCAAATAGACGCGATCATCGGAGTAGACGTAACGATACTTGGCCACGCTCGGGCCCCACGTAGAAGGAACGGCGCGAAGCTCAACATCGGCAGGCAGCCTTGCGCCCACCGCAACCCGCTCCTTGATGGTGATAGGAGCCACCTTCTCCTTCACCACATATTCCTTGATACGCGTTCGTTCTTCAGGCGCGACGCTTACCGCAACGCCGACGGTTTGAGCAAAGGCCGGTGCGGAAAGAGCAATGAGCACGGCGGCAGCAGCTAGCTTTTTCATCTGAGAGTTCCCGTTCTCGGGCCAGGACCATCCTGGCTGGGCTCCCAATGCAGCAGCCCTGCTTCCGGTTCCGGCCTTATTGCAAGGTTTTCCTGAATGCCCGTGGAGAGCGCGATCGGCGATTTGCCTCGCGACAGAAGACACGGAACCGCCTCTTCGAGTTCCATATGCGCCGGATTTTGACCACTCATTATGGCGCGCCAGCGCGGCGCTAAACGAGGACCGCCAGAGCACCAAAGAAGAGGACAAGTGTAGTGACCCCGAGTGAGATCACTCCCAGAGCCTCCGATCTTTTTGCATCGAGATCCTGTTCCACGCCGCGCTCCGCGATCCAATCCACTCGGGGTCAATTAACCTTCATTAATTTCGTTCCGCGAAGCGGGCGGATGGACTGGATTGGAGTTGCCCTAACTCCCTAGCGTTGGCGGCCGAGCGTTTTTTCCACCTTCCGTCGCGAGTTGCCGACTTTCTTCACGGCCTTTTTGACCGAAGCTGCGGACCGCCCGGTCTTCTTCGCCTCGTAGTCTACTTCGTATTTTTGCCCTTTGGCGACGCGGGCTCGATCCTGGACGCGGCCGCGAGCGGTCTTCTTCTTGGCTGCCATTTTGATCCTCCGTTTCTGATTTGTTGCCAGAAAACGCGATGATCTCGTGCCGGGTTCCGCTGCCAACGGCACCGGAACGACCAGAAAACTGACGTTATCGGAACAGTCACATACGGAGACGCCCGCGCCGAACGAGCGCTGGTCCCGCGCATTTGTAGAGCCTGCAACCGCCTGTCGCGATTTCTTTCAGGGCCCGTCCAATGCAAAAGCGGCACCAGAATCCTAAAGTTGCTAGTGCCGATAACTTTCCGAAGTTCGTTTGAGAGGTCGCTGCGATGGTTCACTTTCGGAAAGTCGGCGCTAGTGCCCGCCGTCGGTGGGCGCCTGACCGATGCGGGGATTTTTCATCAGCATGACCGGCAGGCTCAGCGCGATATAAAACATCGCCAGCAGAAAGAAGGCATCGCCATATCCCATCACCACCGCCTGGCGATGCACGATCTGGTTCAATTGCCTCAGGGCCATCAGCGAGGCATCGCCAAGGCCCTGCATCCGCTGCGTCAGGGTGTTGAGCAACTCGGTCGCGGCGGCGTTTCCCCAGGTGACGCGGTCATGCAGGCGCGACAGATGCAAGTCGGTTCGCTCGTTGAGAACTTCATTGATCAGCGCAAGCCCCATGGCGCCGCCGAGGTTACGCATCAAGTTGAACAGGCCGGAGGCATTCTTGACGCGCTCAGGGGGAAGCGTACCGAGCGCGATGGTGTTATTGGGCACCATAATCATCATCAGGCCGACGCCGCGCAGGATCTGCGGGATCAGCAACTCATAGAAGTCATAGTCGCGGGTAATCCAGATCATGTCCGCGCAACTCGCCCCGAAAATCACAAGGCCCGCGGCCAGGATGATCCGTAGATCGAACCGCTGCACCATGCGTCCGACCAGCGGTGACACCAGGAACATGCTGATGCCGGAGATGCACATGGTCTCCCCGATCATCAGCGCGCTGTAGCCGCGCACTTCGAACAGATAGCGCGGATACATGTAGGTCAGGCCGTAGAGTCCGACACCGAGACAGAGCGCGATCAGACAGCCGACCGCGAAGTTGCGGTCAGTAAAGGTGCGGATATCAACGATCGGTTCAGGGGCCGTCAGCACGCGATAGAAAAAGGCAACGGCCGAGACCGTGGCAACGGCGGCACAAGTCGCCACTGAATTGTCCTGCAACCATTCGTACCGCGGTCCCTCCTCCAGCACATATTCCAGTGATCCGAGAAAGCCCGCCATCGTGATCAGCCCGAACCAGTCGAACCGGTCGAGCAGCCGCAAATTTGGCTGGTCAAAATCGACCAGCATCAGGACGCCGACGGTGATGCCGATGCCAGGAACCACGTTGATGAAGAACAGCCAGTGCCACGACATGGCGTCGGTGATGTAGCCGCCGACGGTCGGGCCGATCGTCGGAGCCAGCGTTGCCACCAGGCCAATGACGGGTCCGACGATATAGAACTTCTCCTTCGGAAACACGGTATAGGCAGAGGCAAAAACCGTCGGGATCATGCCCGCGCCGAGAAAACCCTGGATCGCCCGCCAGACGATCATCTGCGCGATTGTGGACGAAAACCCGCAGAAGAGGCTCGATATCGTGAAGCCGGCGGCAGAGATCGCGAACAGATAGCGGGTACCGAGCGCGCGCGACAAAAAGCCGGACAGCGGAATCCCGATCACCTCGGCAATCAGATAGGCGGTCTGCACCCAGGAAATCTCGTCAATCGAGGCCGACAGGCCAGCCTGGATATCGGCAAGCGAGGCCGAGACGATCTGTACGTCCAGGATCGACATGAACATGCCGAACACCATGATGATGAACGCGAACAGTCGTTGCGGCACAATGCGCTCGGCCGGCTTTGGGGTGCGCGCTGAGCTTGGCGTCTGTGATCCTGGTATCGCGGCATCGGACATGGAACGCGGCCCCGCCTATTGCGTGCCGACCGTACCGGGCGCATCGAGATCGGCATCGCTGTCGACATCTCCGGCAGTAGCGGCGGTATCGACTTTGACATAGACCGACATGCCGGCGCGCAGCAGGTTCTGGCGGGCCACCGCTTTTGGCACGCGCAGGCGTACCGGCAGTCGCTGCACGATCTTTGTGAAATTGCCGGTGGCATTGTCCGGCGGCAACAGCGTGAACACCGATCCGGCCGCCGGCGAGATGCTGTCCACGACGGCAGCGAATTTGCGATGTCCGTAGGCATCCACCGAGATCGTTGCCGGCTGTCCGGGCCGGATGCGTTTCAACTGCGTTTCCTTGAAATTGGCGTCGATGAAGACCTCGTCCAGCGGCACCACATTGCCGAGCCGCTGCCCGGCCTGCACGAGGTCGCCGAGATTGACCAGACGATTGGAAAAGGTGCCGTCCACGGGCGCGCGAACCAAGGTGAAATCGAGATCGCGTTCGGCGCGAGCGAGCGATGTCTCCAGCTCCGCCAGTTGCGCGCGCGCTTCCTGCTGCTGCGCCTTGGAGACTTCGACATTGTCGCGGGCCGCGTTGTACGCCGCTTCCGCCGATTTGACCGCCGCCAAGCCCTGGTCGCGGCCGGCTTCCGATGACTCAAACGTCGCGCGCGAGGCAAAGCCCTTGCTGCTCAGCGCCTGCTGGCGATCGAAGTCGAGACCGGCGCGCTTCAGCGCCGCTTCCGCGGAATCCCACTGCGCTTTTGCCTGTTCGACCGCGCTTTGCTGCGCGACCACCTGGCGTCCGATCCGCTCGATCGTCGCTTTCTGGGTAGCGATCCTGCTGCGCGCGGCATCGACCGCGATACGATAATCGCCATCATCGATCCGGAACAGCACATCGCCCCGATGCACCAGGGAATTGTCACCGGGCAGGATCGCGGCGATGTGGCCGGACACGCGCGCGCCGAGCGTGGTGTTGTTGGTTCGTACATAGGCGTCATCGGTGGCCACCATAAATCGGCCGACCACGAGATAATGAATGCCATAGCTGGCCACGGCCAGCGCCGCCAACGCGATCAAGCCGAGCAGTACCAGCCGGCGGGATTTTTTCGGTGGTGAACTCTCGCCGACAGGTGCATCCCGCAACGGAGCCGCCAATGGCGTCTCGGGCGCGCGCGCCTCTTCGTCCGCGCGATGGCCGCTCTCGCGCGCCGGAATTTCCTCTGGGGACCCGTCCGCCGCCGGCATTTCCTGCTCTCGCCGCAACACGCGGGCGGCCTGCTCTTTGGCTGTGGCCATTCAGGCCTCCTGTCCGGGCAAGGCCGACAGGGCCGGCCCTAGAATGAAAATAGCATTGACCGAACGGTTCGGTCAAGATAGATTGAGGCTCTAGTTTGGTTGGCGAATCCCCTCCCGATAGGCCCCACACCCGGTGTTGGCGAGCGAGCTCAATGGTTGCATCGGTTCCGCAGACGGTCAGCTGGGCTGGCGACGAGGACAATGCCAAGCGCCGCCAAATTCTGGAGGGTGCGCGTCGGGTATTCATGGACCTCGGATTTGACGGCGCCAGCATGAACGAGATTGCCCGCGCGGCCGGCGTCTCGAAGGGCACGCTCTACGTCTATTTCAGCGACAAGAACCGACTGTTCGAGGCCATCGTCGAGCAGGAGGCGCTGGAGGTCGGCAACGCGGCTTTCAACTTTGACCCCTCGCGCGAGGTCGTCACGACCCTGCAGGAGTTCGGGCGCGCCTATATCCTCTGGCTTTGCCGGCCCGGCGGGGGATCGGCCACGCGCACCGTGATGGCGATCGCCGAGCGCATGCCGGAGGTTGGACGCCGCTTCTATGACAACGTTGTAGCCAGGACGCTCGGAAAGCTCGCTTCTTATCTCAAGGCCCGGGTGGAAGCTGGCGATCTCTTGATCGAGGATTGTCCGCTCGCCGCCTCGCAATTCATGATGTGCTGCCAGGCGAGCCTGTTCATGCCCTATATCTTCCAGGCGGCCCCCGCCCCATCGGCGGAGCGGATTGCCGAGGTCGTCGACAGCGCCACGCGAATGTTTCTGGCGGCCTATCGGGCGCCCACGAGCTAGCTAGTCGTCCTCGGCGTCGTCGTCATCATTGTTCTTGCGCCGAGGCGCCATCGCCCGTCGGCCACCGAGCGATCCCGTCACGGCCGGTTCGCGGGACGCATAGGGACTGCGCTGCGACACCCTTGCTGCGACCTGCTCGCCGGAGATGGCGGCGGGTTCGCAGATGACGCGACGGCTCGACCGGCGCATCAGATCGACGTGAATGTGGTCGTAGTGATAGGCGTTGGAGCCCGGCGCCAGCACCGTGCTGAATTGCTGGCAGGCCGCGCCCTGTATATCGCGCAGGAAGCCCTGTTCCTCGGCCGAGCCATGCCAGCCATCCTTGACCGCGATGCGGCGGCCATCGGCCAACGTGAAGGCGGCGATATCGAGCGCATTACCAAAAGCATGTTCGGAAATATGCGCGCTCGGATTGCCGTTCATGCCGCGGCAGGAATAGGCGGAGATCTGCTTGATCTCGACTACTCGCGCGCCAAACCAGCGCATCGCGGCGGGCTGGACGGAATCGGCGAGCCAACGATCCAGCACCGAGACGATCGGACAGGCGAGCGTCGCCGCGGGCTTCACCGCAACCGGACCCACATTGTCGTAGGCATTGCCTTGCGGCGGACCGAGCCTGGGCACCGGAGTAGACGGGGCCGAACCGTAAGGCGGCGGCGGATAGGGCGAGGCGTCGCGCCGATAAAGGGGACCGCCATCGGCAGGCAAGGTGATTTCATCATCCGCCGGTGCGACGCCGGGAGCAGAGAGCGACACCGGCCCGGTGCCCTGGCCGCCAACCTGAGCCCCACCGCGCGTCGGATAGCTGTTCGCCGGATAGGCGGATGAAACTGGCCAGCGCGGCTGGCCGCCGATGGCGGCCGGAGGCCTCGGATCATCGGCGAATCCAAAGGAGCTGTTGCTTTCACCGAGGGCGGCCACTTTCAGCGGGAAATCCGCACCGCAGACGCCAGGACCGGAAATCGGTTCAATACGGACGAGATCGGGGCTTTCCTTGACCGCACCGGATTTCAGGCATGCAGCTTCGGCCTCGGCCCGCCAAGGCTCGCGTTCGGCGAATTGGAAAAATCCGCGACCGCAACCTGCCAGCGATACAAGGACCAGGGAGCCGACGAGATACAGGGCCACTCCGCGCGTCATTCGCGCATGCTTCAATGAATAGTTTAAGGACTGTTGAACGCAACATCTTCATCGCTCATTAACCGCAGCGTTCCGGCCCTGACCGTCCGGGTGAGAGGGCGTGTCGTCCGCGAAGCTCGGCGGGATAGAGCAGCAAGCCTGACTTTTTCAGACCCCAGCGCCTTGCTAATCTTTCGGGAGTGTAGCCGCTTGCACTTTTTTTCTGAACGAGGCCAGCCGTGAAAGCGACCGCTCCCGTCACCCGCACGCTTAGCATCGTGACCACCTACGTCGCGTTCGCTGTTGTCGGCGCCATCGTCTTCGGGCTCTTATAGGACACCTTGAGCCTCCCCTGCTTGCCGGGCCTTTCAGCCAAATTCATCCTTTGTTCAGGCACTGGCCGCCCCAATGCGGCCCTTTCTCGAATCCGACGGACCCCCTCGCCGTGATCAAATGGCTCCAATGGCCGCTCGCAGCCCGGCTTGCGATACCGCTGATGATCGGTCTCGGCTTGGCGAACCTTTCGCCCGCATTGGCCCAGTCGGTCCCGACGCCAACCCCCAATGCGACGCCACTGCCGGTGCCGCCTGCTCAGGAGGCAACCAGCAAGGAGCCAATCAGCAACGAGCCCGTCGGCAACGTCGTGGGTCTCACCGGCAGCGCAACGGTGACACGCAACAACGCCACCACGGCGCTGCAGGCGAAGGATGACATCTTTCCGAACGACGTGCTGCGCACGGCGGCTTCCTCCAAACTCAATATCACTTTCAACGACGCCACCACGTTCAACCTGTCGGCCAATGCGGAAGTGACGGTCGATCGCTACCTCTATGAGGACAATGGCAAGCAGAACACCGCCCTCTTCGATATCGCCAAGGGGACTGTTGCGTTTGCAGCCGCTGCTGTCGCCAAGACCGGAGACATGAAGATTTCGACGCCGACGGCAACGCTTGGGATTCGCGGTACCACGGGCCTCGTCGAAGTACCGGAAGCAGCAAGCACCGGCGCCAACACCAATGTCGCGATCAAGCTTTATCCCGATGCCGACGGCAGGGTCGGACGCATCGAGGTCAACGACCGTGCCGGCGCGCGGCTCGGCCTGCTCACCCAGGGTGCGAGCGGCTTTGCGATCCGTCCCGGGATCGGCGGCGCGCGGTTTGCCGCGATTCCGCTTTCGATCTCGCCCCAGCAGGCGCTGCGCGACCGGGGCTTTGTACGTCAGGTCCATTCGGCGCAAACGCTTGGCCGGCAGATCGTCAGCGAACGACGCACGCAGCAGCTACTCAATCCCAACCGGCCCGCCACGGGCGAGCCAGGCCGCACCCCGCAAAGGCCAGGCGTGCGCAGTCCGGCGCAGCCCGGTTCGACTCCGCAAAAGCCGGGCGTTACGCCTGCGCCTAACCGCGAGCCGAAAAACAATACGCCAGGAAATTCGCGGCGGCCCGGCCAGACGCCCCAAACTCCTAATCAAGCTCCGAATTCCACGCCGGCACTGCCCGGCCGATCCGGAGAGGCGCCATCGACCACGCCTGCGCGACAAGGCGCGGTGCCGGGACTGCAGCGTCCCGCGGGACAACTCACGCGTCCCGCGGCAGCCAAACCCGCGACTAACCAGCTCGCCCCGAAACGGGAGAAGAAAAAGCACCCCTGAGATCGACGCGAGAATCTGCCAACGCGACCTTGTTCGGGACTCGGCCAGGCGCGAGGCTACCGACCGCGTGCGGCTGGCGCGCTGCTATCCGAACCTGTAGATTCCGCTGCTCAATTCAGCTGGGGGGCGTTCAGCGGTGAAGATCAGATCCGTCCTGGTGGCGCTCGCCATTGTGGCCATCTCGTTTGCCGTCAGCCTGAAAGCCATGGACTGGCTGTCGCCGCGAGCCGCCTTCAAGGCGCCGCCTCTGGCGCAGTTGCCGCCGTTGCCGCCAACCACAAGACGCTCCACCATCGTCGCGCCGATTGCGATCAGCCTCGGCGCGATCCGCGATGCGGCCGAGCGCGGTACGCCACGGAATTTTTCGGGCAAAGCCAACAACCCGGTTTCGCAGATCCTGGAAAATGCCGATATCGGCTGGACCGCCTCGCGGGGGCCGATCGCCGCTAATGGCGCCCAGGACATGCTGACACTGACCACGCCGTTGACCGGAACGTTGCATGTGATGGGCTCGCTATCCGCCAAAACCACGGGCGCGCTCGGCAATGCGCTCGGTGGCCTGCTCGGCGATAACGTCGCCAAACAGGTTGGCAGTGTGAATATCAAAAACGTCAACGCCAACGCCGACATCAAGGGCAATGTCGTGCTGACAGCGCGGCCGAAAATCACCGGTGACTGGCACATCGATCCGAATCTGAGCGGCCAGGTCAATCTCGGCGACAGCAGCCTCATGGTCGCCGGCGCCCGGCTCAGCGTGCCGGCACAGGTCAAGCCGTTGATCGATAAATCGGTCGCCGATCAGATCGCCAATGTGCAGGCGCGGCTGCGCAACGATCCGACACTGGAGCGCACGGCGCGCCAGCAATGGGCCAAGGCGTGCCGCTCGATTCCCTTGCCGGGCGCCGGCGGCGCATCAAGCCCGCCGCTCTGGCTGGAGCTGCGGCCGCTGCGCGCGCTTGCCGCGCAGCCCACGATCGATAGCGCCAACATGACGCTGCCGCTCGGCATCGAGGCCGAAACCCGTATCACTTCCGCCGAGACCCGACCGGATTGCCCGTTTCCCTCCTCGGTCACCTTCGTGCCCGCAACGTCAGGCCTCAGCATCGGCATTCCCATCGACATTCCCTTCACCGATCTCAGCGGCATCATCAATTCGCAGCTCGCCGGACACACCTTCCCCGAAGGAGGAGGTGCCGTCGCGGTGACCGTGAAGCGCGCCGCCGTTGCCGCCTCAGGCGACCGGCTATTGATTTCGCTGCTGCTTGATGCGTCCGCAAATAAAGGTTTTTTCGGATTGGGCGGCGAAGCGGAAGTCCATATCTGGGGCCGGCCGGTGCTGGATCAGGCGCAACAAACCTTGCGCTTGGCCGACATCCAGCTAGCCGTGGAATCCGAGGCCGCCTTCGGGCTACTTGGCGCGGCGGCCCGCGCCGCCATCCCGCATCTGCAAAATGCATTGGCCGAAAAAGCCAGCATCGACCTGAAACCGTTTGCCGCCTCAGCGCGCAAGAAGATCGCGGATACCATCACCGACCTGCAGAAGAGCGGCAGCAATGGCGTGCAGGTAACAGCCAACGTCAACAGCCTTCGGCTCACCGACATCGCCTTCGATTCAAAAACCATGCGCGTGATCGCCGACGCCCAAGGCGCCATCAATGTCGCTGTGACCGCGCTGCCGGGGCCGTAAGCTGGGCGCATGTCAGCGCAACATATAGGTGTTTCGTTCTGATTCAATCAGAACCGAAATCGCTCTGACAGAGCCGCGGCAGAACTCGTGCACGTCATTCCGGACGCCGCTTGAGCGACCATCCGGAATCTCTAGCGTAAAAAAATGAGTTTCGCCGGGTCCCTCAGCTCAGGCCTCCCGCGTGGACCCACCAATCGGCGTTGGCCTGCCGGATTGTGTCGGCGCCACGCCGCGCCTCTTCGTTGGTGCCGAACAGCGCAAAGCAGGTCGCGCCCGAGCCCGACATCCTGGCCAACAACGCGCCGTCGAGACCGCGAAGCGCATCCAGCACCTCGCCGATGACCGGCTGCACCTTGAGCGCCGGAGCCTCGAGATCATTCGAGACTTCCGCGAGCACCTCGATCCAGTTTTCGAGGGGCGCGGCCTGTTCAGGCCAATCCGGCGCTTCGATGACATCGGCAGCGCCGACCAGAAGCTCCCCATTGCGCAGGCCAAGCGCCGCAAACACATCCTTGGTCGCTACCTGCAGGCGCGGATTGACCATCACGCAGGGCAGCGAGGGTAAGGACAGCGGCAGCAGCGTTTCACCCACGCCGCTCATGATGCAGGCGCGCGAGGCAAGACAGACCGGCACATCGGCGCCGGTAGCGGCGGCAACCTCGATCAGTCGCGGATCATCGAGCGCCAGCGCATTGAATTTCGTGAGCAGACGCAACGCGGCCGCGGCATCGGCAGAACCGCCGCCAATACCGGCGGCGACCGGCAGCACCTTCTCGAGGGTAAAGCTGCCGAGCCGCAAGCCCGGCACCCGCTCGTCCAGGAGCCGGGCGGCCTTCAATATGAGATTGTCGGCCACATCCCCGCAGGCTTCCGCCAGCGGTCCCGTCGCCTGCAAGGTCAGCGTCGAACCGGGGACGAAATCCAGACGGTCGGCGCAATCGGCAAACGCCACCAGGCTTTCCAGATCGTGATAGCCGTCGAGCCGGCGCCCGACCACCCGAAGAGAAAGATTGACCTTGGCGCGCGCGGTTTCGCTCAAGGCAGATGCTGACGGCACAGCCGCCGCATCAAGAGACCCGCGCGTTGTCATGGCAATGTCTGATCCAAATCCGTTGCAATACCGGGACCGAGGAGCATGAATTCCAGCTTCAACCGCCCTTGCCGTCGTCCTTCTTCTTGTTGTTGTCGGCCGAAACCGCCGGCGATGCGTCATCCGGCAATCCATTGTCGATCTTCTGCACGATCTTCGGAAGATCCTCCGGATCGGGATTGAGATCGCGTGCATGTGCCCACTGGAAACGGGCTTCCAGGGTGCGGCCGACCCGCCAATAGGCGTCGCCGAGATGGTCGTTAATGGTCGGGTCTTCCGGCTTGAGATCGATCGCGCGCTCCAGGTTCTTCACCGCCTGATCGTAGTCGCCGATCCGGAAATAGGCCCAGCCGAGCGAATCCACGATGTAGCCGTCGTCCGGACGCTGGTCGACGGCACGCTTGATCATCTTCATGCCTTCGTCGAGATTCATCCCGCGGTCGATCCAGGAATAGCCGAGGTAGTTCAGCACATGCGGCTGGTCGGGCTGCAGCTGGAGAGCCTTGCGCATGTCGGCTTCGGCCTTGTCCCACTGCTTGGAACGCTCCTCGCAAATTCCGCGATAATAATAGTAGACGGTGTTGTTCTTGTCGTTCGGATCAGTCAGCGCGTCGATGCCTTGCGAATAGGTTGCCGCGCAATCGGCGAACTTCTTGCGCCCGCGTTCGACATTGCCGAGCGCCATGATGGCCTCGAGATCCTTCGGGTCGCTGGCAATCACACCCTTGAGGGCTTTGATCGCCTCATCACTGCGGTCGGTGGCATCGAGATCGGTCGCAAGCTGAATCTGCGCATTGCGCTTGAGCGGGGAATTGGCGGGCACGCGCTCATAGACCTTGATCGCCATCGCCGGCTTCTTCACCGAATCATAGAGATCGGCGAGCGACAACAGCGCGAGCGCGTGGTTCGGATCGAGGTAAAGCGCAAGCTGCAAATAGACGAGCGCCAGATCCTCGCCGCCGCGGCGGGTCAGCGTGGCGCCGATACCATAGAGCGCCTCGGCCGCGCCGGTTTGAGGTGAATCGACCAAGGGCGGCAGCTTCTTTCCGGCCTGGGTTTCGCGCAAACCGTCCAGCACGAGGGGATGCCGGGGCAGTTTCTTGTCAAAGGACTGGTAGATCGCGCTCGCGGCCGCGGCATCCTTATTGCGCGACAGCCAGCGCGCATAATCATCCGCGATCCGCAGCATGGAATCGTCGAGCTTGTAGGCCCGCTCCAGCCGGACGCCGGCGTCCTTATCCTTGCCGGCAAGTTCCAGGATCATGCCCGAATGCATGTCCTTGAACAGCGGATACCATTCCGGACCGGTGAGCTTGTCGATATTGGCGACGGCGGATTTGACGTCACCGGCGCCATAGCTGGCCCAGCCGGACAGCAGCGTGGCGACGAGATCGGTGATGGGCCCGCGCACCGACTGCGCGAAGTTCGGCTGGGCGGAGGCATATTTCTTGGTCTTGAGGTCACGAACCCCAAGCACCAGGCGGGCGACGCGATTGGACTTGTCGGCCGCGACAATCCGTTCCGCCAGCCGCACCGCATCATCGATATTGCCGTCGGCGAGCGCCGAGATGAAGGCGCGATCCAAAAGGTCGTTATTCTTCGGATCGGTGCGCAGCGCCGACAGATAGAATTCCGCCGCGGAATTGGCGTCGCGCTCGACGCTTGCGTGCCGCGCCGCCAGATAGCTCCCAGCGGTCGTCAGCGATTTCAGGTCATTGCGGGTGGGGAACGCCGCCGAGTTCTCGGCCGGGCGTTCCGGCGTCTGCGCCGCAATCGAGGATGGGGCGATCAACGCGGCGAGCGCGACGAGGCCCACGATCCGACCGACAAGATTCCGATGATGGACAGAAATGCAAAACATCAGGGCTCGCCTCGGGGAATGTCTAAGGCCAGGATCGATTGCGACGGTCCCGGCCGCACAGGACTATCAGCCGCTCGCAATTGCCGGCTTACCTCACCATGCCGCTTTCGGCGGGCCTCCGCAAGACGACCGGTTTGGCGAATATTTCAGCGCTCGACCTTGTATCCAGGCATTTTCAGCCTGCGATGGATCGTGCCGAAACATTATCCGCCGTGAAGAACCCTTTAGTGTGGCCGTATCGTGGCCGGCCTCATGGCAGCTAGCCGCCGGCGGCTGGGCTTGATTTTGCGGCATTGCGCCGCGCCGCCCGCCCTCAAAGTATTCGGCAGGACGGGAACTCGCCTTCACACCTGAATGTGACGAGTGCCGGTCCTTAAGTGGAAATCACATCATCTCGTAGTTTGGACCGCCGCCGCCTTCCGGCGGAACCCAGGTGATGTTGCCGTTCGGGTCCTTGACGTCGCAGGTTTTGCAATGGACGCAGTTCTGCGCATTGATCTGGAAGCGCGGTCCATCCGTCTCCTCGACCCACTCATAGACGCCAGCCGGACAATAGCGGTTGGAGGGGCCAGCAAACACATCGTGTTCGGAGGCCTTCTGCAAGTTCATGTCGGCAACGAGCAGATGGACTGGCTGGTCTTCCTCGTGATTGGTGTTGGACAGGAATACCGAGGACAGCTTGTCGAACGAGATCTTTCCATCCGGTTTCGGATAGACGATCGGCTGATGCTGCTTGGCCGGGTCGAGCCCTTTGCGATCGGGCTTGGCGTGCGACTGGGAACCGAACAGCGAGAAGCCGAACAGCGTATTGAACCACATGTCGAAGCCGCCGAGGCCCATGCCGATCGCGGTACCGAATTTCGCGAGGAACGGCTTGGCGTTGCGGACCGGAAACAGGTCCTTGCCGATGGAGGAACCTCGCCAGGCATTTTCATACTCGACGATCTCGTCATTGGCACGGCCAGCGGCGAGCGCGGCGGCGACATGTTCGGCCGCGAGCATGCCTGAGCCCATGGCATTGTGTACGCCCTTGATGCGCGGCACGTTGACGAATCCTGCGGCGCAACCAACCAGCGCGCCACCTGCGAAGGTCAGACGCGGCACCGATTGGTAGCCGCCTTCGGTGATGGCGCGCGCGCCATAAGCAAGCCGCTTGCCGCCTTCGAACACGTCGCGGATCGCCGGGTGCGTCTTGAACCGCTGGAATTCATCGAACGGCGACATATAGGGATTGTTGTAATTCAGGTGCACGACGAAGCCGACCGACACCAGATTGTCGTCGAAATGATAGAGGAACGATCCGCCTCCGGTCTTGTCGTCCAGCGGCCAGCCGAGCGAATGCTGCACCAGGCCCTTTTGATGCTTGGCCGGATCGATC
>Ga0105239_10002545_pt1 | contig 23142 bp, 10 predicted proteins | sample KBSC44metaG_FD_92761 | JGI IMG/M metagenome (GOLD analysis project Ga0105239, IMG submission 92761) | Corn rhizosphere microbial communities from Kellogg Biological Station, Michigan, USA - KBS C4-4 metaG | ecosystem: Host-associated > Plants > Roots > Rhizosphere > Soil | place: Michigan, USA... | reverse complement strand
GCAAGGGAGGTGAACCGGGGAATTGGTGGAAGGGAGGTGAACCGGGGATGGGATGCGGGGGAGAACAGGTGGATGGGTTAGTTGTCGGAAGGCTTTTTTCTTTTGAGGCTGGCGTATTCGGAGGGAAGCATGTTGAAACGGGTCTTGAAGGATTTGGCGAAGTAGTTGGGGGTGGCGAAGCCGGTCTCATAGGCTACCTGCGCCATGTTGAGGGTGCTTTTTTCGAGGAGGATGGCGGCCTTGTCGAGTTTGACGGCGCGGATGTATTCGATCGGTGTCTGGCCGGTGAGGTCGAGCATCTTACTATAGAGTGAGCTGCGGCTCATGCCGACGTGACGGCTCAGGTGGTCTACGGACAGTTGGGGGTCCATGAGATGGTCCTCGATGTAGAGGCGGATATCCTTGATGAGGGTGGCGTCGGAGGACTCGATCGGTTGTTCGGGGACCTTCACCTGGATCTGACGGGAGTAGGTGGTTTTTAGTGAATGGTTGAGGCGCAGGAGGTTTTTGATCTTCGAATTGAGTATCTCGAAATTGAAGGGTTTTGTGACGTAGTCGTTGGCGCCGGTGGCGAGGCCTTTGAGTTGCTGCTCTTCGCCGGTGAGGGCAGTCAGCAGGATGACGGGGGTGTGGAGGGTTCGTTTGTCCGATTTTATTTTGTTGCTCAGCTGGATGCCGTCCATCACGGGCATCGATATATCGCTTACTACCAGCAAGGGGTGGTGGGAGAGTGTTTTTTGCCAGCCTTCTTTACCGTTGGTCGCCTCGATTACCTTGTAGTAGTGCCTCAAATTATCTTTTAGATAGAACCGGAAGTCGTCGTCGTCCTCGACAAGGAGGATGAGGGGTTTGATTTTGTCGTCACTGGAAGGAGAGGTTGTTGGTTTGGCGGGTTCGGTTGGGGGTATGGGTTGGGGTTTCGGGTTGGCGGGAGCCGTTGTCAAGTGGAAGGGGAGCTGGACGCTGAAGATGGTGCCTGCGCCCGGTCTGCTTTCGACTTCGATGGTCCCGCCCTGCATTTTTACGAACTCGCTCGCGATGGAGAGGCCGATGCCGCTGCCCTGGTTGAGAAGGTCGGGAGAATTGATCTGGAAGAAGCGGTCGAAGATATTTTGTTTTTTGTCTTCGGGTATGCCTATTCCTGTATCAGAAATGGTTATACGAAGCCAAGTGGTGTTCCCAGGGGGCTGGAAGTGACCGTTAATGTAGGACAGCGGGTCGCTGGAGGGTGGGATCGGCTCCCTGGATGGTAATTTTTGTACGTCCACGCGGATCCGGCCCCCGGCGGGGGTGAACTTGAAGGCGTTGGACAGCAAATTGAAGAGGATGCGCTCCAGCTTGTCGTGGTCGAAGCTGGCGGGCAGCAGCCGTTGGTTGGAGTGGAAGGTGTAGTCGATCTGCTTTTTTTCGGACAGGTCTTTGAATGAGTCGAAGGCTTCCTTTATGAAGCTGATCGCTTCGCCATCGGCGGGGTGCAGGGAGAGCTCGTTCTCTTCCATTTTGCGGAAGTCGAGGAGCTGGTTGACGAGATTCAGGAGGCGGCGCCCGTTGCGACGGATCATGCGGAGCTGGCCTGATTCGCTCTCGGCGTGGGGACGGCTGAGGAGGTTGTCGACGGGACCCATGATAAGGGAGATGGGGGTACGGAACTCGTGGCTTAGGTTGGTGAGGAACCTGATCTTCATCTGGTCGAGCTCGCGGGCGACCCTGGCCTCGTTGCGCTGCTGCTCGATCAACTGCCGGACGCGGCGTTTTTCTTCTTCGGCCATGAACCTGCGCTGTATTTTCTGAACCGTCTTGTGGCGATAGAACAGGAATACGCAGATGGCGAAGGCCGCGTAGAATATATAGGCGTATATAGTTCGCCACCAGGGCGGGCGGATATGGATGGAGATAGCGGCGCCGGTCGAATTCCATACGCCGTCGCTGTTGCGGACCCTGACGCGAAACGTATAGTCCCCCGGGTCGAGGTTGGTATAGGAGGCGGTCTTTGACGGGCCCACGAAATTGTAGTCGCGGTCGAAGCCGTCGAGTTTGTAGGCGTAGTTGTTCTGCTGCGCGGAGGTATAGTCGAGGGCGGCGTAGCTGATGGAGAAGCTCTGGCGATAGTCGAGGTTGATCTTTTCGGCTATGGATATCTGTTCGCGGATTGGCCCGCCGGCGGATGGGGCCACGGCCTGGTTGGCGACGCGTAGTTCGGTGAGGACTACGGCGGGCGAGTTGTTGTTGTGTCTGAGCAGGCGGGGATCGAAGAAGTTGAAGCCGTCGAGGCCGCCGAAGTAGAGTTCGCCGTCACGAAGGCGAAGGCCGGAGCCGAGGACGAAATTGCTTCTCTGCACGCCGTTGTACCAGTTGTAGTTGGTGAAGTGTCTGGTGGTGGGATCGAAGCTGCTGATCCCGGCGTTGGTGCTTACCCAGAGCAGGCCGCTGTTGTCTTCCATTATCTTGTATACGACGGTATTCGACAGGCCGTCCTTTTCGGACCATGTGGTAAAGTCGCCCGTCTGCGGATCGTAGAGGCTGAGGCCTCCGCCGGCGGTCCCCATCCAGAGGCGTCCGCGGCTGTCGCGCAGAACGGTAAAGACGGTATTGCCCGGAAGGCTGCTGTTGGCTTTTGTAAATACTTTGATTGCAGACGTCGCAGGGTTCAGGCGGACTATGCCGCCACCGTGTGAAGCGATCCAGATATTGCCATCTGTGTCTTCCTCGATGGCCCGGATATATTTATTTATGGCGAGGCCGGGATTGTGAAAACGGCGGGTGACGGGGTCGTAGATGTTGACGCCGCTACCGTTGGTCCCAAGCCATATCCGACCCTCTTTGTCTTCCTTTATACAGAAAATGTCATTATTGTCGATGGAGTCGGGGCCGGTCCCTTTTGTGAACTGTCTGCAGCTGCCGGAAGGGTCCATGAGGAAGACTCCTTTGCCGTAGGTGCCGATCCATAATTTGTCCGAGTGGTCTTTCTCCATGGCAAGTATCGCCAGGGAAGGTGAGAGCTGAGGATGGGAGAACAGGCCGGTACGGCGGTGAAAGACGTTGAGCCCGCCGCCGTCGGTGCCGATGTAGACGGTGCTGTCCTTTCCTTCGGCGAAGGAGGTGACGACAGAATTGCTCAGGCCGTGCTCGTCGAAAGGATTGCTCTGGCGCAGTTGGAAGAGGGAGAGGTTCTTGTCGAATTTGTTGATGCCGCCCTGGAATGTGCCGACCCAGTAGATGCCGTGGGGGTCGATGTACAGCGCGCGGACTGATTTCCGCGAGAGACCGTAGGACCTTCTTTTATCGGGTGTGATGGTGAGGACTTCGTCGGTTGCAGGGTCGAGGATGTTGAGGCCGTCTTCCATGCCGATCCATATCTTCCCGGAGACCGGGTCAGGCGCGAGGGTGAAGACGGGGTAGGGGAAGTTTCGCGTGGAGTGACCGTCGGGGCTACGCCTGCTTAGTCCGGTGGAGGTGCCGATCCAGATATTGCCTTTTGGGTCTTCGGCGACGGCCTTTATGTTATTTCCTTCGGTGGCGACGGGGTTGAAGCGGCCGTTCTTTTCGTTGTAGAGACCGTTGCTGGTGCCTATCCAGATGGTGTGGCGGCTGTCTTCGAAAAGGCAGTTGATGAGTGGGCGGGGAGAGAAGGGCAGGAGTGTGATCTTTCGCCTGATGGGGTCTATCCGGAAAATGCCGGTATAGCTGGCGGTCCACACGTTACCGGAAGAATCGTTGCAGATGGTTCGGATGGTGCTGCTACTGAGGCTGGCGCCCCCTTCGAAGCGCTCCATATTTATAAAGGTGTCGTTGTTCCGGTCATAGAGGCATAGTCCGCCTCCATTGGTACCTACCCATAAGTTGCCGGCGCTGTCTTCGAAGAGGGCGGTGATATCTGAGGCCGGGAGACTGTTGTGTTCTTTTTCCTGGTGGCGGTAGACGGTAAAATGATTGCCGTCAAACCGGTTGAGCCCGTCCTCGGTGGCAAACCACATCCAGCCATAGTGGTCTTTCAATATGGCCCGGACGATATTCGACGAGAGGCCGTCCTTGGAAGTAATACGGGTAAAGTTGATGGAATCCTTTTGCGCAATAGCAGAAGAGGAATTGAATGTAATCGCTATCAATAGTATGGCAGCAAGCTTTGGCATCTGTGTAGTACAATCAAATATACTGATCTTCAATGAATTAAAAAATCTTTAATGAAACATTTGTTCCATTGAAATCAACAAAACTCGCCTGCGGGAGACGGTTGGGACCTTATTTTTATGTAAACGATTGCAATCGATTGCGGTATGAAGTCAACCATTTTCACCAACTGCCTGTTTGCCCTCTTTTTATTGTGCTTTTTTGACTGTGTCCGGGCCGATGTCAGGCTTCCCCGGCTGATCCGGGACTCGATGATCCTGCAGCGCGACATGCCGGTGCGGTGCTGGGGGTGGGCGGACCCTGGCGAAAAGATCGTCCTAAGTCTTAATGGAAAGCGTTTTCTGACCCGGGCTGCTGCCGACAGCAGTTGGGCGGTCCTGTTGCCTGCGATGAAGGCAGGAGGGCCTTATACTATATCTATAAACGCGCATAATCATCTTGTCCTTCGCGATGTGCTGGTTGGGGACGTGTGGCTTTGTTCCGGTCAGTCCAATATGGTGCACCAGATGGGGATACATGCCGACAGGTATGGGCCCGATATTGCCGGCGCCGACAATCCCGAGATAAGGCAGTTCTGGATCCCAACGCTGACCGATGTGCACGGGCCGCGGCGCGATCTGCCATATGGCTACTGGAAGTCCGCGAATCCAACCGATGTGCGTGATTTTTCGGCCGTTGCCTATTTTTTTGCCCGGTCTATCTATGCCAAATACCATGTACCCATTGGGTTGATCAATGCTTCGGTGGGTGGGACGCCGATACAGGCCTGGATCAGTGAAGCCGGGCTGAAGCCGTTCCCGGATATGGTGGGGGCGGTGGAACGCAATAAAGAAAGCAGGGGTGGAGGTGTCCGGTCTGTGCCCGGGCCGGTGGCAGTTGTTGTGGATAAGGGGTTGAGCGCGTCGCCGGCGTGGTATGAGCCGGCGTTTGTGCCGGTACACTGGCGGAGGATCAATGTGCCGGGGTATTGGGAAGACCAGGGCGCGGGTGGTTTGCATGGGACGGTTTGGTACAGAAAAGAAGTGGATGTGCCTGCCGCTATGGCGAAGGGGCCGGCGAAGCTGGTGCTGGGGAGGATCGTGGATGCGGATGTGGTATATATAAACGGTGTTGAGGTCGGTCATACCACCTATATGTATCCGCAGCGAAGATATGTCCTGCCGGCGGGCGTACTGAAGCCGGGGAAGAATCTGATAGTAGTAAGGGTGACGAATAGTTCGGGGAAGGGTGGGTTTGTTTTTGACAAGCCCTATTGTCTTGTGGCGGGGAAGGATACCATCGATCTGAAGGGGGTGTGGAATTATAAGGTAGGGCAGGTTGCGGTTCCCGGAAGGTTGGGTGGAGGAGGGGGAGGTGGGTTTGCGCCTGCAGGGTTGTATAATGCGATGGTAGCGCCGCTGGTCCCGTATGCCATTAAGGGAGTGTTGTGGTATCAGGGGGAGGCCAATACGGGTAACGCGGCGCAATATACGCGGCTGATGCCGGCGTTGATCGGGGACTGGAGGACGCAGTGGGGGGAGGGGAAGATGCCTTTCCTGTATGTGCAGCTGCCGGGGTTTGGGGATATCCGTTATCAGCCGTCGGAGAGTCAGTGGGCGGCTACGCGGGAGGCGCAGCTGAAGGCATTGGCCGTTGAGAATACGGGGATGGCGGTGGCGATCGATCTGGGGGAATGGAACGATATTCACCCGGACCGCAAGAAGGAGGTGGGGGAACGGCTGGCGCTGCAGGCGGAGAAGATTGCCTATGGGGATGTTGGGGTGGTGGCTTCGGGGCCATTGGTTGTGGGTTCGAGGGTTGAAGGAAATAAAATAGTCGTGTCTTTTGGAGGTGGAGGACTGACGACCAGTGACGGACAGGAGCCGGAGGAGTTTGCAATAGCGGGGGCGGACAGGAAGTTCGTCTGGGCGAATGCGAGGATAGAGGGTAATAGTGTTGTCGTCTGGAATGACGCGGTTGCCGGGCCGTTGTATGTGCGATATGCCTGGGCCGATGATCCGGATAATCCGAATCTGATCAATAAGGAAGGTTTGCCGGCGTCGCCTTTTCAGACGGAAGAGGTGAAGGGGTTGAAGGACTATTACAAGGATTATTTTCCGATAGGCGTTGCGGTCTCGCCGCAGGCGCTGAAAGCAGAGGAAGCGGGGCTTATTCTGCAGCAATTTAACAGCGTTACGCCGGAGAATTCGATGAAGATGGGGCCGATCCATCCTACGGAGAAGGAGTATAATTGGAAGGATGCGGATTCTATCGTGGCGTTTGCTTTGAGAAATCATTTACGGATAAGGGGACATAATTTATGCTGGCATAATCAATACCCTCGCTGGTTCTTTACCGATAGTAATGGGAAGGACGTGAGCAAGGAGGTCTTGCTGCGGCGGCTGAAGGAGCATATTACCGCCGTGGTGAGCCGGTATAAGGGCAGGATATATGCCTGGGATGTGGTCAATGAGGTCATCTCGGACAAGCCAGAGGAGTACTTCCGGCGGTCGAAATTCTACGATATCTGCGGGGAGGAATTTGTGGCTAAGGCGTTTGAATATGCGCATGCTGCCGATCCGGACGCCATTCTTTTTTACAACGACTATAATGAGATCAGTGCTATCAAGCGGGAGAAGATCTGCCGTCTGGTGAAGCAGTTGAAAGACGCGGGTGTGCCGATCGGAGGTCTGGGGCTGCAGGGGCACTGGGCGGTGAATGAGCCGACGCGCGGGCAGCTGGATTCGACGCTGCAGCAGATGTCGCAGCTGGGTGTGGCATTGCAGATCACCGAGCTGGATGTTTCGGTGTATCCCAAGGAGCATGTGGCGAGGGAGAGGCGGGCTGAAGATTCGGATACGGCGTTCAGCGCCGAGAAAAGGAAAAAGCAGGAAGAAGTATATCAGATGTGTTTCGAGCTGTTCAGGAAGTACAGGAAGGTGATCACGGGAGTAACCTTCTGGAATATTTCCGACCGGCGTAGCTGGCTTGACGATTTCCCTGTTCGTGGGCGAAAAGACTATCCATTACTTTTTGATAGGGACCTCCAACCCAAAAGCGCATTCTGGAAAGTAGTATCACATTTTTAAACCCAGGTTATGAAAATTCCGATCTCAATTTACCAAAACACAACGATGGCTTATGCCCCCTCACTGCCGGGGTACCTAAAGGCAGTCCTATTGTATTTATTATTATCGCTATGGCTGGTGACGACGGTCACAGCTCAGTCTCCGGTCACGGTACGCGGCCGGGTCACCGACGAGAAGCAGCAGCCGGTGCCGGGTGCTTCGGTGATCGTGAAGGGCCGGTCGGGCGGCACTTCAACCGATGCGAACGGCGAGTATCAGCTGGCCGTGGCGCCTGGCTCGGTCCTGGTCATTTCGGCGGTGGGGCACCCGGGGAGGGAGGTCCGGATCGGCAAGCAGACCGTTTATAATGTCTCTTTAAGCATTACGGCGGGGGACCTGGACCAGGTGGTGGTCGTGGGTTACGGCACGCAGAAGAAGAGGGACGTGACGGGTTCGGTGGCTTCGGTCAGCGAAAAGACCCTGAAGGAGGTGCCGGCTCCTAACCTGATAGCACAGCTGAAGGGGCGCACCGCGGGTGTGTCGATCGTCAGCAACGGTGCGACGCCCGGTACCGGCGGTCAGATACGTATCCGCGGTAACCGTACGCTGACGACCACGCAGGGTACGAGTGACGCGCTGGACGGGCCGTTGCTGGTGCTGGACGGTATCCCTTACGGCGGCAGTATCAATGACCTGGACCCGGATGATATTGCGAATCTGGAAGTATTGAAGGACGCATCCGCGACCGCCATATACGGATCGCGGGGTTCGGGGGGTGTGATCCTGATAACGACCAAGAGAGGCCGGACGGGGAAGACGGTGATCAGCTATGACGGTTATTATGGTGTCTCGCAGATACTGGGCAAGTATAAAGTATTCAACGGTCCGCAGTATGCGCAGTTCAAGGCGGATGCCGCGACCTATAACCGCACGTCGCCCGGGACTACGGCCTATGCGCTGACGGCGGCGGAACAGGCGGCGCTGGCTGCGGGGGTGTCGACAGACTGGCAGGGGCTGATCTATCAGAACGGTTTTACGAACAGTCAGCAGCTGGGTATCTCGGGTGGCAATGAGAATACGCAGTTCGGGATGGGGCTTGGTTATTATAAGGAGGAGGGGATCATTCCGAACCAGGCTTTTGAGCGGTTTACGATCCGGACGACGCTGGACCACCGGATCAATAAGTTCTTTAAAGTAGGGATCAATACCCTGAATACGCTGAACTATTCGAACCTGCCGGGCGGGTCTGGTGTGCCGGGAGGACTGGTGCGGCTGACGCCGTTAGCCCAGCCTTATAATGCGGATGGGTCTGTGAATCTTTTCCCCGCGATCGGTTCGATCGACGCGGCGGTGGTGAGTCCGCTGACGCTGCTGACGAAGAAGAGTTCCATTTATTCCAGGTCGCGGCGGCTCAGGACTTTTAACAGCCTTTACGGCGAACTGCAGCTGGCGACCGGGCTGAAGTACCGGATCAATGTAGGTCTGGACTATAGCCAGCAGTCGGGGAACGATTACAACGGGCCGCTGACGTATACGAATACCGCTACCGTCCAGACCTCGTCGAATGCGGCGGTGAGCAATATCGAGGACTGGACCTATAATATCCAGCATCTGTTGTATTATGACAAGACGATCGCGCAGAAGCACCGTATTGGATTTACGGGGTTGTTTGAAGTAAACAAGGACCATGACATGCGAAACCGGTTCACGGTCACCGGCGTGCCGGCGGACTATATCCTGAACAGCAATTTCGCGCTGGCGAGTGGTCAGCCTGTGGCAGATAATACGAATGGCAATACCGGATTTTCGGAGTCGGGGCTTGTGTCCTATATGGGTCGGATGAACTATGCCTATGACAACCGGTATCTGGTGACGGCTACGGTGCGGGTGGATGGTTCTTCGACGTTGTCGCCGGGGCATCAGTATTTCACGTATCCAGCTTTTGGCGTGGGGTGGAATGCGACGGAGGAGAAGTTCATGCAGGGGATACCCTGGCTGACCAATCTTAAACTGCGCGGGGGCTGGGGCGTGTCGGGTAACCGAAATGTTTCGCCCTATGCAACGCTGGGTCTGCTGACGGCATCGACTTATAACTATGGGCAGACGACTCAGGGGCAGCAGCTGGCGTATCTCGTTACGTCGCTGCCGAACAGGGCGCTCACCTGGCAGTCGACTTCACAGGTGGACGTGGGTGTGGACTTCGGACTATTCAATAATCGATTGACGGGTACGGTCGACTGGTATAAGCAAACGACGAAGAATATTCTGCTGTCGGTGAATCTGCCGATCAGCAATGGCGCCAACTCGACACTGCAGAATCTGGGGAGGACGCAGGGCGAGGGTCTCGAGGTCAGCCTGAGCAGCGTCAATGTGCGGACCCATAGCGGCTTTACGTGGAGCACGGATGTGAACTTCTTTTTCAACCGGGAGAAGATCGTTCAGCTGACTACGCCGTCCGAGAAGACCAATACGGGCAACGGATGGTTCGTAGGGCAGCCGCTGAGCGTCATATATGATTACAAAAAGATAGGCATCTGGCAGACGGCGGATTCCGCCAAGGGGCTGACGGCGACGCAGACTTCGCCGAAGGCCTATCCGGGTCAGATACGCGTCGAGGACGTCAACAAGGACGGGAAGATCGATGCGAGCGACCGGCAGATACTGGGCAATTTTCAGCCGCGCTGGGAAGGCGGGTTGACGAACCGGTTTGCGTACAGGGGTTTTGACCTTTCGGTGGTCGTCGTGGCGCGTATGGGGATGAAGGTGGTGGTGCCTTATCTGACGGCGGACGGGGGCGGGAATGGTTTCCCATTCTTCAATCAGGGTCGTGTCAATCAGGTAAAAACGAATTACTGGACGCGGAGCAATCCGACGAACGATTTCCCGGCGCCCGACGCGGGCACGGACCGACTGAATTTTGGGTCGACGCTTGCATACAGGGACGGGTCGTTCATCCGGTGCAGGAGTATCAATCTGGGGTATGAGCTGCCGGCGGGTCTTATGAAGAAGACCTTTGCTACGTCGCTTCGTGTGTATGTCAATGTTACAAATCCCTTCTTCTTTTATGCTCCGCTGGTCAGGGATGGGCTGGGTATAGATCCGGAGGGCAATGGCTTTGGCAATGCCGTGAATCCGACGGGGGCAAGCGATGCGAGCTCGCCGACGCGACAGATATCCGTCAATTTGAACAATCCCTCGATGCGTCAGTTCACCGTAGGGGCCAATTTGAAATTCTAAATAATATTAGCCATGAAATACAGATATATCCATATAACGATGTTGTTGGCCGCCGGGGTGTTTTTAAGCAATTGCAAGAAGTTGCTGGAAGAGCATCCGGAGGCGGGGATCGTGCCTGCATTCTTTAATTCATCCGCTGGGTTGCTGGGTGGTTTGTCCGGTGTTTACAACGATATCCGCGGGGCCTGGGGCACGGAGGGTTTTAGCGCCGAGATGGTAGCGGGTGTCGACGAAGATATGTCCGGTGCTTCGGCGAGCGGCATTCAGTTGTACACCTATAACGGGCTTAACGGGAGCAATTTTGGTGCGGCCTGGGGGACTGCGTATTCCGATATCAATACGCTCAACGGGGTTCTGCAGTATGCTCCGGCAGCGGGGTTGGACAGCGCGACGCTGAAACAGTATATCGCCCAGGCGAAGTTCCTGCGCGGGTTCTGGTATTTCTATCTGGTGCAGACCTGGGGGGATGTGCCGTTGCATACGACTTTTATTACGGTTCCATCGAAGGCCGACAGCCGTCAGCCGGCGGCGCAGGTCTATGAGCAGATCATCAGGGATCTGACGGATGCGGCTGCGGACCTGCCGAATGCGCCTGCTTCTCCGTTTTTGGGGAAGGCAGCGTGTAAGCCGGTGGCGCAGTATCTGTTGGCCAAGGCTTATCTGACCCGCGGATGGCTGACCGGCGGCGCTTCCGACTTTACGCAGGCGTATACGATCTGTTCGGGGATCATTGCAAATAAGTAGGCCTATGGTCTCGATCTGTGGCAGGACTATGGGGATGCCTTCAACCCTGCGAATGACTATGGGAAAGAGACGATGTTCGTGAGCGATCACTCTACGGACCCCAAGTACGGACAGTATACGGTGGGCGGGCAGGCCAGCGGTGGAGCGGCGCAGAATCTGACGCCCTGGTTCTATATCTGGAACTATCCTTCGAACAGCGGGATCAATTCCTATAAGAACGGGTCGGGGGCGCTGGTGAACAGCGGGTCTTCGACGATGGTTAGGGATGCTGCGAACGGGCGGCCGTATATCCGTACGCGGCCCAACAATGTGGCTGCGGCGGGTACAGGGAAGCGTTATCTGCTGGATCAGGCGTTTTCGGACAGGGTGAATGATTCGAGGTATGACAATACTTTTCAGTCGGTGTGGATCTGCAATACGGCGGTGAGCAATACTGCCGGCGCCGCCAATAATTCACGGGGTGTCGGTTATTCGATGGTACCGGGTGTGGATACGGCGGTGTGGATACCGGATCATGAGGTGGTGGGTGCGCCGCAGATGAATGGGGCGGTTCCTTTCAAGGGGATTATCATACCGCCGAGTCTGTGGACGAATTCTTATTTCCCGTCGGTGAAGAAGTTCATGGATGCGAGCAGGGGTTCGAATTTCAACGATCCGTCGACGCGGCCGGTGGTCATTTACCGGTTCTCGGATGTTTATCTGATCGGCGCGGAGGCGGCCTTTAAGGCGGGGGACAATGTTTCTGCCGCGGGGCTGATCAATGTGGTCCGGCAGCGGGCGGCATTCCGGAAGGCCAATTCTGCGGGGCAGAATGCGGCGGCGGTGGCGGCTCAGACTATTTTGCCTGCCGATGTGAGCCTCGACTTTATCCTGGACGAGCGGAGCCGGGAGTTTTACGGGGAGTGGCAGCGCTGGCTGGATCTGGTGCGGACGCAGTCGTTGGTCCGGCGGGTCAAGGCCTGGAATCCGGAGGCGGCGGCCAATATCCAGTCCTTCCATATTCTGCGGCCGATACCACAAAGTCAGATAGATCGGGTGGTGGAAGGGCCGAAGTTTCCGCAGAATGCCGGATATTAGTGGAAAAATAGGAATGAAGCATTTTATTTTCTGTGTTTCGGGAGGCCGGCGTCTTGTTCTGGCGGGAGTTATGGCTCTGGCATTGTCTTTTCCCGGGCTGGGGCAGGGGTCTGGTTCCGGGATGGGGCGGGGGACTGGTCCTGGGCTGGGGCAGGAGGCCGGCTTTCATCAATGGGCGCCCGTGCCGCCGATGGGCTGGAACAGCTGGGATTGTTATGGTCCTACGGTGACGGAGGCGGAGGTGAAGGCTAATGCGGACTATATGGCCGCGCATTTGAAGCCTTATGGATGGAATTATGTTATCGTCGATATCCGGTGGTATGTGAATAATGACAAGTCGCACGGATACAATGAAACAAATGCGGAGATCAATATTGACGAGTATGGGCGGTATCTGCCTTCGGTAGTCCGGTTCCCTTCGGCTGCGGATGGGAAGGGGTTCAAGCCGCTGGCCGACTATATGCACGCGAAGGGGTTGAAGCTGGGGGTCCATGTGATGAGGGGTGTGCCGGTGATCGCGGTCAAGCGGAGTCTGCCGGTGTATGGATCGGCGGTGACGGCGAAGGATATTTATAGTGAGCTGGGGCAGTGCGACTGGCTGCACGATAATTATACGGTGGATGCGACGAAGGAGGGGGCACAGGCGTATTATAATTCCCTGTTCAGGCTGTTTGCGTCGTGGGGGCTGGATTTTGTGAAGGTGGACGATCTGACGCAGCCTTATCATGGGGAGGAGTTGGCGATGATCAGGAAGGCGATCGATGGGTGTGGGCGGGCTATTGTGCTGAGTACGTCTCCGGGGGAGACGCCGATCGACCAGGCGAAGGATGTGCAGAGTAAGGCGAATATGTGGAGGACGGTGGGGGATTTTTGGGATAGCTGGAAGCAACTGAAGGAGCATTTTACAGTTTTTGAGCGGTGGAATGGGTATCGGGCTTTTGGCGCCTTTCCGGATGGGGATATGTTGCCGCTGGGGCGTATCGGGATTCGTGCGGAAAGGGGTGATCCGAGGATGACGAAGTTTACGAGGGATGAGCAGTATACGCTGATGACGTTGTGGACGATCTTCCGGAGCCCGATGTTCTTTGGCGGTGATCTGCCGGGGAATGATTCCTTTACGCTGTCGCTGCTTACGAATAAGGCGGTGATGAATGTGTTGAAGTATAGTGAGAACAACCGGCAGTTGTATCATTCGGACGATCTGGTGGCCTGGGTAGCCGATATTCCGAAATCGAAGGATAAATATCTGGCGGTGTTCAATACGAGGGATGTGCCTGGGGTGGATTCGGTTGGTGTCGGGGGGAGCGCTGTGGCGCCTGGTTTGGGGTTGCCGGTCCCGGTGAAGCTGAGTGAGATCGGGTTTGAAGGTTCGTGCAGAGTGACGGATCTGTGGACGGGTGAGCGGCTGGGGCGGGTTTCGGAGAGTTTTGCGCCGGTGATCCGTTGGCATGGGGCGGGTTTGTACCGGCTTTCGGGTGTTTCGAAGTAAAAGGAGCGACACAGCGTCGCTCCTTTTGGTGTGTTGAAGGGTGTGTGTTATTTATCGGGCAGGGAGGCGAGGTCGATCTGTGGCGGTATGCCTCCGGGCTTGCGGGTCAGGTAGCTGCCGCGGGTCAGGTCGTTCACTTTGCGAAAGCCGCCGCTGTACATATAGAACCAGTCTTCTGTCGCGCCGTTGCTGTCTTCTACCGGTGTTATGCCGGCGCCGTAGTCGAAGCGGGGATGTTTGATGGGGTCGGCGGTGGTGGTAAAGCGGGCGCGGGTGAGTTCGATCCAGTTGCCGGAGGGGGTACATATCCACTGGTGGCCGTAGCGGGCGGTGAAATAGTCCTGTCCGTTGTCGCCAAAATTTTCTACGAAAGAGTACAGGCCGGAGAGCAATTTGCCTCCGGTCTTTGTTTTGTCCCACTGTGCGACTAATCGCCATTGCTGGTTCTCCGGCGCGAAGTACCAGGCGGTGTAGATGGTGTGGTCGCCTGCGGGTTTGGCGTTGACCAGTAATTTATAGGTTGTGGCGGGTTTCCACATGAAGACGAGGTGGCTGTGTCCGCCGGAGCCTTCGTTGCCAAAGTCGCCGGTGAACACGTCTTTGCCTTTTTTTATGAGTCGGACGGCGTATTCGGCCGGGATGGTGCTGGGGTCGTCGGTCTTGTAGTTGCTCCATATGGAGAAGATAACGCGGCGCTCTGTTGGCGAGTTCAGTTGTATGCCCATATAGCCGCCGGAGAAGCCGTTGGTCTCGTAGTAGGCGTTGGGGCTGTGATCGGCTATTTCGGGGACGGAGACCTCTGTGTAGAACCATGCGGCGGCGCTGTCGCCGGGGATGGTATATGTGAGGTGGGTGGAGGGGGCGCCTTTGTATTTGCTCGTGTTGCAGCGCGCGCCTTCGGCTGCCGGGCCGGAGAGGACGAGTTCGGGAATATCGGGTAAGGACTTGTCGCTGCCTGCGGGTTTTATCGATATGAAATGATAGCCGGGAGTGTTTGTGTTGAAGTCGCCTGCGGGAAATGTGGCATAGCTGTCACCGGCGGCGATGCGGATCTCGGTGTCCTTTGCTGCGTCGTCGAGTTTTATGAGGAGGGATGTTTTTTTTGCTGAGCGGGCTCGCAGGTTTATTTGTAAAGTTCCGGGCTGGGCCGTGAGGAAATAGACTCTGGTGACTCCTTTTTCCGTCGTGTAGGCGCTACCCGAGAGTGGGACCGTGAGGCCGTGTGTTGTGTCGGAAGAAGCGTGGCAAGATAGTGTAAGAAAAAGAAAGGCGAAGAAGTGAATGATCTTGTTCATGGGTGTGTGTTGATTTTTAATCAGCGGTGAATGGTATTGAGAATTCTTATATCGATCTCATAGGAGCCGGGTACCTGTACGCGCATGGGTATCCTGATATAGTAGTTGTATCTGTCGTCCATGTAGGTTCCCTGGTAGTGGCTGTCGCCGGGGCCGGAGTAGTATGCGCCGGAGGCGTTGGAGGACCAGGTAGCCGTGCTGTCGATATGGAGGTATTGTGAAAGGATGTTGTAGTACATGTTGTAGCCGTTGCCCAGTGACGTGATGGGGAAGGGGACGAGCGGGAATTTTATAGAGATGGCTGTATCGGAGGCCTGGTAGGTATCCGGCGCATAGTCCTGCAGGTTTTGGAGGAAGGGGGGGACGGGGTTGAGTCCGGTATTGGGCCGTTTGGTCAGTTCGCCTGTCCGGGGGTTGAAGGGTATGCCGTTTCTGTCCGTGACTTTCAGGATGATCCTGTTGGGGGTGTCGGCGAGGCGGGTTACGGTGATGAAGTCGAAAGGGTTGTTGAGTCCGTTGAACACCGTTTTTGCGGCTGCGGCGTTGCCGACGACGGCCAGTGAATTGCTGAAGGCGCCGTTCTCGGGGGCCGTCTCGAGGGGTTTGCCGTCGGCAATGACGATCGTCACGATCTTTTTTAGTGTCTCTGTGCCGGCGTCGTTGGAGATCGCCAGGTCCATGCTATAGGTGCCGAGCGGAAGGTAGAGGGTCCCGCTGTTCGCCGTGATCGTGCCGTTGGATTCGTTGACGTCGAGGGGCGGCATTTTTACTACGGTTTGTTTGGCGATGATACTTCCGTAGGTGACGTCGGTGAGCGGGTCGTATGCGGCCGACCAGACGGTTACGGGGTATTTTCTGGTGAACAGGGTGTCGGCGATATTCCCTGATGAATCATAGATATGCAGCCATTTTACGTGCATCGGGATGCTGGAGCCGTCGGTGATCAGGGAATACGAAGCGGTGGTCCTTCCGCGGACGACGGTAAAATTATTGACTGCGTATTGTACGTAGGGGCTGAGGAAGCCGTTGCCATATTTTGTGCAGGTGGAGAGGGATATGCCCAGGAATATGATCGATATTATTCTTTTCATAAATTATTATTGGGTTATCGGGTACCGTAAAAAAATAGCGTGTGTGAATTGCTGAGCGCGTTGACCACGCCTGTTTTTGTGGTAATGCCTGAAGTGGTGCAGAGCGTGTGTATGCCGATGTCCGGTGTGATATCGCCGGCCGGGTTGGTGTCGCTGAGCGGGTAGGGCTGCCATAGCAGCGTGTAGTATACCAGCTGGGGTACGCCCGATACGAGGGAGTTGTAGCCAAGGTCGCTGTCGAGTGTATATTCATACGATACGATGACTGTGTCGCCGGTCAGTGCGGTCGGATAAAAATTACCGGTATTGGTGAGGGAGCTGTATGGCAGGGTTTGCGGGACGAGGTACATGAGCAGGGAATCGCGGGTGCCGCTGATGTTGCCCCGAATGTAGTAAAGAAGCGAATCCAGCGCGAACTTTGCCGAAGGGTTGGCGTTCTGAACCTGTATCGTACGCTGGTTCAGATAGTTGAAAACAGCGTAGTCGGAAGGGGCGAAGAAGGTCGAGTTCTGCTGGTTGACCTTGTCCTTCAGGCCCGCCGCGTCGATGAGCTGCACGAGGGTGTCGTAGAGGGAACTGCTTTTAAGGAGGTCGTAGGTAGTGAGGTCTTTATAGTTGGTCCTGGTCCCGGGCGCTCCGCCTGTGATATAGTCTTTTTTGCAGGCGTTCAGTGTGAGCAGGAGGGTGAGTAAGGCCGGCAATATTGTATATTTCATCTGTTCGTATTTTAAGGTTATTTATGGGTGGCCCACCATGGATTTTGAACCAGCAGATTGTCCTGCGGGAAGAGTGTTTTCATATCGAGGGGCCAGTAGTATCCTTTGCTGGATGCGGTTACTCTCGTGCCGAGATAGCCTACGTATTCCAGCCAGTTCTGCGTGGGCTCGGTGCGTATGAGGTCGTAGAACCACTGTCCTTCCCCTACGAGTTCGCGGCCGCGTTCTGCGACGATCTCGTCGAGCATATCGTACTGATTGGTGGGGGCCAGATAGGAAGATATCCCGGCCCGGGTCTCGGTCATGGACAGGTCGTCGGCTGCGCCTGCGAGGTCTCCGGTCGATGCACGGGCTTCGGCGTCCAGCAGGTAAATATCGGACAGGCGAAGGAGCACGAGGTTGTTATTGATGTAGGGCAGGGTTTTGGTCCCGGGTTGCTGGTACAGGAAGTTGGTATATTTCATGAGCATGCGGCCGATGCCGTCTCCGCCGGAGGCAGGCGTGGCCCTCAGAATGGTGCGGTAGCGGAGGTCGGTCGTGTCGAATATATTGTCCAGTATCCCGCCTTTTGGGGCTATCCAGCAGGTGTTGTTCTGGTTGTCAGTGACGGGTCCCTTCAGGAAGGTTCCGAAGAAGGAGAACTGGGCTTCGGCCCAGCTGCCTTTGGATGCGAAGTTGGGGTCACTGTAGTTGTAGGTCATGGGCAGTTCGAAGATGCTTTCTGCCGAAGACTGTCCTTTCCAGATATTGGTATAGGAGTTCATGGGCTCGAGCTGGTAGCCTCCGTTGTCGATGACCTGCCTGCAATAAAAATGGCAGCTGTCGTATTTGTGTTGCCAGGCGTAGATGTGGGCGATGAGGGCGTAGGCGCTGCCTTTGTTGGCCCTGATCGATTGGGTGGGGTCGCTGTTGAAGGTCATGGCGGCGGCGGCGGTCCTCAGGTCGCGGAGGCAGCTATCGAGCACGGCCGCTTCGGGTGTTCGCGGAAGAGCCGGGATATTGCCGTAGTCCACGTTGTCGTAGGTTGACGTGACGAAGACGGGGTCACCCCAGATGCGGGTCATGTAGAAATACGTATATGCGCGCATGAAAAGGGCCTCGGCGGTGTAGCCCTTACGGACGGATTCCGAGGAAAAGGCCGATGCGGGCATGCCGGGCAGGTTGCGGAGGATCAGGTTGGCCTGGGCGATCACCTGATAGAACCGCGACCAGTTCTGCAACACGTCCTCAAAATAGGGGACGTAAGAAAAATTAAAAGGGGGATTGTTGGAGGCCTTCATGCTGGCCAGGTTCCACTGGTTGGCGTTCGGGAGGAAGGTGCCGGCTGCGAGGTCGCCGTTGATAAAATGGGAGCTGCTGTTGCGGATGCAGGTGCGCAGCTGTCCGTACATGGCTGTGGTGGCCTGTTCCACGGAGGTCTGGGATGTCCAGAATTCGCTGCCATACGTAGAGCTGATGGGTCCTTCGTAGATGTATTTCCTGCAGGAGGCGGAGGAGAGCGCCAGCAACAGGAGGAGAGAAAGTATTCTGAATGTCATACAAATCAATTTGTGTTGAATAATCCGGCTTCTGCCTTCTGCTAGAACTGTATGTCGATCCCGAGGGTGAATTTCCTGGGCAGGGGATAGAGTCCTCCGGTGTATACGCCGAGCTGGTCTACCGACTCGGGGTCAGGCATAGTCCCTTTTTTGAAGGTGAGGAAATTGTCCACGATGCCGTATACGCGGGCCCTGGAGAGTTTCAGCGGGCCGGTGACCGACCGGGGGAGCTGGTAGCCCGCGACGACGGTCTTTACCTTGAAGTAGCTGCCGTCCTCGTTGAACATGCTCGAGATCGGAATGTACTGGTAGTAGCTGGCGCCAAACGGGTTGATGGAGGGGAAATTGGCCTTATACCCGGCAGTTTTGGCGAGTTGCGGGGTCCAGTAATTGATCCTTGCGAGGTCGGGGAGTCTGTCGGCGGCAAAGGTATATATGCTACTGGAGTAGCCTCCTACGATATTGCTGATCTGTTGCTGGAAATAGGTATTGATAACGTCCCTTTTCCAGGTGAAGACGCTGACGATGCTCAGGCTAAAATTCTTATAGGTGAAGTCGTTGACCCAGCCGCCTGTAAATTTCGGGTTGGGGTTACCGGTAGGGATGCGGTCGCCGTACTGGGCGCCGTTGTCCTCGTCGGTCCAGACGTCGCCAATTTTGTTGACGTCCAGCCAGATGGGGTCGCCCGGCGTCACTTTGTGGTTCCCTTTAAAATAAGTGAGGGAGTTACCGGTGAGGGGGTTGAAAGGAATTTCGCTCTGTCGGTTGTAGACGCCCAGGTATTTCATCTGGAACATTTCGTAGATGGGCTGGCCGACGGCGAAGACCCTGGTCACGCCGTAGTAGTCGTCCACCGTAAAGGTCCTGTTGTTGTTCGGGAGTTTGGCGATGGCGTTCCTGTTGAAGGAAACCGTCAGCTGCATATTCCATTGAAGGGGGCTTTTTCTGGAGAGGTTGCGCGTGGCCAGTGTGATGTCTGCGCCTTTGTTGCTGATCCAGAGGTCGTGCGCATTGAAGCTGATATTCTGGAAGCCCGTATAGAAAGGCAGCTGGAAGTCGTAGTAGTCGTCTTTCGAGGTCTTGTCATAAATATCGGTTGTCAGTGAGATCCTGCCGTCGAGCAGCTGGATCTCGACGCCGAGGTTCTTCTGGATGGTCCTGGCCCAGGTAAGGTTGTTCTTTGTGAGGCCGTTGGAATAGCTGGGTTGAATGGAGGATGCGCCGTTGTATGTCCCTGCGATGGAATAAGAGTTGTAGGGTGCATAGAAATCGGGGGACTGTGACCCTGCGATCCCGTAGCTGGCGCGTATCTTGAGGAAGTTTACGTATTTTTTTATTCCCGACATGAAGTGTTCGTCGGATACGACCCATCCGACCCCGGCGGCGGGGAAATAGCCCCATTTGGTATCGCTGCCGAACCGGGAAGAGGCGTCACCGCGATACGATCCATATAAAAGATATTTGCCGTCAAAGTCGTACTGTGCCTGTCCGATAAAAGAAAGCAGTCCGTCTGCGGCGTAGGAGGATGATCCGGCGAGGTCGGCCTGGGGGACGCCGCTGACCACCTGTACGTTGTTGGAAGGGACATTGTAGCCGGATACGATGCTGCCGTTGACGACGTCCCGGTTGAATTGCTGCGATCCGGTAACCGTCAGGTGATGGGTATGGGCTCCGGTAAGGAAGGATCTGAAGAAATTGAGGGTATTGGAAATAAAGTAAGTGGAATAGGTGCCTTTGTCCGATTCGGCATAGGAAGGCTGGGCGGTGGCACCTGTCAGTGCTGCGACCTGATCGATATTGGAAGGTTGGAAATAGTCGCGGTTGGTGCTTTCGATATTCGCGGCGCCCTGTGAGGTGAACCGGAGTGAGGGAAGGATGTTGTAGTTGACGGCGAGGGACAGGGAATACTGGTCGTTGACGTTCTTGTTTCGCAGTTTGCCGTATAGTCCCGTGAAATTGGCGGAGTCGAAGGCGGTGAGCCGGAAGAAGGAGGAGGGTTGGGTGGCGCCGCTGACGGGGGTATTGGCGTCGCTGTTGTTGTAAAACTTCATTCCGCGCTGGCGGTCGCCTTTTGAAATTCCGACGATGAACTGGCTGTTGAGTTTCGGGTTTATCTTAAAGTCGAAATTGCCGCGTATCGCGTAGCGGGTGTAACCGAATTTTTCGATGATGCCTTTTTCGTTGTAGTAGTTGCCGCTGAGGCGGTAGCTGACGTTCGGGCTGGCAGCGGACATGGTCATGTCCACGTTCCGGACCGAGCCGTTGCGGTAGAAAAGTCCCTGCCAGTCGGTGGCATTGTTGAAATAGGGGTTAAGGCTGTCGGTCAGCAGCTGGGGGAGGTTCGCCAGTTGTCCGGGTGTGGCATACTGGTTGATGACCGACATTTTTTGCGTGCGTTCCGCGGCGCCGGTCATGGTATTTAAAAGGGGCGGCTGTACCGTGATACCGCCGTAGGTATTGACGCGGAATTCCGGTGTGGAGGAGCTGCCTCTCCGGGTCTTGATATAGATGACGCCGTTGGCGCCTCTGGATCCCCATGCGGCGGTGGCGGCGGCGTCCTTTTGGACTTCGACGCTTTCGATGTCGTTGAGGTTGATCCCTGCGAGGTAGTTGGTGCCTGTGGCGTCGATGTTATTGGCGATGTCTTCCGGGTTGACGGGGACGCCGTCGATGACGTAGAGGGGGCCGCTGAGGGCGCGGGCCTGCGCGACATTTGCGTCGCCTATGCCGGTATTGACCCTTGTATTTCCCCGGACGACGATACTGGGGGCTACGCCCGGTTCGCCGGATGAGACCTGTACGTTCAGTCCTGCTACGCGCCCCTGGAGGACTGCGTCGACGGAGGCGGCGGGCATATTTTCGAGGACCTTGCCGCTGACTGTTGCCACTGCGGCTGTGGTCGTTCGTCTGCTCTGTTGCTGGGAGCCGACGACGACGACGTCCTGCATGCTTTTGTCTTCTGATTTGAGGTGGATCTCGAGTACGAGGCGTTTGCTGATCTTTGTGCGTTGGGAGACGTATCCGACCGAGCTGAGTTCGAGTGTGCCTTCTATGTTGTGGACGTGGATGGAGAATTCGCCTTTGTCGTTGGTGACTGTGCCGCCTTTGCTGCCTGTCTCGTGGATGGTGACTCCGGGGAGGGGTTGTCCGTTGTCGTCGAGGATCTTTCCTTTTACCGTGCTGTCGGATGTGTCGTCCGCGTCGGTGTATATTCCGTTGATGTTTTTGCCCTTGTTGCCTTTGGCGTTGTTGCCTTCGCCGCTGTTGTCTTCGCGGAGGACGACGAGGTTGTTTTCGAGTACGCGGTAGTGAAGGGAGGTGCCGGTGATCATGCGGTCGACGATGCTGAGTACCGGCTGGTTTTTGGCGCTGATGCTGAGTTTCGGGGTTGGGGAAAGGCTGCTGTCGTGGTAGAGGAATCTGTAGGAGGATCTGGATTCGAGGAGGTGCAGCAGTTCTTTGAAGGAGATGTCCTTGCACTCGATGGTGACTTTTTCCTGGGGGAGACCCACGGCCCAGGCCTGTATACAGACCACGGTCAGGAAGAAGCCGATAAAATTCATAATAAGCAGGGTTTGTAGTGTCGTACGCGATGGCGTGCGAAAAAGTTTTGGCAATTCAAAATATGGCATACCTTTATCTCATGAGATTAATAAATGGAAGACCTCCGATGTAGAAGCTCTGCGGTCTTCAGATTTAAAGTCTTACAGGGGGGGTGTTGACGCATCTCCCCTGGTGTTTTTATATGGTTGTTACTTGTTGTTGTCGATAGGCGATGGGTTTAGTCTTTTCTGATAAATACTTCTTTGTCCTTTATTGTGAATTGGAAATGGTAGCTGTATTGCAGGGCTTTCAGTGCTTCCTGGAGTGACTCTTTGCTGAAGGAGCCGGTGAAGACTTCTTTTTTGAGGTCGTCGTCTTCTTCTTCGAAGTGGAACTTTACGTCGTACCAGGTCTCCATCTTTTGGGCTACGGATGCGAACGGTTCCTGGTTGAAGACCAGTTTGCGATACATCCATGCTATTTCGGGGATGAGTCGGCTGGACCGTTCTGTCTGCAGGGTTTGGAGGTGATATTCCGGTTTTTCGGTCGGGTTTTTTTGGGTGTTTTTATTGGGTAAGTTTGTCGACGCTGCCGGGACGGCGAGTTTCTCGTTGGGTTTCAGGAGGAGTCTGTGTTCGGGGTGGTTTTTTATGGTCAGTTCGACCGCGCCTTTGATGAGTGAGGTTTCCACTTCGGGGTCTTTCGTGTATGCTTTTACGTTGAAGCTGGTTCCGAGGACGCGGATGTCTATGTTGCGGGCGTGTATGATGAGCGGGATGTTGGGGTCGCCTACTACGTCGAAATAGGCTTCTCCTTCGAGAATGATCTCGCGGCGTTGTTTTCCGAAGTCGGTGTTATAGTAGAGCCGGCTGTTCTCGTTGAGGACTACGGTGGTTCCGTCGGGGAACTGGAGGTTGGAATGGGATCGTTTTTTTGTGGACAGGACACTCATGGTGTCTTGTTTTTTTGGGGGGAGGAGGAAGACGGTGAGGATGATGGCGGCTGCTGCGGCCGCGGTTGTTATTGCTGTTGCGAGCCAGAGGGTTTTGCGGTTTGGTTTTTTTGTTGTTGGTTCGGGGAGTATGGGCCAGCCGAGGGCCTGGTCGATGCGGCGGCGGATGGCGTTGGAGGTTTCGTTGGTGATTTCGTTGGTGTCGGGGTTGTTGTGGGTGTTGGGGTCTTCGTTGTTGTTAGGGGTTTTGTTGGGGTTGGGGTTTTTATTGTTGTTGGCGGGGAT
>Ga0105239_10002544_pt1 | contig 23143 bp, 16 predicted proteins | sample KBSC44metaG_FD_92761 | JGI IMG/M metagenome (GOLD analysis project Ga0105239, IMG submission 92761) | Corn rhizosphere microbial communities from Kellogg Biological Station, Michigan, USA - KBS C4-4 metaG | ecosystem: Host-associated > Plants > Roots > Rhizosphere > Soil | place: Michigan, USA... | reverse complement strand
TCAATGACGTACGAGCTGGCTATTGTACACGTTTGACATGGTCGCTTGAGGTGTGATGCATCGTCGCTTTCGCGTTCAATCAGACCTGATCGATGAATGGCGAGAGAGAGAGAGAACCAGATTGCTAAGAGTGGATGGAGCAGATGTCGTTAGGAGTCGAGACCGAATTCTGGGGAATAGAATGACACAATCCACAATCGCCCTCACCATCGACCATCCCAGTTGGCAGGATTATGTAAGTGCTTCACCATTGGCTGCTGATCGACCTCGGTCCTTTACCCCACGATGTGCCCAGAGTCCAGACAAGGCTAAGAGGAGAGCCTGGCTAGGTGCGTTATTATTACTCGAGAATGAAAACCCTATTGAATTGCCATTTCCAGTTGGATTCTAGTGGGTGAGCAAAGGCTGCGTTGACCTGAGGCTTAACTGCAGTGAGCCTTTAGCTGAGCATCACTGAGCGCTCCCTGAGTATTTACATCGGGAGCCTAATCTGGCCCCCAGCGATCGGCTATTCTTGGCCAGCAGTGTAGCAAGGGTGTCGGTTAAATCGTGCGTCGTATTATAGCAAGGAATCTGATCAGGCAAACGGTGGTCTAGGCGCTCACCCCGAAAGTGTAGGAGACGTAGGGACATGTCTTCGTCAATGTCTGGAACTTGGAACTTCAACTACAGAAGAATTATGACCCTCAAAGGTTTTCTTTTTTTTTTTTTTGCCACTGCGCCCTTCTCACAGTGTAAGCATACAGCTACAAGACCATCATTGCCACCAAATGATCTATTTTTTATTGACCGCAACAGCGGCTTGCCGACGATTCACTCACCTCATCCCCCACAAAGACAAAAGCTAACGTACTTATTTACTCAAGCAGCAGCTGCAACAACATTGTCCACTTTGGGAAATTGTTCTGTCCGCATCATTCAGGACTAGCCCAATATCTTCACTTCGTCATGTGGTTCAGCGTTACGGCTCCTGGCTAAGTATTTTCCATTGTGACCAAGGTATCCCGTAAAGTCGGCAATCTTTGCATCTGACCACCTCAATCGAGCCCCTTAGAGATTCGAGCTCACGTATGCGAACCTAAGCATAGCTTTCAGCCCGAATCCCCACTGGTGTTCTTACGCTTTATTTTATTATATCATACGTATTAAAAAGCTAGATTGAGAATATGTTCGTGTTCAAACATGTTGAACGCTTGAATGAAGGAGCGATATGTGGCGAGTCTCCAGCCTGAATAGGGTCTTTTTCGATGTGATGAAGCTGTGCAGTGCAGTGCATGTCAGTGGGTGAGCGGTGAAGGCAAACTTGGATTCCTACCGCTGAGGTATATAGAGCAGCCGACTCTCGAGTTTGATCGAGTCCAACCTACACCGTCGACTCTGGTCTCGTCTTTAATATTTGCATGTCGCAGTGCCTTCGCTAAGTCGATATCCCTCCAGGAAGAACGACAACATCAACCAGGCTCGGCGTCATTATCAACTACATCTCTCATACCTCATCTCGGCGCAATGATGAAGCACTGGGCGCTACTGCTTCTTCCACTGGGACCCTTGGTGTCTGCGGACATCACGGTTGAATTATTCAGCGATGACGGATGCGGCGGCGATATTGGGGTGTCGTTGGGCAAAGTCTCGTCAAATGGCAACAACGATAAAGACTCCAGTGGTTGTCAAGCTGGGGCACCGTTTGGATCCGTCAAAGTCAATTCTGGCGATCCTGGCTTTCAATGCAATCTTTTCAGCGACAACACTTGCACGTCGTTCACGCAGACAGTCTTCTCGAACACAGTCGGCTGCACTGGTGTTAGTGGATCCAGCCTTGTCTGCTTCAGCCAGGCGTTGTTCGACAACCCATTCGCCGAATCCCAGGCTACCGTCGATCTCGGCACCAAACTCCACTCAGAACAAGACAACAACCAGGTCAGTCTTCCACAGCTCTTTTCGCAAGCTTGCTCCAGCGCCGGCTGCGACCCTACCAACACCATCGCCGTCAAATTCGACATCGGCGGGAAGCAGGGCACCATCACTGCGAGCGCTGACGGAACCTTCGGCAATAGCGACCAAGCCAAGTACACACAATCGCTCCTCATGGCAGCTATGCCAAGGTTAAACGCTCGACTGGACAACCTCGGCACCACCGATGCCTCCGGTAATGCACCAACAGTATTTGACCTGCCAAACTTCGCGCGAATGACCATCAGAGACAAATCCGGAGACATCCAGGCGGATCTCAAGGTCACCTATACCGTCGTCGGCTCGGACACAAACGAGATAGATTGTGGAGGTCTCTTCGCCGGGGTCACTGAGGTGGCTCTGAAAGCGGTCCCGGAAGTGGGTGGGCTGCTTGCTGCCGCCTTCGAATGCGCTTGCAACGAAGTGGCCAGTGGTTCTTGCGGCGGGGCGAGCGGTAGTAAGCGTTCAATCAGGGGTCACACAAGGAGAGCACTCTGAGCCTTGAAAACTATCCTTATGGCTTGCACAAGACGATGGACTCTTTAATACTTGGTACTTATCATGAGATTTGGGAGTTATGGTAGAATTTGGGAGGGGGGGATCAAGGGAGTGGACACCCGAGCTAAAATGAAGTTAAGTTAATAAATATTAATATTAAAATCCTAGATCTCTTTTCGACAATTTTCTCATGTTTTAAATAGCTACTAGTAGGCCTTCAATCTTCACATGTCAAAGCTCTACGTAGATTAACCCATCTTCGTATCTGTCATCCACAATCCCTATTACCATTGCACATACTACCATTTTATATATAAATAATAGTCATGTTCAATACGGAATACTACGTCTGGAGGGCGATACCTATGATGTATCAACTTGTAATACATTGAACCTGGGTATCAATCACTCCTTAAATCAACTCTTAGAATTTTATTCCTCCCTTTTCCTACTATGTACACGCCACTGCAGACCTACAGACTTCTCAGCAACCGTAGAACCCTGTTGACCTAGCTATGTAGCTATAGCTGAGCCATCGAGCCATGAAAAAAACATCCTTCCTTTTTTCCAGCTTGGGCCCCAATGTCACCCAGTCGGTGGACCCAGTACCTTGTATCTCAAGAGATACCTCCAGGTTTGCAGTACCAACCAAACCCGAAGCGCCTTGCTCTGATTGAGTCTGTTCCCTCGGTACCCAGCATCAAAACATCGTGATGTAAACGCCATACCCCCGGTCATCATCATCTTACAGCCTTCGTCTTTCATCTTCAACCTAGCCCGGGATACTATGCCCTCATGCTAGTTCGACGTCTCAATCCATTTTCCGCTGCTTGAAGCTCCCGCGCGAATCTCTCGTCTGCATCCAAGTCGCTCTCCCCTCCTTCGCTTCCTCGGCTTATTGGACGTCCAGTCTCCTCCACTGATACACTACGTCGTGATGGAATGCCTGCAAACTGATGAGTCGTCCTGGATGTGTTGCTGGAGGACCGTCGGCTCTTACCACTCATCACCACTGTTAGTCCGCTCGCTGCGCTTGACCCTCGTCGATCCTTTACCGGTGACTTCGCATGCACCTTGCTGGGGGATTTGATATTTTCCGGCGAGAACCGTTCAATAGCTTTAGGTTGCCGAGATGAGTGCCGTGACGCTGGAGTAGCCGACGATCCTGAAAAGTCTCCATTGACTTTCGAGTTGCGGCTCTTGATTGCCACAGGTGTTGACGTCTCTCCATTAGCCATGGGGCCCGGTACTTCATCTAGAGTGCCATTATCACTAAGACCGCCATTCTCGGTTAGATCCATCTCGGACTTGACCTGTGCCGTATTTGGGCCATCGAGTGCAGGATCAATCGGAAACTGCTCCGCATCTAGCTCGTAGGTTAACTGTAGATTGGCTGCTTCTGTTTCCGACATCTTAGTATCTTCACGTGAAAGCCGAGGCTGGTTTTCATCGGGGGCCTCGTCCATATAGTCATCTTCCACGGCTTCCTCGTGCATCTCAACATCAACATCAGTCCCATTCATCAGCACCGGATCGATCAAATCTTCCAAGTTCCCAAGGTCGTGGGCATGCTGCTCATTTTCATCACTCAGTCGACCTGGGCGTTTACTATTAGTAGAACCCCTCGGTTTAGCTGGTTCGGCTGCCTTCGCAGGATCCACTCGACCGTGTTCGTCATGCACACATCGACGCTGCCACAAATTAGTATCACATCTCCCACAAGCACTAACTAAAATCCACGTACCTTGCTTTTGCGGCACTCCTCACAGGCTTTGCTCCGACTTTTCTTAGATGAAGATGACCCAGGTTCAGGAGCTGTCACTAAAGGCGGTCCACCATCTGCACTCTCAACAAGTTCCGAGTGTCGCATCTCTGGTGAGCTGATCGGATCGCTGCTTGTCCCGTTCGTTTGGGAGACCTCCACCGGTGCCACATCTGTATTGGAAAAGCTTCTTGGACGAATTTCAGGCGCGGCTCTCGTTGATGTGTCGCTACCAGCCTTATGCCGACACTTGATTCGGCGTTTGCGGCAGGGCTCACAAGCGACTCGCAACCCACTTCCCTTAGACGTGGATTTTGGTGTTTGCTTCGGGGTTGGAACACTTGACTCGGTCGCCGGGGAATTTCGGGGCTGGTTTTGAACTTGTGCCGCTCGTCGAGACGAGCTTCGTTCTCCTGGAAGCCGAAAGGTTTCTGGCTTCTTCGTCTTGTCAACTTTTTCAGCTTGAAATGCTCCATCAGAATATACCCATTCTGGCGCCGTCACATTCCCCGTTTTCCATGCGCACCAGATGGCAAAGACTTTGATCATGGTCAGAGGGTTCCCGTGGCCTTTTGGAATCGACGCTTTGACGGCATCAACCTGCTTCTTTGTGATGTCCGAAACAGGAAGACCAGCGTCGATACGAGCAGTTCGGTACAGATAATCTCGCAATGCCGGCCACCCTGAAACTTCAGATTTGGGGTAGAATCTGGCGTTGTAGTGCGCGCTTCCAGGCTCAGCCACGTTTTCAAGATCTTGAATCTCGTGCCAAGTAGGATTCGCACGAAGATACACATAATCTGGGTCTTCTCGAAACTCTTCGAGTAATTCGTCTGGTACAGGGTCTTCTTCCAGGTATTTGATCAACGAGTACCACATGACCTTCTGGAAGTAGGGGTATCGGAACTTGGCCGCGACTTTGGTGACTCTTTCAATGTTGGCGACTTTCAACTGCATCTCATAGTCAATCCGGGTAAGGAAGTTGCCTCCAATGACGAGACTGTCTTCGGGCGTCCACACCGAATGGATCCAACCGGCAGGGATGAAAGCGGTATCCCCTTCGTGAAGGTCAACTCTGATGCAGTTATTTTCGCATTCCTTTCCCAGCCAGGTTTCGTTCTGGGTATCGGAGTTACACCAGTTCTCATACTTCTTAAGATATTTATCCTCGGGGGGAATGAAGAAGAAGGTCTTTGTGCCCTTGACGATATGATAATAGACCGAGGACCCTCCAAAGTCGATGTGAAAATCTGTGTAACTATCGGCCACTGACATCAGGGTATAGAATTGCACCGGGCGTTTCTTAGTACGAGCCTCGATATCTGTATCCCAAACATGATCTTCTAAATCGAGATCACGCACGACTTTGGGGCGTCGGATGAGCTTTCCAAGTGCGCTTTGAGAAACCTCCAAGCTTATGACATTTCGTATGGGTTTCTCACCCGGTTGTTCGTAATAATCGGCCCATTGTTGGAGGGTAAATTGGCCTTTTGTTTCTTGTGTCTTGACATCAATGACGGGTACATATTCATCCGGGCCGTACAACTCAGCAATTCTTCGAACTGTCAAGTTTGGCGGTATTACCATATCTAGCAGGTCCTGCCCGCAGTCCATGACCTTTTCTGTTGACATGTCTGTTGTTGTTGTTGGTGGTGGTGGTGGTGGTGAGGAAGGAGCTTTATCACCATTTCCAATGGTACCAAATGCGATATGCTTTTGTGTGTCGCTTAGTGTCGATGGTTGATTCGGTTCTGATCCATGGGGCAGAGGCTGAGCTCCGAAACGCGGGTTCCAGGCAGCTGGGACAACAAATGGTCTTTTCATGCCGTTGAAGTTCTCCATGAATTCGACTGTCAGGAGCTCGGGTCTAACACGAGCAAAGTCGTCTGGTAGTAGAGTAAATTTGCCTTCTTTGAAGGGCTGAATGTAATGATGGGTAGAAGTCTCGACGGAGGTTTTGACGAGGCCTTGGTTAAGTGCATCATAGTCAATGTTTGGTCGAGCGCGAGAGGATTTGCGGACGAATGTCGTCTTTCCATGCAATGGCTCGCAATTCGCGCAGACATATGCATTCACGGCCTCAACATCAGCTTTGGTGATATAGCCAGCGCATTGAGCATGATACCAACGTTTGCAGGGCCCACATTGGATCCAGAGTGTCCTCTCATCATCATCCACTCTGTCCGGTTCAACGCGATGGCAGGCTGCGCATTGCACATCTTCCTCGGGATCTTCCTGCTCGAGCTTCAGTTTCTTTGTAGGCGGTGAGCCTTGGCTCGGTGCAGCTGTTCTCCGTCTGGATGCTTGTGGATGCTTAGATGTGCTCTCAGGAGCCCTGGAGTGCTTTCTCTTGCTAGGCTCGCCGTTAAAGGCCTGGGGAAAACCGTTGTGGAGCGCGCTGCTGTGCGAGTGAGTTGTCGAGAGTTCATCGTCCTGTGCCCGCGTGGCTGCATAATCTACTAATTCAAGAGATGTACTCCCAAGGTCAGATAATCCTTGTGACGGAAAGTGGGATTGAGTATCCCATAATCGTGATTGCGGCGAATGGATCGAGGGATTGTTTGATGTGTATGTACTCGTGGAGGCGCGTCTCGGAATTCTATGCTTGAAGTTGGTCTCATTCCGCAAGCTGAGTAACAGCAATGCATCCTTCATAGTAGTGGAGTCGTCGTAGCCGCTGGTCCTCGGTCGCTCGCCATTGGGAGACCACTCCTGGGGAGCTATGCGCTCGGACTTTATGCGCTTGGCTGGAGGTGTATATATGCTGTCGTGGTGCTGGTAGCGGTGTATATAAGAGGTGGAAGGTCGAGAGGCAGACTGCAAAGCTCCCTTCCAGTGCGGGTGTGGACTGGAATTGGCCGGGGCAGGGGCGGGACTCGTGGCTATTGCTGCGTTGGCCAGATCTGCAATGGTAGAGCCAGAACGTGTATGGCCTCTGCCGGCAGCGGGAGCGTTCGTCACTGGCGAGCCAAACAAGGAATGTGGTTGTGGTTGTAGTTGAGAAGTAGCGGAGTCGAGCATGGCCTCCCTGAGACCAACGGTGAGGTGAGCAGCGCCATTCTGGTCGAGATAGAGGTGATCGGGTTGGGTGGTGACGGCGGAGGAGTCAGTGATTCCGACATCAGAGAGACCAAGTCCTCGGAGGGTGTGCCCATGACCATTCTCTTGAGTAGATGTAGTTGCGGGTTTGGGGTCTGGTAAGGAGAGGTCAAGGAAGGGCGTGGGCGAGAGAGGTTCGATGTCGTGGGAAGACGGACGGGGAGGACTAACGCTATGGACTCGGAGGCTCTCTGGATGTCGAGAATGACGCCAGACGGTAGAGGTAGGCATCGCCAGGCCAGTAGGGTATGACTTGGGTACTTGTTGTCGTCGCGCGCTTGTGGTTGCGGAGCGGGGCTTTTGGTCAGGAAACAGGTGGGAAGAATTCGGAGGACGATGGGAGGCGACACGGACTACATTTGTGATAGACGGAAGATGACCTCCCCGACGGAGGCCAGAAAGACAAAGGTGGGGAAGAGATACAAGCGGAATGGAGTGATGGGAAGAGGATAGAATATGAATGAGGGTGCATTGGGTGCAGTGGGTGTAGTTGTGAAGTTCAAGTTGTCTGTACCAAAACGGAAGTCACGATACAGATGGTGACCTTCCTTCCCAGACCTCCCAACTCAGCCTGCGCCCGCGCCTTGACACATCACGGCCTGAACTGCGCACCTGTCCCTATCAACAATATTACATCTGGCTCCTCATACCGACGCAACCTCACTGCATCAATAACGCCCTAGCACTGTCAACTCTGATCGTGCCGCAGGCGCCGGCGCTCAAACCATTGTTACGGCGCTCGTGGTATCGTTCGTATTGCCCGGTTTCCATACTCTGCTTGCCGCAGACAAACCCGAACACTTCAGCGCCCTCGACCTCGACCTCTTTCTATTCACAACCACTAGTACTTTGCTCCATATCCTGCTCATACAATGTCTCGAAGCAACAAATTGGCCCCGGAAGCCAATCGCATTCTCTTTGTCAAGAATCTCGCCTATAACATCGACACGCCTGCCCTTTTCGACCTCTTTGGCAAGTTCGGTCCCATTCGTCAGATTCGCGCTGGCACATCCAACACTACAAAGGGTACCGCTTTCGTCGTCTATGAAGATGTCATGGATGCAAAGCAAGCTTGTGACAAATTGAATGGCTTCAATTTCATGAACCGGTATCTGGTTGTGCTCTACCACCAGCCCGAAAAGATGAAGGTTGAAATCAAAGAGGACATTGCTGCAAGACAGGAAAATCTAGAACGCGTCAAGAAAGAGCACGGCATTGAATGAACAATTGACACGGTCAGCAGCATGGAAAAATCCGATTGCTTAAGCACACCGCCCTAAAACAGTGGATGGGTCGACTTGCTAGACGATTGCCCCTCAGCTATCGAGTCTCCAGCTCATGGAATGTGGGGACTATCAAAGGCAGCATACTACCACGCTAAGGACACACCGATGAAGGAACTTGGTGTGTAGAATTCTGCGCAAACCTGGCCACATTATCGTCTGAAAGAAGCCTGTGGAATGCCGAGACACAGTCCCGAGGGTGGTCAGGATGGGTATCTTTAAAGTCTCAGGCGAACAACTCGAATTGTTTCAAGATATGAGGCAGCTGAAGTACTAGCGAAACCTTCGGCAGGATCTTTGGGCAGGTTCTCCAGGCAAAGGGCCATCCGGATGCACTGGCGACTGCTTCCAGGCAAGAAGGAGGCTCATCTCCGGCCTCAACAAGGCGCCCAGCAAATCCAATGTTGATATATGATGATTATTGTAAGATAAAACAGTACTCCGTACCTTTATATCCTACCTCTATCCACGTCGAGTCGAGTGTTCAGCCTTGAATCTTCCCTCATATCGCTATATCACGTGATAGGCCCTCGACCCAATCACATGATGGTTGAATTGTACCTGTTCACGTGCTTATCCTCGGCGAAAAGTGCCGCCTTATTCCGGGCGCGGTCGCGGTTGCGGCTGCCTTCTCTTTCTCTTCCTTCAGCTTCTCTTCTCTTTCGCTTTCTCATCATCATCTCCTCTTCTTCTCGACCTTACTTATCATCCTCCCGCCTTCAGCCCTCTCTTCAGTCCACTTCTCTTCCGCCTACCAAGTAACAACATCATCCTATTCAGTTCTTCTCCTTTGTTCTTGTCCTCCTCGTGTGCCTCCACTACAAGCGGATCATTTCGGTATCTGGGCTGGCGCTTGAACTCGACGTGCCCTCTTTGTGACTCCCAACGACCAGTCCCTTTTGTCGTTTGCGTTGAAGTGGCAAGAAATCCCAGTTTGTGAAGAGTTGATTTCATATTGCAAGGACTAGTGGAACTGTCATCATCTTGTCATTTTATTGACTCATTCATGCTGGGCGTGTGACTGGCAGGACTCAGCTGGTGCTGGATCTGGTGAATGGGTGACTGTAACAACATCAAAACATCCTCAACTCTGATTTGGTCTGGGTCTCTTTCAGCATTGACATTGACATTGAACTATTACTTCCAATTGTTTAACTCTCTCAATACACATCTCCCTTACTTTCCCTACCCACACTTACGAGTACCTTACACTCTGTTGAACTTCCTGTCTCCTGGGTTTTAATCATCCATCGACCCTCGCCAGCAGACTATCATATCAACACTGCCACCCTCACTCATTCTTCGCCATCATGGCATCCTACGTGTATTTCAAGTTCAAGTCGCAAAAAGAGCCTCAGCGCGTGACCATCGATGGTCCCCACACAGATGTCTGGAACCTCAAACGTGAGATCATCACTATTTCGAGACTAGGTGACGGGACAGACTTTGACCTGAAGATCTACAAAGAGAACAGTAATGAAGGTACGTCCAGCATCAGCCAGGTCCCTCCTATCCCGCATACAGCTAACTCGACCCACAGAATACACGGATGACACCGAGATCATCCCCAAAGATTCCACAGTCCTCGCCCGACGACTTCCTGCCTCTGCCCCTGGAAAAGGTCGTGCCGCTCGCTATGTCTCCGGAAAGCCTCCGGCAAGTGCGAAGCCGGCACACAATGCTGGAGCAAAATCCCTGAAAACAGTCGAGTTGAATAGTTCTATGACAGAAGCAGAGAGACTGCAAGCCATGTTGAAGTTTACCGATGCCCAGTGGCAACAAAAGCAGGAGGAGATGTCCCGTGAAACCCGTGTCCATGTTTCAGGCAAACCATTCAACAAAAAGGCAAATATACCTGAAGGCGAGCCACCCCATGGATATATCTGCTACCGTTGCGGAAAGAAAGGTATGCCGCCCCAACCCTTATCCATCTCCTATACTCGAGTTCTGCTAACAATATCAAGGCCATTGGATCCAAGCTTGCCCAACCAATGACGATGTCAACTATGATAACAAAAATCGCATCAAGCGTACTACTGGCATCCCTCGTTCCATGTTGAAAAAGATCGACCAATCAGACATCGATAAACTGGATGATGCTCAACGACAGAATCTGATGGTCAACGCCGAAGGAGATTATGTCTTTGCCCAAGCGGACGAAAAGGCTTGGAGAAAACATCTCGAGCAAGTCAAGGCTTCGGAGGCGGCTCAGAAGAAAGTACAAGTTGGTAACAAGGAGCTACAAGATCGTGGCCTGGAATGCTCGATCGACAAGCGCTTGTTTGTAGATCCAATGAAGACCCCCTGTTGTGGGAAGACTTACTGCCATGATTGTATTGAAAATGCTTTACTTGAGAATGATCTCACCTGCCCGGGTTGTGAGACTGAGAACATCAGTCTTGAGCGTCTTGAACCCGATGAGGAGACAAAAGCCAAGATCAAGGAGTACCAGGCTGAAAAGGAGAATGAAAAGCCCAGATCTAGAAGCCCAACGGTTGCTGCTGAATCACCAAAGGAGAAGACGGAGGATTCACCCAAGAAATCTAGACCTACTTCTCAGGATGGGATCAACTCGCCACAGTCAAGCAGTGGACAATCCAAGAAAAGAAATGCTAGTGAGGTGGAGGGATCAACCGTATCTGATAGTCTCACAGCTCCAGCAATGAAGCGCCAAAAGTCAGGAGAAGCAGTATCATCATCATCCTCAAAACAAGATGCCACTCCTGACAAGCAAAGCTCATCAAACGACGATTCTTCCAACAAGGAAACCTCAACAACCAAAGTCCAAGATGAGAATAATAGTAGTGCGCTCCCTGAGAACATGATGCCGCCTGATATGTCACAGATGATGCAAAACATGAATTTCCCCATGATGCCCAATTTCAACCCGTTCATGATGAATCCCATGGCTATGAATATGGGAATGGGCATGGGCATGGGCATGGGAATGGGAATGAATAACATGAATGGCATGGACGTAATGAACCCAATGAACCCAATGAACTGGATGCAACCTAACAATTTCGACATGGCCAACGCCATGAATGGAATGAATGGTGTGAGCGGGATGGATGGTATGTTTGCAAACAATGGCCCCAACAACTTCAACAATCAAAACCAGAACTGGAACATGAACATGAACATGAATCAAGCTCCAAATGGTCCAAGACAAAATAACGGCTTCAATAACAACAATAACAACAACCGACCCCCGTATCGAAACCAAAACTTCAACAACAATAATCAATTCAACAAACCGCCTCCACCGCAGCCTGCCAACATGCCGGCAGGCGTACCCACTGGGCCAAAGGCCTTACAGAATCAGAATCAGAATTTTTACCCACCGACTGGGCCTGCTGAGAACAAATTCTCCAACCAGCAGAGACACGTGGGAAACGAGGAGGACAACGCTTACATACGCCAGCCAGTCAATCCACATCGCCATCTTAATCGCAATCGCAGGGCGAGACAGGCTGACTATAGGGAATTGTGAAATGCCAGTATGAGCAAGGATAGGATCTTTATCAATTTCACGCCTGACAAATGCACGAGCATTGTGCCAGGATCAGTTCATGGTTCACATGGACAACCTGCTGAGCTAATGGATTATCTCCTTGTCTGTCCACAGGCCCCATGCGGCTGCGCTACGGAGCTTTATGATGATGAAATGAAATACTCGGTATTATGCATTGCATTGGTACGGTGGTTGATTCGGATGGCATGTGATCCAGCGATATCATGAGGTTTGGGCTCGCGGTATTCTCTCCCACAGTGGTTGAAGCGAAATGGAGAAGGGCAGATGCACGACATGCCATTCTTTGCCATGGGTATGCATCCGGGGCGTCTTGGTTTACAGCGCACACAAGGCCCTCACATTACGAGAAGCAGATGGATACCCAGGTGGAGCATCTACCTCCACGCCTAGGTACGTAAATACATACCTTTGGTACTCAGACGACAAAGATATAGTAACCGTGAAAGACACACATCTATACCTCTCTCCTTTTCTGTTCTGCTCTTTGCTTTGCTGTTCCCCCTTCTCTTTTCTCCTGGATTAGTTGTAGCTTGTCACTCGAGACGGGAGACTCTGCTTCCAGGCCGCTGAAAGGATTATAGATTGACAGGTTCAGCATTTCAATATCGGGAGTTACGGTAAATTTGTTGAAGATAATTAGTAATTTGTACCTTGCGATAATAACTCTTTGTCAATTGAAGGAGAGGGTCAGATTCAGTGTGTGGAAATTATCGCTATTGTGTCACACAGGGACGTTCACGTAGAACATGAAATTTATATTCGAAGATGAGAACTTGGTTTTCAATCTTCAAAAATATGTCCATGTCCATGTACGTTAGGAACTCATGTATCTCAGGAACTCATCAACATTATTTTAGTTTAGTGGTGGGAAAGGACCAGTAGCAAGAAACACTTTTAATATCGAATATGATTGACGCATTAGATTTTGTTCTCCTTTTGCTTTTGAAGCTCTTCGTCTATGTGGCTCTGGCTATGTGTATAGAAATTCCGTACCTTTCGCCCCCCCGGAGTTCTGGATCATCCTTGCCACCGATCAGCCATCTAGCACGATCCGATTATTGCTTTGGCATCTCGAGACTCTGATGTTTCTCTCTCGCCAATCTGGGCTCATATTCGCCCTTACCAAACAACAGCTCGTCATGCATGTCGATATCCCTGTTGCGATCGATCTTGAAATACCTGATCTCCCACTCCTCATCGATCTCATCGCCGAAGGACTCTAGCTCAGCCCATTCCTCGGGGTATGCCTGCTTGGCCCACGCCTCGACTTCATCCTTGCGGAATTGCCAGGGGATGGCATTGTAGAAAGTCCCGATGGTGAACGAGTCCGGGTGTTCACCAATATCCGCGAGCATGTGGTCGATCAGCTCGACCACGTTCTCGAATTCAGACTGGCCCGCCAGTGCGCCGATGTACAGGTCGTAGATCTCCTTGGTGATATGCAGGTTGAAGCTTTGCATCAGTGCCATGATGTGCCGGGCTTCCTGGCCGCCTTGCGGAATCCATTTCTCACAGGCGCGGAGGGCGAGTTGGAAGGAGGATATGGTCGGACCCTCGCGGGACTCCATGATCTTCCAGAAGTGGTCGATGATGGCCACGAAGGGCTGTTGGCACTCCGTATAGGCGGCGATCATGGCATTGTGGATGCGGGTAGTTTGGTCAACTTCGAGGTCGAGTTTCAGCATGTTGTACACCATTTGGAGGCCGTCGATGTCTTTACATTTTGCGATGCCGGCGAAACACTGGGCGTAAGCATCGGCGTCAGGCCGGGTTTCGAGGGTTTCTCTCTGTCGCATATGGCCGAAGACGAGGCAGGCTAGATCGGGACGGCCGCGGTCGAAGAAGCTTTGCATCAGTGGCAGCCTGTTGGAGACGGAGGTCTCTGGGAAAGCGTGGCGGAGGAGTTCGTAGGCATTGAATGCCCGCTGAGGCGGGATTGAAGGGTCAGGGATGAATTTGAGGAACACGGCAGCGATTCGTGCACGGTCGTCCAACGGAAGAGCGTCTACACGGTAGCGAAGAAGTCCAGTAGCTTCTTCAATTTCATCCTTGTCGAGGAATACATGACACAGCCCTGCAATCGCTTCTGCATCCAGTTCACCTCCACTTTCTAAAAAGTGGTCAACGACGTGCATGAGGTGGTCGTATTCCTGGTCAGCTGAAAAAGAAAGCGATGCGATATAGCGATTTAAGATAGGCACATCTATGCGATCGATCGGGGTTTCCTCTAGTGTTAGCTGCTGGAAAGCTTGCGCGGCTGCTTGACGGTTTCCTTGCTTGACTTCGAAATCCAATTGGAGAGATCTGGTTGTCGCATCTGGTAGGAGACCTAGTCCTTTAGCTAGTTGGATATATTCTAGAGCCTTCTCTGGTTTATGTTGCTTGTAGGCATAGTCGATGATTCGATTGATGGTTTTAATCGTCAGTGTATCAGTGACACCGGATTCTGCCATCTCTTCGACTCTGCGTCGTATGTGACCCACATGGTCATCATGGGAAGCATACCATAGCAGGAGAGTTCCGGCAAGTTCTCCTGAATCTGTCCTCTCATGCAATGCCTTTGCCAAAGGCGCTCCGTACTCGAACTCTCCCTGCCGGATGCAACAATCTAAGCTCTTTATAATTGACAGTGTCGTGGGGACTTGGCCATCTTCAAGCGGTAGTTCAAAGATCTTTTTCAAAATCGTTATCTCGTCATGATCAGAAAAGAAAGTGGCGAGGACTTCATGTGAAGATGCATCAAATGGGCCGAGTTTCTCTTGGACTTCCTGGAAAACATCCCAAAACTCCTGGGTGTGCCCTTCACTTGCAAGGCCTCTCAGAATTGTTACCCAAATCGGGAGACTGGTCCTTTCTGAGGAACCCCATGAATTCCGTAGCAAGTCGAGTGCATCATGGGCAGACCCGGTCTTGGATAGAACCATGATGTATGTTGCAAGTAAAGACCCTCGTACTGACTGCTTGCCTAGTTTTGAGAGATATCCCTCCGAGTTTGTAGAGGGATCACGTAGAGCTTCAAATATATAAGTGGCCAGGACTCTCGCGTCGCTTCGGTACCGGTCTCTTCCAGTGGAGGATGCCAATGCCAGTAAAACATTGTTGAGGTCGTCCTCGAGTAAAGCTGTCTTCCCATCTCCAGTCAATAGATGGCTCCGTTCCTGCAAATGTATGAAGGCCTCAGTGGCGAGGTTAACCTCGTTTCTTGTGAGATGTCTCGGTGACTTGAGTCGAGAGGCGAAAATGATTCGGAAGGCGTCAACAATTTCGTTCTCGGGAGGAAACCTGGAATTACTTCTTCTGGCTTTGACGAGGTCGGATAGCTTCCCCAGAGCGCGTTCGAGATTCGGGGAACCTGGTTTCGCGTCTTGGAAAATTGAATGTGGGACATGGGTGCTGGAACCGAAGTTGAAGAAGAGGCGTCTCTGGTGGTCGATGTAGCGCGGTTGAATGAATTTACGACTTGAGGGTCTGTGTCGTTGTTGCACACAGCCCCGAATGGCATATGGCTTGTCATTGAGGATTGCGCGGAAGACGCTCCGTGTGAGGCTTGAAGACTTCATGGTGAAGCTCCGAGCTTGTGTTTGACAAGTTTGGAGGGTTTAGGGAAACTGGCAGTTGGCTTCCACGAGAGCCATTAAGTACCATGTACGGTGGGGGCGAGAGTAAGTCCGAGTGCTTGTCTGAATTGTGGTCTGATGGCTGCAGGAAATATTTGATAGAGATTCCGAGTCTCTGACTTCACGATACAGATGCGGGTGCGGAGAAGAGAACAGCTTGAAGGATACTTTCCATCTTTGGTATAAAGCTGCCGCCGCTTTAGAAGTGCCCGAATATCGGTGTCACGTGTTTCGGATCGTGGGTTAACAATTGTCCGTCCTCCTTCCTATTCTCATCGCCCAAGTTGAAAGGTGAGGAAAATTCACTCATGTTGGCCATTTCTGAGGGACGGGCTTGGTCAGGCTCTGCACATTGATTGGAAGTTTGTAGACTGGAAAAAAGGAGACCCTTACGTTAGAGTTTGAAGTCTTGATCCGAAGCGCCAAGATGGGGTCCCCACTGTTTGTGTTTTGTACTACGACTCAATACTTGCAGGACATATAACGTTCCGTTGCTTCCTCCGCTTCTTGTCTCTCCTTGTTTGACCTCGAACATTCCTCGCATCAATTTCAAATAACGTAGCCATACTTCCAGTCATCAAGTGTCTAATGGATTCTCATGTGGTTGGCGTGTTAGGCGGTGGACAGCTGGGTCGGATGTTGGTAGAGGCTGCCCACCGACTCAATATCCAAGTCGCGATTCTAGACGGTGAGAATGCACCGGCCAAACAGATCAACAGAAGCGACAAGCACATCACTGGCTCTTTCGCCAAAGCCGCCGACGTCAAAGCCCTGGCAGCCAATTGTGATGTCCTGACCTATGAAATCGAGCATGTCGACACTAAAGTCCTCGAAGAGCTTAATGAAGAACAACCATACCTTGACGGGACTAAGTGGTCACGGATTCAGCCCGCTTGGAAGACTGTTCGTACCATCCAGGATAAATTCGCTCAGAAGCAACACTTCGCCAACTTTGGCATTGCAACCGCCAAATCTATCGCAGTAGGCACTTCTCACCCACAGGGTCTAAAGGAAATCGCAGATCAAATTGGATATCCATTCATGCTGAAGTCTCGTACTGAAGCCTACGACGGACGAGGGAATTACCCGGTCAAGTCGGTATCAGAGATTGAGCCTGCTCTAGCTGCCTTGGAAAACAGACCCCTCTATGCGGAGCAATGGGCGGACTTCCAGATGGAGCTGGCGGTGATGGTCATCAAGAAAAAGCAAGAAGCCTCGATGGATGAATGGGAATCGGCAACAATTGCATATCCTGCAGCAGAAACCATCCATGAGGACAGCATCTGCAAATTGGTTTATGTGCCACCCCGCGGTGTCTCTTCAGAGGTCGCGAAAGCAGCGCAAGACCTAGCACGACGTGCAGTTTCCACTTTTGCTGGTACGGGTGTATTTGGCGTGGAATTGTTCTTACTCAAGGACAGTAGCTTAGTGATCAACGAGATTGCACCTCGCCCTCATAACTCTGGTCACTACACCATCGAAGCCTGCCACATGTCTCAATACGAGGCACAGATTCGCGCCATCCTACCAGATCTGGCAGAAAGATTTCCCAAGGGTTGCACTGACCTAACGACCCCCGCAGCTATTATGCTTAATATACTGGGCGGCCCTGAACCACAATCCCACCTCTTGATCGCAGATGCCGCTCTGGACATTGCTGGGGCCAAGGTTCACCTCTATGGAAAAGGAGATGGTCGTCCGGGTCGGAAAATGGGACATATTACACTGCTTGGATCGTCGATGTCAGAATGCGAAACAAAGATGCACTCCTTGATTCAGTTGGCGGATGCAGTGCGAGCCCATAGAAGCGGGACGTCTGGAACCTCTGCAGCTGACATCACCAAGACCGCCGGCACACTCAAAAAGGCCAATCCAGCTCCCGCGCCGAAATCTGTCATTGCTGTCGTGATGGGCTCCGATACGGACCTGGCGACATTGAAACCCGGCCTTACACTCCTGGACGAAATGGATATTCCATACGAGGTGACAATCACATCTGCACATCGCACGCCACAATATATGCTGGACTTTGGCAAGGCCGCAGCTGCGCGTGGACTCAAAGCCATTATCGCAGCAGCTGGAGGTGCAGCCCATTTACCTGGCATGATGGCCTCAGTCACCCCAGTTCCCGTGATTGGAGTTCCTGTCAAAGCCAGCAGCTTGGACGGTCTTGACAGCTTGCTCAGCATCGTCCAAATGCCCCGAGGCATTCCTGTTGCAACGGTCAGTATTGGGAACAGTGTCAACGCAGCATTATTGGCGGCTCGAATTGTGGGCACATCCGAGAAACGGGTTCAAAGTTGGGTACAACAGCACCTGCAGAAGATGGATGATGAGAATATGGCGAAGGGAGAACGGTTGAGCAGGGAAGGCTGGAAGGTGTATAAGAAACTGGATGCGTAGATGATGTCTCTCCCCCTTGACATTATTATGTCAATAATGAACCGGACTTCCGCCACGCATTCAAATAGCGCTGTTGACAAATGAGCAATGGCCGGATGGTCGAGGTCGATTAATTACGCCCGCCAATGGCCCACAACCGTGGAGTTCCTGTAGATTAAATCAAACTCCTTTTCTAAACTGCTTACGCCCTGCGTGTTCGATGGTATAAATCTCAAGAAATATGCCCGTCACATTTTAATCCAGGCCAACACATCGCAGTCCTGATAATTACCTCTAGTGATTTTCTTTCCGCATACAGAGGGGTCCTTGGGACTTGTGGTTCACATCGCGGTCACCCCCACAGCGTACCCCTCGACCCCAGGAATAGAAGCAAGGAGCCATGAGGGGCCTCGGGCTTGAGCATACTTAGTTAGGGGCTTCTGCCCGTACAAGTATGATGGTACTTGGCTAACCAGTGATGGGCGCCTGTCAGGGGAAACGATGGTGCTGGGAGCTTTTGCTGACCTGCATTAGCTCCATTCCTGTTGGATGTGCCTGATCAGTTTCAGGTACGGAATACCTGCTCATCTGGCTCTTTCAGCTGTCTGTTGGACCTGATCACAGAGACAATATGGAGCCTTGCTCCAAGAGTAAGCTCGTAATCAAAATCAGGATGACAGGTGAGACTAGTTACTCTGCATTGCACGCCAGAACAGCACTCATCCTGAGGGAGCCATGCCCTCCACGACAAGCGCCTCAGCCCAGACTCCAGAGCCATGCGTCTCCAGAGGCACCCACGAGGCGCCTCACCCAACGCCCAGACCTTGGCTGTCTCTAACTCAGCTGGAGGACAGCGCCGCTAGTCTTGTTTGTGCGGCCTGTTCTTGTTTGAAATATCATAAGGGTGAGGTTGCTCTTCCTTGGTACTGGCTTTTGCGACGTTCGATTATTCCGATCCATGCAAGAACCAAAATTGGCAGAATCAAGCACGAAAGCACTCCCATTTACGAGAAATCCGCAAGGCTGAGTGACTGTGGATAATGGCGCCACCACAGGATGATGTCAAGACACTAATTGCGCTACGCGACTCTCTAAATGCATCCATAGATGCTTATGTGGCACTTACGCCGGAACAGAAGCTGCAAAAGCCTTTGGTCAATAAAAGCAGGCAACAAATATGGACCACGGCGAACAAGATCGCTGCCGAGACGGTGAATCCGGCTCAAGGAGCGACACAGCTCGCGTTCATGGTGAGCACGCTCAAGTTAAGTTCAGAAAATATGTTCTCAATTATTGATATTGCCGCTGTAGCCATGGCTGAATGCAGTTGTGCGCACTGCGTTGGAGCTGGATATCTTCAATCTGCTTGGAGAGTCAACGACTGCGGCCGAGCTGGCAAAGAAGACTGGGGCCGAGGAGACCCTGATAGGTGTGTACTTCCTGAAATGAGATGGTGAATTCTACTGTTCGAGTTTTCGCAACTGACAATCGCTGCAAGTCCGTCTTATGCGCGTTCTGGCTGGCTATTACATCGTGGCTGAGCTGGGGGAGCATACCTACGGTCCAACACCGCTCTCACAAGCATTGACAGTTCCATCAATGAGAGACCTGAACAAACATACGTGAGTTCGGACTTCCTGAAAGGCGAGGCTTCTTGCGGGCCCCTCTACCCACCCCGAGTACCACTGAAATGCCCGGCGCTCACTCATACATTGCCTTTTAGATTCGAAAGCAGCTGGGGGTGTATCGGCAAGCTGCCCGCCTATCTGGCTGAGCTTGGATACAAAAATCCCGAGGACCCAGAAAACACCCTGTCTCACTATGCTACTGGGACAGACTTCTTCGGATATCTACGTGATGACCCTGTGCGCCTCGTCCGCTTCAACTCTGCCATGAAGGGTACGGCTGGACTACTTGCTAGTCCAATCCCTAAGCCGCTATTCGAATCAATTGGAAACGATAAAGATGCAGTGGTGATGGTCGATGTTGGCGGTGGTATTGGCCAGGTCACCGAGAAGACTTTGGAGGAGAATCCTGGTATTCAAGGCCGATTCGTGGTCCAGGATCTTGGGAAGATTATCGACGAAGCTCGAGCGAAAAATCCCAAATATGAGGTCATGGAATATGATTTCTTCACTCCACAGCCGGTCAAAGGTATGTTCAAATTGCGATTGGATGTTGAAGCGTTGCTCTAACTTGATGACAAGGAGCAAGTATCTACTTCATGCGCCGTGTTCTACACGACTTTCCTGACTCCAAGTGCCGCGAGATCCTCCGCAATCAAATCCAGGGCATGATCAAAGGGCATTCAAAGCTTCTTGTATGTGAAACCGTACTTCCAGCTACTGGGTGCACCGGGTTTGAATCTCTGGCGGATATTAGCCGGGCGACATTCAGCTCAATGCAGCGTAGCGAGAAGCATTGGAAGGCACTTTTGGAGAGTGTCGGGCTGAAGGTCCTCAAATTCTGGCCTCCTAAGGATGGGCCATTTCCTGTTATTGAGTCGGTGCTCGCGTGAGCGAAGGTGTTTTCGATGGGTGGATGCCTGCGGAAATGTGGCCCTGCTCGTTGATATATTTCTGGATCCCGGGATGCCATTCTTTTTAACGCCTAGAAACTCCCCTTAAATTCCCAGAGGTATATTACTCATGTTTCGCTGGTAGTCTTGTAGTTAGTAGTTGCCTTAAAGGTCCGGGCCCAGGCTCGAGTGTCGTGAGCCCGGAGTTCGGATTATCTATTGTTCCTCAGGCTTGGCATATTCTGCGGAACTGGGAGTCTGGGACTCGAACTTCTTGGATTTCTTGAACTCGACCAGCCTCACTTGCGCCAACTGTCAACCAACATCATTCCCATCGCTCACCTCATATTGGAGCATCGGATTGTATAGAGGCCATGACTACCAATCTGGGTTCCAGAACAGGAGCTCAGCTAGGCAGGGTCGCGAAGAAGCTCACAGCAGCTAATCCCTTCCGTACGCCGACTCACTTTGCGTGCAAATCAATCTTCCCGCTAACGATGTCCCAGAAACTAGCACACGAACTCTCACCGCGCCATCTCTCATCACAGCACGACAATCTGAGCTACTCGAAGAAGAAAAGCGAGCAATTAAAAGACAACTGGGCCGCAAATGGAACCCCGGTGAGGTTTACGCTCCGCACGACCTGAGCGCGGCAGAGACAAGGAAATGGAAGCAGAAGAGACGCCCGACGGCAGACATCTTTGACCAGTTGAACGTCAATCCACTCAGCCTCTATAAGAACTTTACGGTGATGTCGGATTTTATGACGGATATGGGTCGGATAAAACATTCAAAATTGACGGGGCTGAGACCCGTCAACCAGCGCAAGTTGGCCAAAGCTATCCGCAGGGCAATAAGTCTGGGGCTGATGCCCAGCATTCATAAACACCCTGAAGTGCTAAAGAGGACGGAGAGTGCCAATATCGTGAATGGCTCGATGCACGCGGCCGCTTGGCGGCGATAAACCCATTACAGAGCTGTGCTGGAATCACTAGCGGTGCCTTTGTTGTATTAATAGAAAGGAAAGCATTCGAGATTCTGCCCTTGGGAATTCTCTCCCGAGATCAAATCTGTATATACATAGCAAGCCATGACATGACAAGAGGTACGGAGTGGGAGAGCACCGTAGATGCCTTTTTCCGGGTGACAAAGTGGCAGCCTTGCGCCCTCCACGAGGCTGCGTCATAAATACGTCCCTGTTTCGTGCAATCTGATGCGGGCGGCTGTCTCGTCTCACATGCAACTACAACTTCTTCCCACCCCCCGCTCCAATCCCTTCTCAAAGACCGTTCGACCTCTGCTCTGCCTTCTTCCTCGCATGAACTAGTTACACCATGTCTATCACAGCTGGTACTTGCCCCTCCTCTCATATCATGTAGGGCGAACTAACCACAACAGACGGCATCTTTGCTGCTCTTCCCACCACAACCCGAGGCCAACCTACCCCTCTGTCAGCAGACTCGAAAGGCGAGCGAATAGCCTACGCTTCGAACAAATCCATTTTTCTACGCTCCATCGACAACCCCGCAGTTTCCACGCAATACACGCAACACAACGCCGCCACCTCCGTCGCTCGATTCTCACCCTCAGGCTTCTATGTCGCTTCTGGAGACTCCAGTGGCATTGTGAGGGTGTGGGACAGCTCTCCCGGCGGATCTGGCGTCACTAAGGGCGAGTATGCCATCATCTCAGGCCGCATCAACGATATTGCATGGGACGGCGACAGCCAGCGAATAATAGCTGTGGGCGACGGGAAACAGCGGTACGGCCACTGCATCACTGCAGACTCGGGAAATACGGTGGGGGAAATCAGCGGACATTCTGCGCAGGTTAATTCCGTGAGTATAAGACAGCAGAGACCGCTGCGAGCAGCGACGGCAGGCGATGATAAGAACCTCGTGTTCTACCATGGTGCACCCTTCAAATTCAACGGTATACCCGGTCGAGGCAACCACAGCAACTTCGTCTACGGCGTTGCTTTCTCGCCAGACGGGAACCACTTGCTGAGTGTGGGCGGTGACAAGAAGATCTTCATCTACGATGGGAAAACGGGCGAAGTGAAGAGCGAGATCAGCGACAGCGCAGAGGGCCACAATGGGAGCATCTTCGGCGTGTCGTGGTCCAAGGATTCGAAGAGCTTCGTCACCTGCTCTGCTGACCGGACCGTCAAGACCTGGGATGTCGAGGCCAGCAAGGTCACCCATACTTGGTCGTTCAACGACACTGTCAACATCTCCGATCAGCAGGTCGGCGTCGTCTGGCCTGCAAGTAGGTCAGACGGGCTGATCATTTCGTTGTCCCTCAGCGGAGAGCTGAATTACCTCAATACCAACTCCGCCAAACCCACCAAAGTCATCTCAGGCCATCAGAAGAACATCACCGCTTTAACAACATCTGGAGAGGGTGCCTCTGCAACCTTATGGACCGGAAGTGCAGAGGGTAGGATAGTATCCTGGGACGCAGCGAACGGCACGGCGGAGACGGTGGAGGGTGAAGGCC
>Ga0105239_10002543_pt1 | contig 23144 bp, 22 predicted proteins | sample KBSC44metaG_FD_92761 | JGI IMG/M metagenome (GOLD analysis project Ga0105239, IMG submission 92761) | Corn rhizosphere microbial communities from Kellogg Biological Station, Michigan, USA - KBS C4-4 metaG | ecosystem: Host-associated > Plants > Roots > Rhizosphere > Soil | place: Michigan, USA... | reverse complement strand
TCGAAGCCTTACAAGGGGCTCCCATCAAGGAACTGACTCAATGGGAAGAGGGGAGTGGGAGATGTTTGCGGTTCACCTTGAAGTAGGTAAGGGGTTATGGAGGGTGGATAAGGATTCGGAATGGGATAACGGCGCGCCGGTGATTGACTACCGCCACGGACGGGGACACCAGGGGGCAGCGCCCGGGGGGAATTATTTGCCCAATTGGGGCAAGGGAGGAACGTACGGCATTGAGGTTCTATTGGTGGGCCTTTTTGGCATTTTGCTTGTGGGTAAGGGGTAGCCGAACTGTATTTTGAGGGCGGTATTTGGATATGAACAAGCGAGGTAAGCAAAATTTGTGGACAATGGATAGTGAGGCGCAGTATCATTTGATGATCGGCGAGGTGGAGGACTATGCGATATTGATGCTGGACCAGGATGGGATCATCCGGACATGGAATAAGGGAGCCGAAAAGATAAAAGGGTATGTGGAGCAGGAAATAGTGGGGCGCCATTTTAGGGTATTTTATACACCCGCCGACCAGAAGGCGCGGTTGCCGGAGCGGCTGCTCGCGAGAGCGGCGGCGAATGGGAAGGCGGTGCATGAGGGTTGGAGGGTCAGAAAGGACGGGACGACATTTTGGGGTAGCATTGTCATCACCGCCTTGCATGATGAGGAAGGAAATGTGGTAGGATTTTCGAAGGTGACGAGGGACCTGACAGAACGGAAGGCGGCGGAGGACCGGTTGCTGCAAAACGCCCGGCAGCTGGAGGCCCAAAATCGCGAGCTGCAACAATTTGCGTATATAGCGGCGCATGATATGAAGGAGCCATTGCGAAAGATCCAGTTTTTTATGGACGCGGCATTGGCCGACAAAGAAGGCGCGCTGTCGAAGCGACAACGGGATTCACTGAGCAAGGCCGCCAGATCGGCCGGGAGGATGCAGGCCCTGATCGAAGACCTTCTGGAGTACTCGAAAGTGACGGAATATAGCGCCCACCTGGAACCAAATGACCTGGTGGCCCTGGTCCGGGACGCATTTGCCAACCAGCGCGAGACGCTGGAAGCCATGGGCGCCACAGCGAAGATCGGCCCATTGCCAACGGTGAACGGCATTTCCTTTCAGCTGACACAGTTGTTTACAAACCTGCTGAGCAACTCCATAAAATACCGGAACGAAGACCGGGTCTTAGAGATACAAGTATCGGCAGCCGCTGAACCGACGACGCGCACGCCATCGGGGAAGGCTTTTTACAGGATCATATTTGAAGACAATGGCATCGGTTTTCCACCCGAAATGAACGAACGGATCTTCAACCTGTTCGAAAGATTGAATGGACGCGACAAATATCCGGGCACCGGACTCGGGCTGGCGATCTGCAAACGGATCATGGAGAACCATCGCGGCTATATCGAGGCGGAGGGGAAACAAGGAGAGGGTAGCCGCTTTTTTCTATACTTCCCGACATCCTGAATTTATTGTTGAAACTATCGGTTGTGTTGCAACTATGGCTGGTGCGCTGTCACGGGAGGGAGAAAGGGAGTACCTTTGCCCAAAAAAAAGTAAGACCATGGACAAGGTCAGCGAGCTGCGGCTCAATATACCCGATACGAATAAGCCCCGGGTGGTGGTCATCGGCGGCGGGTTTGGCGGCGCTAATGCCATTAAGGCGATTGACGACAGGATCTTTCAGACGGTGCTTTTTGACAAGAGCAACTACAATAGTTTCTGGCCATTGTTGTACCAGGTGGCGACGGCGGGACTGCAGCCGGATGCGATCGCTACGCCGCTACGGCGGGAATTCTCAGATCGAAAGGATTTTCATTTTCGCGCATTGGAGGTGAAGGAGGTAGATCCGGTCGGGAAGGTTGTTGTGACCGACGCGGGTAGCATTAAATATGACTACCTGGTGATCGCGACGGGGAGCCGGTCGAACTTTTTTGGGAACGAACTGATACGCAAGTATTCGTTTGGGCTCAAGTCGATACCCGACGCGCTGAATTTCCGCAGCCAGCTGATGCAGGCCTTCGAACGCGCCGATATGACACAGGACCCGACGGAACGGACGAGGCTGCTACAGTTCGTGCTCGTGGGGGGCGGCCCCACCGGCGTGGAGACAGCGGGCGCGCTGGCCGAGCTCCGCAAGCACGTCCTCTGCAAGGACTATCCCCATCTCGACCTGAGCCAGATGAAGATCTATTTAATAGAGAGCAACGAACGGGTGCTCGCCGCGATGTCTCCGACCGCGAGTATCAAGGCAAGGTCGTACCTGGAGAAGCTAGGGGTTATCGTGATGACCTCTACCTATGTTGACAAATACGATGGGACGACGGTGCACCTGAGATCCGGCGAAACGATCGAAAGCTATACCGTTGTCTGGTCGGCCGGCGTGACGGGGAATATGCTGGAGGGGATGAAGCCGGAATGGATCGAAAGGGCGCACTATATCGTGGATGGTTACTGCCGCGTGATCGGGGCCGACGGCATCTTTGCAGTTGGGGATATCTCGGTGCAGCGATCGGAGAAATGGCCGAATGGACTGCCGGGACAGGCCCAACCGGCGATACAGATGGGGCACTACGTGGGGAAGTATCTGAATGCTGTTGCCCGCGGGAAGAGTGTTGCACCCTTTAAATTCTTCGACAAGGGCGCGCTGGCGACTGTCGGAAGAGGCAAGGCCCTGGCCGATCTCAGAGGGAATATCCGTTTTGGGGGAAGGATCGCGTGGTATATCTGGTTATTTGTACATATCACCGGACTAATGAGCTTTCGCAGCAAGCTGCTGGTGTTCACGAACTGGATATGGAATTATTTTACGTTTGATAAGGGAAATCGGCTGATCATCCGACCGTTCGTCAGGCCGGATGAGCCGGAATAGGAGCGTCGCCGGGGGTGTGGTGCAGCGAGGGATGTCGTGTTGGGAAAGAGGACAGTGGGTGTATCGAAACCGGACGGGTTTAGCGGGAATGGGATGGATAGGTGGTTGAGCGACAGTTGGTTGGGAATCCGGCATTTTATTGACTGGGGAAAAGGTATGTTTAGAAATTACTTCCTCACCGCCTGGCGAAATCTGCTGCGTAACCGCAGCTATAGTGTCGTCAATATTCTGGGACTGGCCATCGGGATGGCGGTCGCTCTTCTTATTGGTCTGTGGGTTGTATACCAGTACTCCTATGACCGGCAGCTGCCCGGATACCGGCAGGTAGCGCAGGTGCATACGCGGCAGGTCCGCAATGGGGAAACGTCGCAATTCAACGGGACGGTGCTGCCGCTGGCAGAAGCGCTGCGGAAGGAGGTGCCGGGGATCCGATACGTGGCGCATACCGACTGGATGATCTCACACGGGCTCACTGCAGGTGAGCACAAGATATATATGGCGGGGGCGGAGGCGGAAGAGGATTTCTTCCGCATCTTTCAGTATCCTGTTGTGAAAGGGGATCCGTCCAGGGCGCTGCATGACCCTTATTCGATCGTACTGACGGAGTCAACGGCGCGCTCGTTGTTTGGTGGGGAGGATCCGATGGGGAAGAAGGTACGGGTCGACAATCAGCAGGATTTTGTCGTCGGCGCTGTCATCCACGATCTTCCGCGTAATTCAACTTTTAACATCAACTATGTGTTGCCGTTCGCCTTTGACATCCAGGCCAACGACTGGGTGAAGCGGTCGCAGACCAACTGGGGTAACTATTCCTTCCAGACGTTCGTGGCGCTGGAGCCAGGAGCGAATGTGGCAGAGGTCGAGGCCAGGATGGGCGCGGTGGTAAAGAAATACAACCCTGGGTCGTGGAAGTCATCGCGGGAGGAGCTGTTCCTGCATCCGATGAGCGACTGGCATCTTTACTCGGATTTTAAGAATGGGAGGCCTGAGGGCGGGTTTATCGAATACGTCCGACTTTTCAGCATCATCGGCGTGCTGGTGCTGCTGATCGCATGTGTCAATTTTATGAACCTGTCGACGGCGCGGTCGGAGAAGCGGGCGAGGGAAGTGGGAGTTCGTAAAGTGGTTGGGTCGCTGCGGCGTGACCTGATCATCCAGTTCCTTGTGGAGTCGACGGTCATTACCCTTATAGCGGCGGTGATCGCACTGGCGCTGGTAGAGGCGGCGTTACCGGCTTTTAATACGCTCACGCAGTGCGCGGTGAGCATTCCGTGGGCCTCGGGCGTGTTTTGGGCGGTGATGGCGGGCTATGTGCTGGGGACGGCTTTGCTGGCCGGGGCGAGGCCCGCGTTTTTTCTTTCATCGTTCAGGCCGGTGAAAGTCCTGAAAGGCGTTAGGGTTGGCCGTTCGGCGAGCTGGCCGCGGAGGATACTGGTGGTGCTACAGTTCACCTGCAGTGTTGCGCTGATCATCAGCACGCTGCTGATCTACCGGCAGATACAATATGCAAAGGATCGCCCCAATGGGTATGACGTCAACCGCCTTGTCTATACAGATGGCAGTGACGACCTGGACCGGAATTATGCCGCGCTTCGTGACGAGCTGGTGGAGAGCCGGCTTGTGGACAAGGTGACCAGGGCGTCCTCGTTCGCCGACAATTTATTGAACTGGTCGAATATCCAGGAGTGGAGCGGCCGTTATCCTGACGAGTCGCTGGCAATGGCTACGGTCGATGTGATAGAAACTTATTTCAGCACGGTGGGGATACAATTTGTTGCGGGGAAGAATTTCGATGGTAACCTGGGAGCCGATACTTCGAATGTTATATTGAACGAGGCGGCGGTCAAGCGGATGCGGTTCAAAGATCCGTTGGGGCAGGTTATCACCTGGCGAAAGGGGCGTCATTTGACGGTGATCGGGGTTGTGAAGGATGCGTTGATGCTCTCGCCATTCTCGCCGCCGGAGCCGACCTTTTTTACGTATAGTCCCGGGGACGCCGTCAATATCATCTATCGCCTGTCGCCGTCGGCGGACGTGCATACGGCCATGGCGCGGCTGGCGCCTATTTTTAACAAGTACAACCCGACCTTTCCTTTTATCTATCATTTTGCGGATAAGAACTATGCAGAAAAGTTTGGGTTCGAGGAACTGATCGGTCAGCTGGCGGGGATATTTGCCGCGCTGGCCATCTTTATTTCCTGTCTGGGGCTATTCGGGCTGGCGGCGTATATGGCGGAGCAGCGGATGCGAGAGATCGGTATCCGCAAGGTGCTGGGGGCGTCGATGGGGCAGCTGTGGTATCTGTTATCCAAGGATTTTGTGATCCTGGTGCTGGTCAGCTGTGTGGTGGCTTCGCCGGTGGCCTGGTATTTTTTGCATGGATGGCTGCAAAAGTATGATTACCGGATCAGTATCGGGGTCGATGTGTTCCTTGAGGCGGGGATGATCGCCCTGCTGATCACGGTGGTGACGGTCGGATGGCAGGCGGTGAGGGGGGCGCTTGCCAATCCGACGAAGAGTCTTCGCGCCGAATAGGGGCGTTTGAAGGAGGACTGGTGGAAGGTTTGGCTGGGCTTGGGGAGTTTGAGGGACCAGATAACGAAAATATAGTGGATGGGGTAGATGTGGAGGGAGACGTAATGAAAAGAGGCCGACTCACATTTACGAGACGGCCTCTTTATTCTTTTTTTGCAAAAGGCTATTTTCTGGCTACGACAAACAGGATGACTGCCATAGCGATACCGATCACCCAATAAACGATTTTGATCTCATTGCTCAGCTTGTCATTGGTTGATTGGATCTTGACCTCTAACTTGCCTTCGAGCTCATTGAGCTTTGCAATTACTTCTTTCATATCGTTGTTGATTTTCGCATCGATTAGCTGCAAAATTGCTTTCTTCTGGTCTGCTGGCAAGGAAATGTTTTCCAGGCTGCCGTTCAGTTCCGACATGTTCATTTTCTCCGAATTGCCCGTTGATCCGAAAATTTGAACTTACCGGATTAGGACAAATTTACCGAAATAATATATTGACAAAATGAAAAAATAGAAATGAAAGGGGAAGGGACATAGTTCTATTTTTTTGCCGGTTGGCTGATCAGCGATTTAGGGTGGGTGGGCATAAAATACCATGCGGCCGATATTCCGAAAAATGTCTCATTGCTGGCCGCCGTTCTCCCGCTGTAATAATATTGGCCCAGATAGACATTGAGATGAAGCTGGTCATTGCAGGTATATTCGATCCCTGAAGTCAGCTCAGTCATCATGCTTTGTTGTGAATTGAAAATATAGCCTATTCCGGCCGTAAAGGTATTTGTCCATCTCCCTTGCTGAAAGATATTGAGGTTCGGCCGGATCTCAAGGTAATTCACCGTATCCTTCCCCTGCACCTTTGCGAGGTTGATCCTTCCATAGTCGATCCCCAGACTGAATACATCCCATTGCCGGCCGACCTCGAAGGCAAAATTTGCCTTTTCGCCAAAGGTCCCCGGGTTGTTCGAGAGGCTTGGGGCAAGGGAAATATAGGTTTGCGAGAAACAGGCGCAGGACAACAGGACCAGGACGGGAAATAAAATTCTTTTCATGGATCAATATAGCCCAAACTATCCGAAGAAAGAATATGGGCTCAATATTGTTTTATTGGCAATATTGAATGAGGTGCTGGCTGCGGCTATGCGTCCTCCGACTTTTGGAGAACCGGCTTGATGTCGACGATGGGGGTGCCGTCGATCGCCTCGAGCGGGCCGACCTTTAAGGAGGTGCCGTTGATCGCGAGGACGGTGACTCTGTGGAGGCCCAGGGGATTGGGTCTGTCGGGGCTGCGGGTGGCGAAGACGCCTGTCAGCGGGTTGTTCTTGTCTCCCCGGGGGTGGACGATGAGGACGTCACGTTTCGACTGGTGGAACCAGGTGATGAGTATGATCTCGTCGCCGGGAAGGGTTCCCTGGATCGCTGGCGCGATGTTGTCGTTCAGTACCAGCCAGGCGTCGGGTGCGCCTTCGTAGCCCTGTTTGGCGGCGCCTTCGCGGTGTTTGATGGACGACTGAACAAAACCGATGGGTTCAATATTATATGACATGGCTTATTTTGTGTAAGAACAAAAGTAAGAAAAACGTATACTTTTTAGCCATGATCTCATTTCTTGCGCGGCATGCTGTGGTGGATGTCCATTTCCATCAGTGCTTCCAGGTGGTTGTCAGCCTGAAGAAGCCGATTGACAGCGTGATAGACGGGATGCCCTATCAGGGGCTCTGCGGATTTTTTGTAAACCAATATATTCCCCATTCCTGCCGGGCGGAGGATAGTCCGGCGCTGGTGTATTTTATCGATGCGGAGAGCTATCAGGGCTGGCAGCTGAAGAACATGCTGGATGGAAGGCCTTTCCTGGCGATAGACGCGATACCGGAGGTGACGGATAAGGATATGGTGAGCTTTTCGGCCGCGCTGTTGGCCGGGTGGTTGCCGGGGATGGCGGGCCCGCGGCCCGTCGATATGAGGATCTGGGAGGCGCTGGCGTATATCGATAGCCAGTTGGACGAGCCGCTGGTGCTGGAGGAGGTAGCGGGGAGGGTGTTCCTGTCGACGGAACGGCTGCGGCATTTGTTCGTGCAGGAGATGGGGGTCGCGTTTTCACAGTATGTGCTGTGGAAGCGGATCAAGCATGTAATTTTCCTGGTGCTGCAGAAGGGGCTGCCGATGGCTGTTGCTTCGGTGCAGAGCGGGTTTACCGATCAGGCGCATTTTACCCGGATCTTCCGCCGGACCTTTGGGGTCTCAGCCAAAGAGATGCTCAAGAACAGCCGCTACGTACAATTCCTGTCGCCATATGTGGAGGTAGCTTTGTCTTCATAAAACAATATGTTCATGAAAGCGATTCAAATCCCTCATTATGGAGGACCTGAGGTGCTGCGCCTCGTTGATATTGACCGTCCGGTACCAAAGGATGGAGAAGTTCTTATCCAGGTGAAGGCGGCTGCGCTGAACCCGGTAGATAGTAAGATAAGAAACGGGTATTTAAAAGACATTTTTCCGCTGCCCCTGCCGCTGGTGCCGGGCTGGGAGGCGTCGGGTGTGGTGGTCGAGAGCCGGCTTGGTGGTTTCAGGGCCGGGGATGAGGTGGTGACGCGGGTGCCTTTTCAGCGCGGAGGTGGTTATGCGGAGTATATGATCGCGGGTGAAGGGCAGGTGGTGGCCAAGCCTGCGGGATTGGGGTTCGTCGAGGCGGCTTCGGTGCCGATAACGGCGGGAGCGGCCTACAGCCTGTTGTATAAGTTTGCTTCTGTTAAGCCGGGGGACCGGGTGTTCCTGCTCGGCGCCGGTGGATCGGTTGGCTGGTATGTCGTACAGATGGCGAAGGCGCTGGGTGCGACGGTCGTTGGTACTGCTACGGGGGAGGATATGGAGCTTCTTCGCGGGCTTGGGATCGATGAGGTGGTGGATTATAGGGCTGCGGGTTATCTGGATGGTGTTGATCGCGTTGACCTGGCGCTTGATTTTGTTGGAGGGCCAGCGCAGGAGGCGTTGATGGGTGTTGTGAAGAAGGGTGGGCTGTTGCTGTCGACTGTGCACCCGCCTTCGGCGGAGAAGGCTGCGGCGGCGGGGATACAGGCGTCTTTTGTTTCGACGGATCTGGATCGTGCTATTTTGGAGAAGGTGCTGGACTGGGCGGCGAAGGGAGTCATCAGGGTCAGGGTTGGGAAGGTGTTGCCGCTTGCGCAGGCGGCGGAGGCGCAGCGGTTGATGGATGAAAGGGTTGTCGGGGGGAAGATCGTGTTGGCATGAACTACGTGTTCCTCTCGTCGATCGCCTTTCCGACTGCGATGCTGAGTGCGGAGGGCTTATGGCTGTCTGTGTGGACCCAAACGTCTTTTTCTTTCCGGATGGTGATCTCGGGCAGGATATTTTGGTTGTCGTGCCCCGGAATCCGGAAATTCCCGATGGCATAGAAGGTTTCGGAGTTGTGTTCCTGGACGTCGGCTTCGAGGGTGACGTTCAGCCGCTCGGTATCGACCAGGAAATCGAACCGGATCTGGAAATTAGCGCAGATCATAATGGGGGTAGTTAGTTTAAAAAAAAAGATCAAAGCTGGTGCCAATTGGTGATTGGCAGGAAAAATTGGCAGTGGCGCTGACGGGTGGACTGGCAGGCCGAAATTTTGTACCTTCCGGTATGCAACGATTGGGAATACTACTTCGAAATTTTTTCTTTTTTGTTTTATTGCTGACGGCGGGAATGGCATCGGCCCAGGGGCCGGTGGTGAGGACGCGTGCGGGCTGGGTTCGGGGAAGGTTGGAAAGCGGAGTTGCGGTTTTTAAGCGTATCCCCTATGCGCAGCCGCCGGTGGGTGGGCTGCGATGGCGCCCCCCGGTGGAGCATGCCGTTTGGAAGGACACGCTGGAGGCGGATCGATTTGGACCGGCGGCGCTGCAGCCGGCTGCGGGCGGGGTGACGGGGTCGGAGGATTGTCTGTACCTCAATCTGTATACGCCGGGGGTCGATGGGCGCAAGCGGGCCGTGGTGGTCTGGGTCCACGGCGGCAGCATGACCGGTGGCAGCGGGAAGGGCATGAACGGGCATGCTTTTGCGGATGGCGACGATATTGTAACGGTGACCATCAACTACCGGCTGGGCGCCCTTGGCTTTTTGTATATGGGTGATGTTGACGCCGGGTATCGGCAGTCGGGTAATCTGGGTCTGCTGGATGTCATTGCTTCGCTGCGGTGGGTGCATGACAATATTGTCGCTTTTGGCGGGGACCCGGGCCGGGTGACTGTGATGGGCGAATCGGCGGGGGCGAAGCTGCTGAGCGCGGTGATGGTCGCGCCGGCATCGAAGGGCCTGTATCAGCAGGCTATCCTGGAAAGCGGGGCTGTGCAGTGTATCCGCGATAGCGGGACCGCGAAGAATGCGCGGGCGCTGCTGTTGAAACAGTTGGGGGTAGCTGATGTTTCCAGGCTGCTGGCGTTGCCGGCCGATACGCTGATCAGGGCGCAGGCGAGGGTATGCGATGGGATCGGAGGGAACTCTTTCTTTGGGCCTGTTTATGATGGGGTGACGATACCGGAGGATGGCTATGCATATGCCCGGAAGCTGTCGGGGGTACGGGTCATTATAGGAACCAATGCCGATGAAGGGGCGGCGTTTATCGGCAAGAAAGATACCGGGTCGTCGGTCTTTCAGCCGCTGTTCCGATCGAACGCGCCGATGGCCGAGGCGTATTACCGGTCGCAGCTCAGGATGGACAGTCCATATGCCGCCATGGTGCGGACGTTGACGCAGTATATGTACCAGGTACATTCTTACCGTCTGGCCGGCGCGTTGAGCTCCGCGGGTGGAGTGGTTTACCTGTATCGGTATGCTTTCCCGGATGGCCGCGTCTTCGGAGCGCGGCATGGGGATGAGCTGCATTATATCTGGGATGCTGGCCGGATTGTCTCAGGTGGTGGTGACCCTGTAAAGGCGCGGCTGGCTGAGGGTCTTCATGGGGCCTGGGCGGCGTTTATCAAGACCGGGGACCCGAATGGGGGGCGGCTACCGGAGTGGCCGGTGTATAGCGCCGGGGACCCGAGGGTGTTGGTCTTTGATGCTGCTGACAAGGTGGTACGATTGAAGGAGGTTTATGACGACAAGCGGTTGCCTTCGGCGGTTTTTGTTATTAAATAGGCGGATCATCAATTATCAGCCGGTGGCTGAGGATGGGGTGTATTCGAGTATATCTCCCGGCTGACATTCGAGCGCCTTGCAGATGGCTTCCAGGGTATCAAACCGGACACCTTTTGCTTTACCGGTCTTCAGGATAGACAGGTTGACGTTGGTGACGCCGACGAGCCGGGCGAGCTCGTTGAGGGACATTTTCCTTTTGGCCATCACTACATCCAGGTTGACGACTATTGGCATGGCTATATGAATGATTCGTTTTCCTTTTTTACCGTCAGCGCTTTTTCGACGAATTGCCGGACCGCCCATAGGATGGCGGCGAGGAGGATATACATTGTTTGCGGCTCACGCAGGACGAACTGGTGCGTGATGAAGCGGTATATCCTGTTGGCCGTCGACCAGGCGGATGACCATTCATTGAAGTGGAGGTCGGAGATGTTGTCACTGATGGTTTGAAAAATGCCCAGGACAGCGAGGCCGAGGCAGGAGAGGACGAAGAAGTCGAGTACGCGGAGGCTTTCCTTTCCGAAGTAGCCGGATGCGCGGAATCGCCAATAGAGCCTGAGCAGCAGGATGCCGACGGTCAGGAAGATGGTATTCGTGATAATTTTTACCGCGAACCAAATGAAGGCGGTCTTGCCGGGTGGAACAATATAAGAATGATGGCTATTGAGGAAGGGGACGAACCATCTGATATAATAGATGATGGCCTGTAGGGAGAGGAGGACGGTTGCTGCGGCGATTAGACCGATGAGGATGCTGCCGCGGTTGAGCTTGCGCATGATATCTTTTTGGTAAAGATATATCGATATTTAAGTAAAACAACTATTTTTTATCGTTTTATTTTAAAAGTATGAAGTAGTGTGGGTTTCAAGGCTCAGGGAAAAATAAAATATTACTGACCGTCTTTACCCGACATTCCGGACGAAGACGGTCAGCTTTAAGGGGGAATAAAGTGGAGTATGGGGGAATCACTTGTATCCACCGGATACGGTCACGCGTTCGCCGGTGACCCATGCAGCGTCGTCGGAGGCGAGGAAGACGGCTACTCTGGCGATGTCTTCGGGCAAGCCGAGGCGACCGAGCGGTGTGCCGGCGATCATCCGGGCGCCGAATTCTTCGGGCAGGTCCAGAGCGGCGATGCCTTCCGTGAGTGTGGCGCCGGCGTCAACAAAATAAGAGCGGAGGGATCCGCCGAAGACGTAGCTTCTATACCGGCATACGAACTCGGGCTGGCAGATGTATTGCTTTTTTCGCACGGTGGTCACGCGCAGGATAGAAATGAAGTAATCCCGTTCTTCCTCGGTGAGGGTAATAAAGCGTTCTATGTTCGTGATGAGGGCTCCGTAGGGGTCCATGGGCGTAAATTTACAATATCTACCCTGGATACGTAGCGCATGGACAGGAAACCCGAACCGGGGATCGTAACAGCTATCAAAGTTCAAGTCTTAGCCCAAATGTCGGAAAAACGGCTAAACCCAGGGAAAAAGTCTTGCCGGTCAGGGACTGGAAGATGGCAGAACTTTCATTGAACCGATTGAGGACATCTACGACGTCGAAGAAGGCGGTGTATCTTATTCTGGCCCTGGTGAAGGAATAGTCTGCACGAAGGTCGAGGCTGATAAAGTCGGCCAGGCGCTCACCGTTGCGGGCCGTTACTTCCTGTGAGTATCGTATGAATGAGGGGTTGTTGAAGACGTTGTTGTGCACGATATATTTATCGGTGGGCCTGCCTGTTGTATACCTGAACTTGCCGGAGAAGACCCATTTTTTGCTGTATTCATAGCTGCCGAGCAGGCTGATCACGTGGGGCAGATCGAATATGTAGTCGTATTTTCCGAGGCCGTCGTGGTCGTCTCTTGTAGAATGCATATAGGAGTAGCTGATCTGGCCGTGGTATTTTTTGGACAGGCGTTTGATCAGGCTCAGGTCAAAGCCATAAGCTTCTCCTGTCCCGTCATTCGTCAGGTAAGACTTGCCGCTGGAAGGTTGCACGGTAAGATGGTCCAGCTTCTTGTACCAGGATTCGCCGGTAAATTTCAGGTCGGGGGAGAAGTAAAACTTATAACCGAGGATGTACTGGTATGTGCGCTCGTTCAATAGTCGATGGCCGGCCGGTTGTGAGGCGATGTCCTGGTATTCGGGATCCTGGTAGTATATCCCTGCTGCGAAATTGATGCTCTGTTTTTCGTCCAGGGCGACGGAGCCGCTGAATCTTGGGGCGACAGTGTTCTTTTTGGTGAAGCCAGTGTAGTCGTATCTGCCGCCCGGGTTCAGGGTTAGCCAGGTGAAGGGTTTGAACGACAGGTCGACATAGCCCGAGACGTTGTAGGCAAAGTCTTTCATGCTTCCGTCGAAGTCTGATGGAGAAAGGATAAGATAGTCGATTGAGGGATTGGGGCGGTAGTCTTTTTGGGTGTACGTGTACAATGTGTCGGTATGTTTCAGGGTACGCGCATAGTCGATGTCGATGCGGGCGGCGTCTACGCCGGCCAGCAGGTTGGCGGTGCTGCCGAGTTTTGTAGAGAAAATGCTGCGATAGCCCGTCTCATATTGCTTGTTACGGATGTGGCGAAGGTCGGTTTCGAAGGTAATGGGGCCTTTTTTGATGATATTGCCATCCCCGTCCAGTGTCGGGGTGGAATTGCCCAGGTGGTTGTCGACGTCCTGTGCGCGGAAATACAGAATATTCTTCCAGTAGCTGCTGCGGCCGATAAGGGTGCGCAGATTCAGACCGGCGGCTCCCTTGTTCACCACCGACCTTCCGACGAAACTGGAGGTATTCTTGTCGTTGATGTTCTTGGCGTCGAGCACGTTGTCGATGTCCCTGGTATATTTTTCGGGATTGAACATGGCGATGAAAGTCAGCTTGTTCTTTGCATTGAGCTCGGTGCTGGTCTTGATCATATAGTCGCCGTAGGAGGGAAAGCCGGCGCTTGTCAGTCCGACCATTTTCTCCAGCAGTCTGAAGTCCTGGTATCTGGCGGACGCGAAGACGCTGGTCTTTTTGTCGATCCCGGATGGGCCGTCATAGATGAGCGTAAAGCCGAGCAGGTCGAACTGGCCGCTGTAAAAGGCGTTGGTGCGGTTGCCTTCTTTTATTCCCAGTCCCAGCCAGGACGAACTTTTTCGGCCATACTGGGCCGAGAAGCCTCCACCCTGGAAGGTAGCGTTGTCCACGACGCGTGGGGCAAAGATGCTGAACCGGCCGCCATTGGGATCATTGAAGCCGGAGTTGAAGCCTTCGATCTCGAGGTGGGATACCTGAAATAATGGAATATCGTCGGCCATATACACGTTGTCGGATGTTCCCTGGCCGCGTACGGCGATGGCGGAATACTGGCCGCCGCTGCTGACCACGCCGGGAAGGATTCCGATGGCCCTGAAGATATCACCCTGGGCGCCGGGGCTTTTGAATATCTCTTCGCGTGAAAACGAGAAGGAGGAAACGGGAGTCATTGGATTGTTCTCGCCTTTGAATGCCCGGACAGACACGGCGCCCAGCTGGACGGCGTCCTGCAGGAGCTCGGTTTCGAGATACTCGGTTTTGCCAATGGTGACGGGGATGTCGTTGAGGGTCCTTGGCTGAAAGCCGATGTTGGTGATGATGAGGGTGTGATTGCCCGCGGGGATATTTGATAGAAGAAATACGCCTGCGCTGTCTGTGGAGACGGAAAAGGGATAGTCTTTTACTGCGACGGTTGCGCCTGCCAGGGGACGTTTGGTGGACTGTTCGATGATCTTTCCTTTGATAGCGCCTTTTTCCTGTGCGAATGTTGGAATGCCGGAGAGTAGTGTAAGGATCAGTGCCAGTTGCTTTAGTGCCATATGCCTTTTCGTTCTTGTTTACACGAGACAAAATAGACTCGTGTTTTGTGACAGGGTTCACAAAATAAGTTGAGTCAGACGGTATATACAAGGGACAGAAACCGGCAGGTGTACGGTTTTGAACAAAAGAGTCAAAAGAGTTCACCGGCGGGACCCCGTGCCGCGGCGTAGGGGTAAATTGTACCCTTGTTGTCTTATCTTGAGACAAACACTAAAATCCGACCATTTGCCAGCAGGAGATGAAAGTGAATTCGAGCAGCTGTTCAAGACCCACTTCGAGGGTTTGTATGCCTATGCCTATACGATCCTGAGGGACGGTCACCTTGCGGAAGAGATCGTTCAGGAGGTTTTCGTTAAGATTTATGAGCGGGCGCAGCGCATCAGGATCGACGGTTCGCCCGACGCCTATCTGTACCGGTCGGTATATAATGAAAGCCTTAATTATCAGAAACATCAGAAAGTAAAGGCCAACTACAGGAATTTTGTACTGCATCGGAAGGATCAGGCGTCGCCACCATCGGATGCAAAGGGTTACCTGGAGCTGGAGGCAAAGCTCCAGCTTGCCCTGGAGGAGCTACCGGAGCAGTGCCGGACGATCTTTCAGCTGAGCCGGTTCGAAGAGCTCAAGTACCGGGAGATAGCAGAGAGATTGGGCCTTTCGATAAAGACTGTGGAGAACCAGCTGAGCAAGGCGCTGAAGATAATGCGCAAGAGGCTGAAAGGATTTGTTATCATCGGAATTTTATTATTGATGAACCATTGAACACCCTAAAGTGAAATCGACATTCAACGGATACAACAGCAGCCTCCTGGTGAGATATCTCACGGGGGAGTCGACGCCGGAGGAGTGGGAAGAGGTGAGCCGGTGGATAGCCGCCGACCCGAGCCACAAGCGCTATGCCGACGAGCTTTTCGAGATATGGAAAGAGAGCCGGCGGCTGGGGCCTCCCCGGCCGGTGGATGCTGCGGCGGCATGGGAGCGGTTCGTGCAGAGCGGAAAAATCCCTGTCACTGGTGGTGGCGCAGTTAGGATATTCCCATGGCGGGTGGTGGCTGCCGCTGTTGTTTTGGTGGTGGCAGGCGTTTGCGGCTGGTGGTCGATGACGGGGAAAAAGGCGGTGGCTGGGCTATCCATTAATGCCGGGTCCACCGTCCGTACCGATACACTTCCCGATGGAAGCCGGGTGACACTGAATAAATTCTCTTCGCTGGAACTTCCGGGAAAGTGGGGTAGAGGCAGCCGGGTCGCCAAACTCACTGGAGAGGCCTTTTTCCAGGTGGTGCATGAGCCGAACCGGCCATTTACTGTCGAGACCGGCGGCGTGACTATTCGGGATGCCGGAACTTCGTTTGACGTAAGATCGCTGAACGGAACAACAGAGGTGATCGTAGAAGACGGCGCTATTGTCGTCACCAACAGCACACAGACTGTCAGGGCTGCCGCGGGGGAGAAGGTTGTGATAGCTGCCCGCTATGGGGGGATCAGCAAGACCACCGCCGGCGACAAGCTCTATCAGTATTATCGCACCAAAAAGTTTGTCTGTCACAAGACCCCCCTGCCGGAACTCGTGGCGGCTCTTAACGAGGCCTATGGAGCCAAGATCGTTATCCGGGGTGATGCCGTCCGCGATCTTTTGCTGACAACGACTTTTGATAACGATGACCTGAATAGCATTCTGTCGGTGATCACCAGGACCTTCGGTCTCGTTGCAGAAAAAAATGGAGATATGATCATACTGAAACAATCCTGACGATTGAGGAGTCACCCATCCATAGCTATTTTTCGACGGTTACTGACCGCCTGCATTGCTGTGGCTATTACTGCGACCGGCGTCGGCGCCCAACAGCTGGACAAGCGTGTCTCCCTGGACGTGCGGAATATGTCGCTGGCCAGGGTGTTGGATTCAGTAGCCAGGCAGGGTCACTTCGAATTCTCCTACAATAGCAGCATTATTCCGGAGGATAGCCTGGTGACCGTTAGTGTCAGCGGCGTGACGGTAAGGGCGGTACTCGATATCGTTCTTGGCCAGGGATACGTCTTTTTAGAACAGGGGAGACACCTGATCATCCTCAGGCCTGCGACAAGGCAGCCACCAATAGAGCGTTTCTATCAGGTATCGGGTTATATATCGAACCCTCAAACCGGCGAGGGGGTGGAGAATGCCAGCGTTTTTGTAAAGACCCAGCTGCAGGCCACGCTTACCAATAAGCAGGGGTATTTCCGGTTGAGCCTCGGGTCAAAAGATCCTTACCCTGTGGTAACGGTGAGTAAAGCGTGGTACCGGGATACCAGCGTATTTGTTTATCCGGGGTATGATCAGCAATTAAGTATCCCCCTGTCCCCCGTGAAAGCCGACCTGCTGCCGCCGGCATACCTGTTCTATTCCACCCTTGAGCGCAGCTTCTGGGCACGCATTCTTCTTTCCTCGAGACAGCGTATCCAAAGTCTGAACCTGGCGCATTTCTTTACCCGCGGAAATTCCCAATTGAGCCTGTTGCCCTTCCTGGGTACGAACGGCAGAATGAGCGGCCAGGTGATGAACAAATTTTCCTTGAATCTTATCGGCGGGTATACGGCCGGGCTCAGCGGATTTGAGCTGGGAACGGTCTTCAATATCGACAGGCGGGATGTTCGGTCCGTCCAGGTTGCCGGACTGTTGAACCTCGCGGGCGGGAAAATGACCGGCGTTCAGATAGCCGGCTACCAAAATATCTGCAGGGATACGGTGCGGGGCCTGCAGCTAAGCGGGGTATTCAACAGTGCGCGGTATTTGAAGGGAGTGCAGATCGGACTCTTTAATGTAGCCGATTCGTCCACCGGATACAGCATCGGACTGATCAGCGCTGTCAAGCATGGAGGCGTACACCGGGTGGCCGTGGCGGTGCGGGAGGTCACGGGCATCAGCGTGGAATATATTCAGGGGAACAAGAACCTGAACAGCCTCCTGCTTGTGGGATACAACCCCTGGTCGTCACAAAAGCCGATCTCGTTTGGCTATGGGATAGGAAGAGCTATTCATTTCCGGGGGGCGTGGGGGTTGTATACGCAGCTGACGGGTGAAGCATTGTACGATTGGCATTCCCGGTTGGGTGCGCTTTACCGTCTTCAGCCCGAACTCGAATGCAAGGTCTCGAAAAAGATCAGCTTCTTTGCCGGTCCGACCTTCGCGCTGTATGTAGCGTCTTCGCATACCCCTTCGGGTACGGCCTGGCCGCCCGAATGGGCCAAAGGGCCTCTGTCCGGGATATGGGGTGGGAACAAAACTGTCTGGCTTGGTTTCAGCACCGGCATACTTCTTTTATAGTAGGGGAAAAAGGAGGGGTTCTTGTCTTATACTGGCAAACATTCATCCCCATGAGACCAGGACTTTTTATTCTGTTGCTTGTTGTTATCGGCTTACATTCCTTTGCCCAGAAGAGGTACTCCATTAGTGGAACGATCAGCAACCGCAGGAGCGGCGAGCCCATGATCCATGCATCCGTTGCGGTGGAAGGGCAAAACAAGGGAGCTATCAGCAATCAATATGGCTTTTATTCCATCACCCTCCCTGAAGGGGAATATATTCTTATATTTTCGACCGTGGGGATGCAACCGTTAAAAGATACGATCCGGCTGCATAAGGATATCGTACTGGATGTCGCACTCGGCGACGGTACCGGCGGCGAACTGAAGGAGGTGGTTGTAAGGGCCTATGAAAAGGATAACAAGCTGCAGGGCGCCCAGATGGGTGCAGACAGGCTGTCGATGACGACGATCCGGAACGTGCCGGTATTTCTTGGCGAGACAGATGTTCTGAAAACGATACAGCTGCTGCCCGGCGTGTCCTCGGCGGGAGAAGGGAATGCCGGCTTTTATGTGCGGGGCGGCGCGCCGGATCAAAACCTGATCCTGCTGGACGGGACGACGGTGTATAACCCTTCGCATCTCCTGGGGCTTTTTTCCACTTTCAATTCAGACGCCATAAAAGATGTCTCGGTATATAAAGGAAGCATGCCTCCTCAATATGGTGGTCGTCTGTCTTCTATAGAAGATGTCCGGATGAATGAAGGAAATAACCAGGCTTTCCATGGGCGGGCGGGCGAAGGACTGCTGACGATCAGCGGCGAGGTAGAAGGGCCCATTCAAAAGGGGCAGTCGTCGCTGGTCCTGGCGGGACGGGCGACGAAGCTGAATCAAGTGCTATCCGGCAGCGACGATACCACCATCAACAGAGACAGGATAGGGTTCTATGATCTCAATGCGAAATTCAATTTCCGCCTTGGTGACAGGGATCATTTATATGGAGCCGGTTATCTGGGGCAGGACGAGCTGAGCATCTATAAGACGTTTGGGTTGCAATGGGGCAATGGAGTCGCCTCTTTGCGATGGAATCATGTCTTTGGATCGAAGCTTTTCACCAACACAACGGTCGCTCTGAGCAACTACAATACCTCGATAACGGTCTATGTGACCAACAGCTCATTCGACATCAGGTCTGCGTTGAACGATTATTCTTTAAGGCAGGAATGGGAATGGTATCCGGGTCCGGCGCACACCGTACGTTGGGGCCTTCAGTCCATTTATCACGTCGTCGCCCCGGCGAAGCTGGTAGCATTGCCTGGTTCGGGTCTCAACGATTCCAGCTATGAAAGCCGGTATGGATGGGAGAGCTCGCTGTTCGCCGGAGACGACTGGAAGGTGACGGAGCGGCTGACGTTCTCTTATGGTTTACGACTCACTGGTTTCACGGTTCTGGGGCCTGGCAGGTTCTATCATCTCGATGCGGATGGGCAGGTTACGGACACCCTGAATTATGGCAGCGGCAGGTCCGCAAAGCAATATCTCAACGCCGAACCCCGGCTGGCCCTGGGCTACCAGCCGGATGACCGATCTGCCATAAAGGCTGCGTATGCCCGGAATGTGCAAAATGTGCATTTGCTGGCCAATTCAGCGCTCAGTGTGCCTACCGACAGGTGGGCGTTGACCAATAACAATATCCGGCCTGAGATCGCAGATCAGTTGTCGGTTGGCTATTACCGGGAGGCCGGGGGCGGGGACTATACCTGGAATGTAGAGGCGTACTATAAGACGATGCAGCACCAGATCGATTATCGCACCGGGGCCAACCTGGAACTGACCGATATCGTCGAGAGCGAGCTCCTGTTTGGAAAGGGACGCGCTTACGGCGTAGAGGCCCAGCTGAAGAAGACGAGCGGCAAGCTGACCGGGTGGGTGAGCTATACGTTGTCAAGATCACAGCTGCAGATAAATGGCATCAACGGGGGCCAATGGTACAATGCCACTCCCGACCGTACCCATAATGCCGCGATCGTAGCCATTTATCAGCCGAACGCGGGTTGGACGTTGTCGGCGGACTGGGTCTATTACACCGGTAATCCCGTCAGCTATCCCAGTGGAAAATATATAGCCGATGGTCGCATCGCATTCTATTATGCTGAACGTAACGGCTATCGGCTGCCGCCCTATCACCGGCTCGACCTGGGGGCGGTCCGGCACTTTCCAAAGAAGAAATGGTACCAGCTGGAATTAGCCTTCGGGATATACAATGCCTACGACCGGCTGAACGCCTACTTTATCAACTTTCGGCAGGACCCGCACAATGCTGCGGAGACCCAGGCTGTCCAGACCTCCCTATTTGGTATCGTACCCTATTTTACCATCGCGGCAAAATTGTAATACTATGTCAACGAAGATTGTTTACATCCTGATGCTTTGCACCGGCTGTGTGGCCTGTACGAAAGTGGTGAAACTGCCGCTGCGGGTTGCGCCGACGCAATATGTCATCGAAGGAAATATTACCGATCAGCCCGGTCCTTACCTGGTTCGGGTATTTCAGACGGCGGCATTCTATGACAGCAATAGTTTCCGCGGGGTCGCCGGAGCAACAGTCGAGCTATCGGACGACAAGGGCAATAGGGAACTGCTCGTCGACAGCGGCGGCGGAAATTATTATACGCAGCATCTCCGGGGTATACCGGGGAATGGCTATTTAATGAAGGTTGTCATCGGTAAGGACATGTTCAGCGCGAGCTCTGTCATGCCACGGCTGGTACCGCTGGATGGTCTTACCGTCGGGCCGATGACGAATAGCGGAAAGACCGTGCTCGTCGCAATGCCGGAATTCGTAAATCCTGCGGGTCCCGGGGTGGCCTACTACTTATTCAACCAGACCATCAATGGGAGGCTGGATAAGACCCTGTATTACTGGAATAGCCAGAATAGCGCGGGGCAAGCCAATAGTATCGACCTGGCACGCAGCGACCCGGATAGCACGCTGCATGTTGGCGACAGCATTGGGATAGAAATGCAGTGTCTCGACGAGGCTATGTATACGTACTGGTCGGGGCTGGATGCGGCGGCTACGGGCAATGGGGGGTCTTATCCGGGTAACCCTGTGACCAATGTGGCAGGGGGAGCGCTGGGTTATTTTAGCGCGCATACTTCGCGGGTAATGGGGAGGAGGGTGGACTGAGGCTGGCGCAAATTGTATAATTTATGTCCTTTGCGACAGTTCGGTTTTGTGCTATTTTTACGGTATGAGAGTTGTCATCGTTATGATGTCGGGCGGCTTTTTGTTGAATGTGGCGGGACCTACCGACGTGTTCAATTTTGCGGATAAGATCCTGCGACGTTCGGGATCATCGCAAGGGTATGAGGTGATCATTGTATCACCGACGCGTGGGGGCGGGACGATCTGCCGTTCAGGGATCGAGATCAGCTGCAAGTATAGCGCTATGGATCTCAGGGGGCCGATAGACACCCTGCTGGTGGCAGGAAATGATTTTGCCCACTTCGAAGATCCGGACTATGCCGAATTTTATGAGTGGCTGTCCAGGCTCGAAGCGCGGAAGACGAGAAGGATCGGGTCTGTATGCGGAGGGGCATTCGTGCTGGCGAAGGCAGGGTTGCTCAATGACAGGAGGGCCACCACGCACTGGGATCTGTGTGAGCGGCTTAAGAACAATTATCCGAGGGTAAAGGTAGATGCCAATGCCTTCTATACCCAGGACGGCCCGATCTATACTTCGGGGGGAGTCACTTCCGGGATCGATCTGGCGCTTGCATTGGTGGAACAGGATCATGGCAGGGATATTGCCAGCGAGATCGCCCGGAAACTGGTGGTATTTCTAAGCCGGCCGGGTTGTCAGATACAGTTCGGGAATTTGCTGCCTGTATTCGAGACCGCCAGTCTCGCCGAAAAAATACGTCCATGGCTGAGCGAGCACCTGCATGAGCGGCTGGACGTTGTCCGGATGGCTACTCAGCTAAGCATGAGCCCCCGGAATTTTACGAGGGTCTTTCATAAGCAGACTGGTTTCTCGCCTGCCAAATATGTAGAAAAGCTCAGGATCGAATCTGCCCGGAAATACCTGGAGGATACTGATATCAGCCTGGAACGTATCGCCGAGCGGTGCGGGCTGGGAGGGTTGGTGTCGATGCGGAGGGTTTTTCTGAGGAATCTGAAGACGACGCCTTCGGATTACCGACATGCCTTTCGGACATCAATGATGAAGGATAGCGCCCTGCTGGTGACTGCGTAAATAAATCAAGAAATATGAAAGTTGCAATTAATGGTTTTGGCCGGATAGGCCGGATGACCCTTCGTGCGCTGCAAGACAAGAGCCTGCTGGAGGTGGTAGCGATCAATGATCTGACGGATGTAAAGACGCTGGCCCATCTGCTCAAATATGATACGGCGCATGGCAAGTTCCCGGGCGATGTGGCGGCGGAGGCTGAGGGTATTCGGGTGAATGGGAAACTAATCAAGCTATTAAGCGAAAAAGACCCGCTGCGCCTGCCGTGGAAGGAATTGGGAGTCGACCTGGTGATCGAGTCTACGGGAAGGTTCGCGGACAAGGAGCTGGCAATGGCTCATATCGATGCGGGCGCGGGGAAGGTCCTGATCACGGCGCCGGCTACCGGAGGGGTAAGAACCATCGTGCATGGGGTGAATGACGAAACCTTAGGCGACGAGCTGATCTATTCGACCGCGTCCTGCACGACGGGATGCATTGCGCCCCTGATGCAGATACTGGACAGGGAGTATGGTGTCGAGTCGGGTTATATGGTGACGGTACACGCCTTTACGGCAGATCAGAATTTGCAGGATGCGCCCCACCGTGACCTGAGGAGGGCGAGGGCGGCCACCTACTCGATCATCCCTACGACCACGGGTGCGGCCAAGGCTATCGGGGATGTACTGCCGAACCTTAAAGGGAAGATGGACGGCTATTCGTATCGGGTCCCCGTGATCGACGCCTCTGTGGTCGATCTGTCCATCAATCTGAAACAGGAGGTCTCGGTGGCAGCCCTCAATGAAAAGCTGAAGCATTATTCCTCAAATTCGCTGAAGGGTGTTTTGGAATATACGGAGGAGCAGCTGGTATCGTCTGATATTCTTGGTAATACGCATTCTTCGGTTGTAGACGGAGGATTGACGAAGGTCATCGGGAAGATGGTGAAACTGGTCGCCTGGTATGATAATGAGGTGGGTATATCGAACCGGATCAGCGAGCTGGCGGGGCTGCTGGTGAAGCGATAAAAAGGGGTTAACTTTATGGTATGAATAGCACAGAGACCATCGAGGAGTTCTACCGGTCACGCCCTTATGCCAATCCGAACGGGCTTTCGCTGAATAATGCGGGGGCGGGGCATATCAATATTTTTTCGCGCAGTGCCTGGAACAAACGGGGCGAGAGCGGGTATGCCCGACGGGATTTTTATAAAATATCATTAGTGATCGGCACGGGAACGGTCAATTATGCAGAGAAGTGGATCGCCATCGACCGGCCCGCGCTG
>Ga0105239_10002542_pt1 | contig 23145 bp, 29 predicted proteins | sample KBSC44metaG_FD_92761 | JGI IMG/M metagenome (GOLD analysis project Ga0105239, IMG submission 92761) | Corn rhizosphere microbial communities from Kellogg Biological Station, Michigan, USA - KBS C4-4 metaG | ecosystem: Host-associated > Plants > Roots > Rhizosphere > Soil | place: Michigan, USA... | reverse complement strand
CGACTCCTCCAAAGGAGGGAGACATCGCAAGCCACAATGCTCCACCAAGGATGGGGAAATGAACCACATCCTAGATGATAGGTGTGGGCTCATCCAGAACATGACCAGGACGAGCGTGCTCAGAATGTGACGAGTCTCGCATTCAGGTCCATATTTATCTGCTGATCCCTATCCTCAGGTGAGCATGACTTGTCAGGATTTCATCCTCGCACAGGACCACTAAATAGGAACCAAGCAGACGCCTTAAGGCCGACAACATCCAGAAACACCACACCGGTCAGCGTTGCTCCATTCTTTGACATCAAGTTCGCTCGCTCAGTCTCTAGAGATTTTCCCAACCATTTCTTTCTAGAAATCAAACACCTGCAACCACTGCAGGGGCACAGGTAACTCGCTTTCAACGGAGTCCCCGACCCCAACAACCATGGCCCCAAGCGATACGAGCTGCATCTTCTGCAAGAAGCACGAATGGAACGAGAAAGACAAGGAACTACTGAACTGGGCGATCGAGAACCTCAACGGCAGGCTCGACACCCGAGTCTGCTTCGAACACAACCAGCAACAGATCGAACGCCTCACCGAGGCGCGCAACAAAGTCCTACAGGAATCCCGACGTCGAACCACACCGGTCGAAGAAGCTAAGCAAAAGATATACTGGGACCATTACAACGCCCTGCACGCGGATCAAAAAAGGTCGGGCCGCTGTTGTGTGGTTATGTGAAGGGGGAACGGGAATTCTGAGCCAGAGGAGAAGCTCAACAAAAAGTTCAAACGCTACACACGCAAATCATTTTGACGAGGGTGCACAAAGCATTGTGCCAATTGGGGAGTGAACGCGTGTTCATTGTCGACGAACAGAGCAGGGCCAAGTACGGAGTCCTTGAGGCTGGCTGAGGAGCTCGCCTAGAACTCGCCTAAGATCCACTAGACGCCTGGGGGTGGAAATTTGCCTTTTGGGGGCATTGACGGTGTTTAACTAGCCTCGGCAAGACGGAGAGGGTCGAGGGGTCTTCCCTCCCTCCACTCGCCCCCGGATTTGGGTGGGTGGGGGTATTGCGGCGGTCGCGAATCGCCCAGAGCGAGACCTTGGACAAGGCCAGTTGCGAATCGTATCATAATCGGTACAGAGACTTGGAATGTCATCCCGTCTGATGGAAAGTACGTTCCTTTATCGACCGCTGCCTTCCTTGAGAATGTTAAGCGTCGCCTCTAGATTCTGGCTATCGACACAAAATTTGAGATGTTTTCACAAGAGGTTTGAGGCTACCATCATAAGGGGCAGCTGATGAGTGCGGTCGATGGGCTGGTAGCGGTTCATCTCCTCGACTGGTCAGCCTGACCGGTAATGTCAAACGAGACAACTTGCGATACTCAAGCATGGCTTCACGAGCCTTGCATTTCGAATGCGAGTTGGGAATATTTCTGGGCTATTTAGCGAAAGAAAGACTTTCTTCGGCTCTCGCCCTGCGACGGGGCCGCCGTGGTCCAATCCCTTGTGGTAGAACTTCTTCGCCGACCTGGGAGCAGCTGGCTGAACGATTGTCTGCTGAAGACACTTGCCCCACCAAACGAGAACAAGCTGGAATCGTCGGATGCACCTTGTGACAGACCCGCATTGGGCCCAACGTGCGACTTGTAGTCAAGCCAGGCCAACTCCATTAGAGGTCTTGTTTCTTTACCGACAAACTCCTTGGGAACCTTTGCGGCGACTTCGATCAATTCAGCGCGTTTCTCGGGTTCGACCTGGAGCATTTTCGAGATGATATCCCTGGCGTAAGCGGGCACGGCGAATCGGCCAGGGTAATTTACCACTGGAACCTTCAACGCTTGTTGCGATGCTGTGGACAGCTTCCGTTTTGACTTTACCGTGGCTTCGTCTTCGAATGCAGGATGCGCCAAAGTCGACAGCTTATCTGTTTGCCCTGTGCATATGAAATAGATAGCCACACCACAACTCCACATCACAGCCTTTCGAGCATTATATCTAATGTCTGAAAACACTTCAGGAGCGGTATATATATCTGTCCCAATCTTCGCATCAACGCAAGCATGAATTCCATCGACATTGTCAATTGTATACTTATAGGCGTGTTGAAAATCCCTAAAAGTTAGTTGTCCAGTGTCATCAATAAATATTGTTTCATCACAGATGCGTAGATGGGCAAACCCCGAATTGAACATGACGGCCACGCCTGAGAAGAGCTGTGTGATGAGTGACTTGACCTGAACAACTGATTGAGAGTTGTTGTAGTTCCGCATATATTGGGATAGAGATATTCCTGGTTGTAACTCGGTAACAACCCAGATGTCTGATAGTAAGTCTGCACTTTCGACGAGCTGTGGGACTCGGGTATCCGAAATACTGCTGAGAGCCGCAATTTCTCTTCTCAGGCATTCAAGCCTGGTGATATCAGATTTCGCAGCCCTTTTCACCAACACCTGCCATAGTGAGACTCATGATGGATCAAAGACAAGTCAAAATCGCAACGTACCTTGACGCCATTCACAGCTGCCGTCCCTGGGTGGCCGAATGTCCCAAGATGTGGTAAGGAATGCTCGGCGTCGAGTCCATACCTATGCAAAAGAGCCCTTTCGGCAGCCCGGTCTGAGTCTATATCATCAGATGCCCCGTTGGTAGAGGACGGGTTCTTGTCCTGCTGAGGGAACGGATTAGAGAAGAGGTTGCTCGTAGCCATTAAGGACGATCTAGATGTATGGTGTGCGTCGCGATTCGAAGTCAGCAACCGGAGTTGAGGGCAGCCTAGGAAAACGCCGTCCCCGTTCTCAGCCAATATATAAATCGTTCTAATTGAATAGAAAGAAGACTGCTAATTGATATGGTGGTTTTCAATCAATGCAGGAAGTCCTTGGGTTATATCATAGAGCTTTGAATCTAGATTCTACCCCGCGTCATTCCAGATCTTCCCGTCATCGTCCCGCGCGGTCGGCTTCGTTCACATTGATGACCGATCACAAAACCTTACGACATCCGCGGACTTCCATTATAGTATCATCACAATACAAATACCTCGAGCAGTCATAGGCGAGCTTTGGTCAAATTATTCAGTTGGCTGAACTGAGAAAGTTGCGAAGGTGAATTGCCTTGGTTGCCTGTGTCTGCTGCGACGCAAGGGGCTTCTGGTGTGGAGGATGACGATGAATCTCTGATTTTGACGGCGAAAATGGCAATCTTGATCCTTGATTGCAGGCACCATCGGTCGGGAATGAGTATTTGGAAGGATGTAGTACTCCGTATTGAGCACTTGGTAGAATGAGAAGAAGGGAGCAAATGCCTCGCCTAAGGTTGCACCTCCCCCTCGCCTAAACCTTCCTCGACCAAATCTGGAAGCTTCGGAAAATGTACCTGTCAAGCAATTCTTCCGCAGGGCCAGCAATGGAAAGCTTCCAGCAGCCATCGGAGCAGGTGGTAAACTTCTACAGAGACCTCTGCCCTTGCGACGATTTTTTGACCCTGCGGCCTTTGGGCATGTCATACCGGTAACAGTGCATTAACACATCCATACATCGGCAGCGAAATCCAGAGAGGCTCACCCAACATGGGCGCTGGTCAATCCAAGACCGACGAGTCTACCAAGCATGTCTTCTCAAGCGATACACCTATTCAGTTCTCACAAGAGTACGTTCTATCGTCGGGCCAGTAGCCTGCTATTCTACTCCCACCATATTCTTGACAATCGGAGGTGAGACTGACTTTTGGGATCTTCAGACTTGTCGACTCGATACAAGCATCTTCAGAAGTATGTTCCAAACTTCAAGAATAAAACATCACAATTTACTCACATCCGTACCCTTTCCAATAGACGAACTCGACGCGCGCAAAGTCTCTCGAGCTACACATCGCGCAGCGTGTCGCCGCCGAGCTTGAAAAATTGAAAGCCCAGGAATCCGAAGTTTTAGAAAACATCCGGAAGAAGATTGCGACCGACGGCTCAGACTCCCAAACCACAGAGTCCTCGCTCGCCTCCCTGTCTCCCAAGGAGCTGTTGTCCTCAGAGAGCGCCGAGGAGAAAGCGCGGAAATCACAGACGACCCAGAAGGTGCAACAGGAGATCGAGAAGTTAAGACAGACACTGGGACAACGGAAGGTCGTCAAGGAGTTGCCCAAGGAAGTCGAGACTGCGTGAGTTTCCCGCATTTGCATCGCACAACATTCTGTCCCTGTTCCCAGCCGAGAGCACACGATTCGTGACCGGGCTAACAAGAAGTCATTTCTTCCCAAAACAGGAGACAAGATGTCATCTCTTGCCTGAGATTAAACGACCGGAAACCCCTCGACTGTTGGAAGGAGGTCGAGACGTTCAAGCGCGAAGTCCGAAAACTCGAGGAGTCGTATGTTTCCTCTGTACTATGATAAGTTATAACCGAGATTTGGGGATACTGCATCAGGGAACACCAGAGGGAGGCGTTGACAAAGAGTCTGTATATATGAAAAATGAAAAGAATCTACAAAAGCCTCCCCTGGGCAATGGTGTCATGATCTAGTCTGTTCTGATTACATGCACTTTCGCTTCTCGACGCCTATCTGGGTGCGGCCACTAGCAACAGCTTCGCAAGGCTGTTGAAGTACGGAGAACTGCCAGAGGTACTAACACCATCAGATAGGACATCGAAAGACGTGTTGGGAATCCTTGTCGATGAGAAATATCTTGTATCTAGGTGTCTGACTTGTATGTAACAACCTGTTTACATGGCGAAGGGGCCTTCCATTCACTGCGTTCGCGACTACGCTTGATATCACTCAAGTGTACAGCCGAGCATAGCCAGGGTGAGACCCGTCCCTTACCACTAAGTTAATAAGAGTTGGTCGCTTCTAGAATAGGTCAAGTACAAGAGTTGGTCGCTTCTAGAATAGGTCAAGTACAAGAGTCGCTCTCTCTCCGTGGAGTCACATCCCAATAGACCTTACAGGGACAGCACCGGTATATCCCACCTCCTGCTCCAGGGCGAACAGGATGAAACGACGACGTACATGGAGATCAAGTCCCCTGGCAAATTGGACTTCTGAATTCGTCATATGAGGGCATCGGAATCACCGCGGATGCTCCTTCTGCGTTGCCTTGGCTTTGGCCCCGGGTGTGAATATTCTGCGTGACCTCCACGGGGCGCGGTATTCCGTCAAGCACTACCTGCTCGAGAATGATGCTTCAAAATCGGGGAGGAAGCCAGAATTATTTCTTCCAAGACCTGGTCTCCATTCGGACATTTCTCCCAATTCAAGAATGTGATTGGGGCAGAGAGTAAGGTTGAGCTTTGGAGCATTATTCGTATCGAGATTGAGGGTTGAGTAGGTGCTCTCCTCCAGCCTCGTCCTAGTTTGTTGCGGACATTGAGTTGTCGAAGCCCCTGCTGCTCTCGCATGAGCATTCAGAGTAGAGATATCTCTGGCCGAAGCCCTTCAGGAAGATAGCTTTTGTCCAGTTCTTTTCGAACGATCCAGGCCCCGCCGGGTTTCAATCTCCTGTAGTACCTTTCCAGAAGCAAAACCCGCTTGAATCCACGTTTGGAATACCAATCCAAGGCATCCTCGTTATTCTCCCACACATGGGCATATATGCACACTGTATTGGGTGCACGTGCTATAACTGAATTAATGATAGTGTCAAGTAGAAAGGATGCCAGGCCAATCCCTCGATATGGGGCTAGCAAAGCTAAAGCTTGGATGTAGATCTGCTGTAGCTGCGGCTGAGAGCCATTTTCCGGACCGCAAGGCTCTAAACAGCATCGAATCCATCCTACAGGCTCGGAGGAGTAGAGCACAACACGTGATAACGGTGCAGCAGTTTCGTCATTCACGGTCCCTTGGAAGAACTTATCGCCATAGCGAACTTGCAAAGTGGTGTTGGTTAGTCTCTGAATTGAAGGCAGGTGTGTCTGAGAGACAGGAACAATCTGAGCTTTCGGCAAGTGTGGGATGGTTCTGGGCCTCTCATCCGTAGAGAGTTGATGCTGAACCTTGTCGATGATGCCCTGACCACAGGGATGAGCCACAGATAATCTTTCTGTGGAGCTGTGCAAAGAGCCCGCTGCCTCTGCTGACAAGTCTTGCGACAATGCTGGACTAGTCACGGGAGGAGGTATAGAGGTCGATGGCTGGGGCGTTAGGTATGCAAGAAGGCTAGCCTGTGGCATCCCTATCTTGTAAATCGCGCTGCTGGAGGATCTAAGCACGATGGCTGCAAGACACGATCCTATCAGGGTTAAACGCGTAGATTATACTGGCAGTTCGATCTTCGACGCGACGAGGCGCGACGCAAAGTAGCAAATACGAAGCGTGCCTCTGCAGAAAACGGATCAAAGAGGAAGGCACGAAGCTACCTCTCTAGGTAGGTAGGTGCCGCCGATATCAACTAGGGGCTCCTGCCACTTTCAAGAACTTTAAGATTTTGCTCGCGAACATGAACTTGAAATCCCAGTGGGTGTTGAAACGGGTGTTGCCGGCGCTAAACAGGGCGTTATCGAGTCTTGATCTGGGGCACCAGCTTGGGCCTTTAGGCGCGAAGGCCCTTCATCCGGGTGCGAAGCCACTAGGCCCAGGCAGGTAGCCAGCCGATAGATAATTAAATTACCGCTGCGGCTGCAGATGTTCCATCCTGCCTTCCACTGCACGCACCACTTTGACGTTTGGGTGCTCGCCGGCTCCAAGTCACTGTTTTTTCTACCACCACCGCTTCCTTCTACAAGCACTTATAGATAATCTCACTTTCGGCCGGACGTCGATAGACTGTGCTCCTCGGCGGCCCTTACTATTCCAGCCCATTCGTAAGCATCCATTCATCAAATTTACCAGGGCTTGATTCGACATTCTCCGCTGTCGACATCACGAGCCACTCAAAGAACCTCTCTACTCACCTGCCATCTCATCCTTCCACAAGAATATTACCTGGAGAACAAGCAATCCAGAGCTACATCACAATACCGTGTTCGATTCATGGAAGGTTAGATTGTCAATACAGTTAGTGAGTTGGGTGTGCGGTAGGGAGTGAAGGTGTTTGAATAGCAACAGAAGCACACGCGGGACCACTTCTCAATTCACACTTGAATACACAGTAAGTGAATATGCTGCACACAATACCAACAATGGCAGAGACATCTGCTATTGTATTGATTTGCCTTGCCCTTCATGTATCTGTGTACAATGGCGGCCCTGCAATCTTCCGCTTTATATACCTCCTCTTGCCAAAAGATTGGGTGCTCCCACCTTGCATATGCATGTATGCAGATTTCCAGACAAAGAACATCCTCGTCACCCGTTTGCTGCTGGCCAGCGCAAGTGTTTGCCCTCTTCCCCCTACTGTACACCAGTTCTTTCCGCTTGTCTTTCGTCATGGCTCCAGAAAGGCCATATATCTCTCTGTTCCCAAACTCCATGCCGGACATGGAGCTGTGGAAGCGCTTTATGTCTGATCCTGAGATCACGGCTGACTGTCCACCACCAGACAACACTCCAGTCGACATGTCGAACACCAAATCTTCCAAATCGGCTGTCATTTTGACCGCCGCGGAGCAAATTGAAGCGGTAGGTCGTCCATTATTTGAGCCCCAAGCTAGAGCTGACAGCTTCAGATGACCTACCTTGTAGAACATTCACTTGAAAGCATTTTGCATGACATTCTCTTGGAGATCCATCAAGAGGAGAAAATCGGCCGGATGCAAACTGCCGTTATTGAAGTCGAACAGCGGGCAGAGAAGCTCGGGAAGAAGTCGAATAATGAACAACAGGATGATGAGGACGCCGACCAAGGACCTGTTGAGACAAATGCCGCTGTCCTCAACGCTGATCAAGTTCAACTCAAGGGCAATCCAATGAAAACAGTCAAACACATCAGATGTCCAAACTGCCGTCTTCGACGTCTGCAGTACCCCAGAGTCGGCTGGAACTCTCGGCCTGTCCCAGACGCAACAGAACAATATTGCAAGACCGAGCCTATGATCATTCTCGACAAACATGACGTTCATGGCCAGCGAAGAAAGGGTGTCAAGGTGAAAGGCCAAGCCAAAGGCAAGAACAAGAAAAAGAACGACCCTGGCTCACCGGCTCCTTCCGAAGCTTCAGACCAACTTACTCCATCTTCTTCCATCCCCGCCGATCAGTTTGAATTCAAGGAGATTGATTATCCTGCTGCGAAATGCCCCAACCGAGACTCTCACCTTGGAGATCATTGGAAATCCGTGAATGTCTTTGCAACGCATCTTAATGGGAGCTGCTATCTTAAGAAGGATCGGGCAGCAGGACGGGAGGCAAATGCAAAGATCGGTGGCACACCTCGGGACAGTCGTGCAAACTCACCCAAGGCTGCTCCCAATGGCGTCAAGAGAAAGGCTGACGACGAGGTCAGCGCGCCAACAATCAAGAAGAAACAAAAGACGAGCGACACTCGGAAGGTTGACAAGAAGGCCATAGGGGTGCCATCAAAACTCCGAGAGATCAACACAGTTGACGATGACAAGGGCGATGAAAGTCCTCTCAAAGAGACCAATGGTGACACCATCCAAGTCACACCGACAAAGGCAACAAGAGATCAGAGCTCTGAGCCTAGTTTGAAGCTCAAGTTGAAGGCTGCCGGCTCAGGCGCTGGAGAGATCCGCAAGAAGCAAGGAAAGAAGGATAAGGAGAAAGACAAGGATAAGGATAAGTCCTAGTCTCAAGACGTAATGTATCATATCATAAAGTCAGCATAGCAAGGTGGCGTTCTCCCTGGATAGGTTGAGAAATAACGGCTACCCCGCGAGCAATGGGAGATATTATTGAGTTGTACCGAATGCCTGTTTTCCTGATCCAATGTATCTCTATTGGACCTTGTTTGCATGTGACAAATTCTCATACCCAGCCTTGTTCAGCCTTGTGGCTTCCTTTGGCTGCTGCCAAGCCCAGCACCCAATACATATCACCTCCGCGGCCAGTGCCAATGCCTTGCTCAAGCTCTCAATGCCTCTAACTCACCATGTGATGCCCTTTACACTTGGCCTTGTTGGTCGTTCTTTATTATATACCCCCCCTTTGAGGCATGTCAGATGCCGTGCTCGACTGTGGGGCGGCAGGCCACGATCTCTCGTCCTCGCAGCAAACGCGTCGCGAAAACATGAGACCGTCCAAATCCCCACTGGCCTAAGGGCGAGCATTAAGCTTGAGTGAGTGTGCTTAATCGCTGCCAGCTCTATGTCGATGCTGAGCGCGTTGTTAGTGTTTTCTCGCCCCAGCAGCCAGATACGGACGACAAGACAGCTCAACGGAATGTTCTTGTTCATCTGCCCACAGGCCCCCCTCTTATTCCAGGACCATGGCCCATTGCCAATGAGCAGACCAGTCTCCTAGCCCTCGCCTCACCTCGCACAACTATCGTCACGATTCACTACCGGCTGAGCTCTCCCATTGAACCTGCTGATGCAGATACCTATTTCCCCACCCCTATCCACGACGTATGCGAGGGGCTCGACTTTTTGACATCCTCGTCTTCGCCATTCAACTACGGGGATGACTTAAAGCCGAAGATCAGCCTTCTGGGGGCTCACATGGGAGGCGGCCTAGCCGCTATGCTAGCATTGACACAACCGAATGATCTCCACGCGGTTACCCTCGTTGAACCAATGGTTGACTGGGTAGGCCTGGATGAACTGATTGAACAACTCCAAGAATCACCTGAAGGTTCTCTGGAGAGCGACTTGTCCGCATTTAAAAGAGCGTCACCTAAAAAGAGACGAGTACTACAGTTCATAGGAATCAATGATAAATCGGTATTCGCAGCAGCAGAACAACTGGTCAATTTACGAGCGAGACTGTTTAAGACGCCGTCTGCTTACTTTGATCCTTTCGCAAGTCCTCTACTGTTCCTGCGTGCGCCTGGGAGGGATACGCCGCAGGAAACGAAGGGTGATGTGCTGATGCGAGAAATGGGCATTGAGCGCGTCGAAGAGATTGCAGACGAATCATTTGGGCCCTATGATGACGATTGGGGACAATCTAAATCAAGCTCAACAGCTAGCTCAACCGTCGATCCAGAGAGCTCATCCAAAAGCAAGTCAACATTAGAGGAAGCGTCTGCCAAATTCGTCCCAGATATCATTGCACCTGAACATAGTGCGACCTTGCCTCCACAGCCCACTGAGCCGCCCCGTCGCCGCGAAGTCCTGCGCCGCTGGCCATCAATCGGCCGGCCCGAGGACGTTCTCCTCCCTCACACCAAGATTTTTCTCCATTCTCCTAGCGTAGGGGAGACCAAAGAACTCACAAATCATGCTCTGAACAACCATCAGAATAGCGATGTGAATCTTGAGAATGGCCTCCAGGCGCTCCTTCACGCCCAAGATACAGAATTCGCGGAGCTGATGCGCCGCGCATGTTTCTATGGCCGTGAGATTGGGTTCGCGAATGAGAGGGTTATGGTGCAGGAGGTCCCCAGTGTTGGTCTAGAGGGACACAAGGGATCGAGTCTGTATCAACATGCAGTGCACTGGGCAAACGAGATACTGAAGGAGGACTAGCATCTCAGCCTTGACATCGGCCTGGCCAAAGGACGGATTCAGTTCCAAAGTTCGGCGGCTCATGGCTACCGATATTGCATTGCCGTGTATGTGGGGCGTGTTGGTATATTCCACAACTCACATAGCTAGACTACATTCATACCCTTCGAAGTATATATGCGATCGCCATAACCGTCCACGGGAACCCATATCAAGCCTTCTATAACTGTAATTAACCCTATCAGAGACTCCAATGCATTGCATTCCTCCATGGCCATGGTACCGCCATCACGTCAGCAGGCTATAATCGGCTCGCCTTAAACGACCCCTGCCTCGCAGCTCGACTGGTAACCGAGCACGGAACACGAGGGGATCGAAAATAAGGGACGTACGTCAGAACGATCGTTACGGAGTGAAGCACATGGTGGTTCTAATTCGTGTTCGCCTTTTGACAATAGCCAGCAAGCTTTACCAGCTAACTTGGGCAGCATCTCTCTTTCTAAACAGTGGCGGACCAGCCTGGTCTCACGCACCCATCCATCCACCAATGGCATATCATCCATTCATTCAGTCAGTCATTTATTCAGCCGGTAGCGTCCCACATGACTTCCTGCAACTGCATCGCACTCCACCATTCAGCTCAATTCTTGCCCAACTTGGCATGCAAGCCGCTGACCAAGAGGTGCTCCTTGACGATTTCCTCCTGCATCTGCACGAGCTCATCGACCTTCCAATTAGCCGAGCACCATCGCCCGCGGAGGAACTCAGCCTCTGGCGTGAGCAGGAACAACGCCATTCCACCCGCGAGTTCTGGCGAGTCCATGATGAACCCCATTTCTGGGACGTGGTGCAGCTTCGTTACCCCTGACTCTACCACGCCGGGGTGCATGTTGAAGAAGCGTACTTTCGGGTAGTCTGAACACGAGGGTTTGGGAGTCAGTGGGAGGATTGGTGGTGCGAAGCAGGCGGGATTGATAGGGCACAGGAGATCGAATGGTGGTGATGTAAAGCTTCTCGAGATTCACGATGGGTGGGATCGAAAGGGTACTTCTTACCATATTGCAGAACCTCAACAACGCGGTTTGCAGCAAGCTTACTTCCACTGTAACCCGTTTGGTTCGGAAACGCGCTGATAGCTGAAGTAGAGGAGATGTGAATCAGATTTCCAGGCTTGTCGCCAAGCTGCTTCAAATACTCCTTGGTAACGAGATACAAGCCCTTGACATGGACCTCCTAAGCGGGTTTGGGTTGGAGTCAGTCTGTCAGTCCTCTTGGTGAACCTACGAGTATACTACTGTCCAGGGATCTCCGTGTTTGCACTTACATATTGAGTCCACCAGGTGCTCGTGTCCGTCTGGGCCAAAGGCGTGAAGTCGAGGTTCATACCAGCATTATGGATCGCGACATCAACACCGCCAAACACTTCTACAGCCTTGGCGAAAGCGGCGTTTACATCCGACTCAGAAGTCACATCCATTTTGTGCACGAGCACCTTGGTGTCCCGGTATGAGTCCTCGATCTCCTTCTGGACTTGTTCGAGCAGGCTGAGATCTCGAGCTGTAAGGACCATGCCTTTCGCCTTGGCTTTTGCAAAGGCCACGGCGATCCCCTGCTCAGCTCAGAAAAGTGGCTTTGTCAGATAATATGTCCAGGATCGAAGTCTTTCTCCCACAAACGTCGGGACTGCACTTACTCGGCCAATCCCCCTGTTTGCTCCGGTGATGAGGACCACTTTGCCTTCTTGCGACAGCTTCGGGTTCTTGAGAGGATCAATGGCACCGTACACTTCATGGACGTCTGTTGGTGTGAAATGGTAATAATCGTGCAGGCTGTTTGGGTTGGAGAGAAACGCCTGCTGCTGCTCCTGGGTGCCCAGCTGGCGAATCACATAGTCATAGGTCGTCGCTGGCGCCATGGTGCTTTGCTATGCTGTGTTTTTGCGTTTCCACTTCCTTATGTTTATGTGCGTTGTCGGGCGGTCGCTACGTGCCAATTTTCAAGCTGTACGTACAGGATAGGACGAAGATGGTTGGAATCTGATTAATTACCTCTTTTCTCCTGTCGAGACGACTCTAGGCCCAGGGGAATCCGGTTGGCTATTTGACCTTGGCATTTCATTGATTTGTGGATTCGGGTGGCCTGAAGCATCCTGTGCCACGCCAATAATTCAGGACTCGAGGATTGAACCTTCCAACTACTTAGCCCAGCAGGTCTCCCTCGTTCTTCGGTGGCATCTTCCCACGCACTCTTTCTGGTGTGGATGCTTCGTTGGTACTGGTGATATGGAGTTGCTCTTGTAGCAATACGAGGCTCCCATCTCTGCAGGGGCAAAGCAGTGGCGCGTATTGATCCTTCGGACCTGGGTGGCCTCAAAGTACCTCGTTTACTCAATCAAGCTTACTCAGAACATTTGAAACGCGAACCCATGGCGTCAGGCTCCCTGTGACGTTTATCTGTCCTCGGAGACGGTGGCCGCGGAAGCTGCCCGGAGGCACGTGGAAGTACATAGTTATGCTTGCAAGGATTGCGAAGGGCCTGCCTGGGCAGCCAACGTCAGCATCATCAAGAATCACGCTGACGGAAGAACATAGTTTGAGTCTTCGTGATACGAAAATACAGAGGAAGAAAATTCAGTCGCCCTTATGATTGATATTGATTTGGGCAGCTACACACGTTACCTCAGTTACTCGATGCTGATGCCCATGATCTCTCAAGACATCTCGGACCGAGAGAAAGTTGGACTTCGGACCGAAATACGTTGATTGGTGTGTCGCACGGCACGCGATCGCTCTTTATGTCATGCCTCGCAAATCAAACGATGGAAGTAGACTCCATGCTGGCAATCCCCAGCAGCTATTATTACGCCAAGTCCCTGTAATCGGGCCTAGAGGGAATTATTCTCATTTAGGTCCTGTGGGCAAAGCATGTCGAATGAGGAGACTAAGTTCCACGCGCTTGAATTCAGGTCCACAAGGTTGTTCAGCTATTATCGCAGCTCGTCAGCAAATCTGTGCTCTAGGGATGATGGCTTAGAGTTCTCGGGGTCGGACATACATCATTCAGATCCAGAGCATCCTGCTCGAGGGCGCTCAAACTGGCATCACCCACATCAGGAGGCTCAAGCTGATTGTTGTGCCCCGAATGAATCTGCACAATCGCTTCCGCTGCTTGCGTGCGCTCTGATGCCATTGTTTTTGCCAGTCGAGCTGAGTTTGAGGCGACGTTTGCGGCATCCCCGGCAAGGAAATGGAAACTCGAGATGAAGTTAGGAATTCAATGAATCCGAAATGTCCGGCACAGACATCGAGCAGTCTGAGGTCTGACATTGCGGATGGTAAAGAAGGGTTCTGAACAAGGTAGATGAACAAATTGATGGCTGCGTAGATGGGATAATAGAATGCCAACCAAGAAGGCGTCGTGAGGTTTGAGTTGACAAGTCTCAGAGCCAGAATAATCTTGCGCGCTGCATCAGCCACGGTTGAGCGGGATGTGATTGTCTGTGCTTCAAGAGCCTCATCCTGGATGTCCGTATTGTGCCTGGAAATCATCCATGGGTAGAAGAAATGGGCGTGAATCGCCATCAAGCTGCCGTAGATGGAAAAATGTAGATGTAAATGGTGGATCAATCTTCGACGAGAATATGGAGGCCTGGCCAAACTTCCGATCCGTAATGCAGTGGGCACGTCTTCCAAAAGCTGGTTGAGCTGATCATGATATTGGTTGACTGAATTCATCAGCTCCCTGGTTGACATTGATAGAGCTTCGAAGGAAAGAAGTTCGCGAGAGAGCTGTGAAATGCAGCCTTGCATGCTTTGCTGCAATACTGAGGGCTTGCAAGTCGATATTACTCGCTGTAGGGATGGTCCTGGGAATGTGAGCACTAATGTTGTCATCATCGATGACGGATGGTCGACCGCTGCATAGAGAAAGGTGCTTCTCAAGGCAATACAATGCCCACCATAGCCAATTTCTCTTCAAGGTCTCATTTTCAGAGTTGCCCCAGGCCTTGTCTGGCTGGCGATATAACCCCAAACATTGGGCGACGTGAACAGCGGTAGCACACAGGCTATGTTTGAGAGTAGGACTTCCCATTCCCTCAACGTAGCCTGCCTATAGCAGATAAATGGTCAATTTGGGCGTTTTAGCATGGATCTTTTCTGGGTTGCGTACCATCAAAGTAAGTGCCCTGACCGCCATCAACCTTGAGGGTGGCAGTATGAGCCGAGTGAGCATTGACAATGCATTGTTGAAGTAGGATCCAGCTTTGACTTGTGCAGCAGCAAAAGAAACGGCGGGGTCTGAGGCTAGAAGACTCCGGTATCCAGCCGCAAATACAATATTTCGCAGCGCAAACCAGGCAGGATCTTTCATCGAGCCTCGATTGTCGAAGTGTGCTTGTAGGTAAACTTCAAGATCATTTCGGTCCAGGATGCCAAGATCAGCCTCCCAGCAATTTTCGTAGAATGCTACCACCATATATATATATATAAGCATAGAGGCCCTCGTTTGCCCATGACGCAGGCACTCACCATTCACATATTCCCAGGCAAGATCCTGGTCAATTTCTTTGTAATTTGGAATTAATGTCAGTTGCCTATCCAGCGAGCCCTTTGGATTTAGGTGCTCCTTGAATGCTCTCACACTACAGCCGAAGTCATGACTTCCTGTCAAGCTTTGCATCCACTGCGCTCCAGTGTCGGTACAAATAGCTCGCCATGACCAGGGTTCGTAATACTCCCAGCTGGAATCCTCTAGATAAGGTGCATCGACATCATTGGCGAGGGGTGCATCAGGAACATCGACATGATGGTTTGGAGTTGAAGCCCTGGTCTGTTGTCTTGACTGAATAGGCGATGGAACTGGCCTGTTGACTCGATCTCTTTGAGGCTTGCCTTCATCGGTCGAGCCCTTCATTTGTGAGGCGCATCCTTGTGATGGCGGGGAAGAGGACATACCAGCGATTTTCAACTTCCAAGACCTCGTTCCTTGCATCTAAGTCTCTTGAGTTTCAATTGTGAGCGCTCTCGCAATTGGAAGCAAATTCGGGTTGAGTCAGATCGCTGCCTCCGGGGTGCTGTCCAACCTCCCTACCCCGGGCTTTCCGCTTCCTCTTCTGAACTGGAGGGTAAACACATTCTTTGCTCAATCTGACGCAGTCTTTACACGGGTCTCCTCCACTACCTGGAGCAGTCTTTAATTAGCCTAGGCATAGCCAAAATTGTGAGTAAATGGTAAGGGCATTGCCCAAGAACACGAAAATCTTAAGCTCCCAAAAATCTCTCTGCCAGGTCATACGTTACTCCCTGGTCTCATCGACGCGCACTGTCGTCCATACGGGGATGCTAGTCTATCAGAACAGTCCTTCAGATTTGGGATTACCACTTTGATGGATATGCACAACTTGCATTCAAATGCCGTTCAACAAAAACAATGGGCGAAAGATCGCAGAGACTTCCCTGACTTCAAGAGTTGCCATTTTGCGGCAACAATCAATAATGGTTGGCCTGCCTGGGTTGAGAAGAAATTGAGTAACAACAAGGTTTGTCAATAACTGGTGATATAGCATGGTGAAATCATCGGGTGATTGTACTGACTGTTCCAGAATGCGACCTACGATGATTGGCTAGACGTATCAAACGAGGAAGATGCCGAGCCATTCATCCAAAGAGCCGTGCGAGATGGCTCTGACTACATAAAACTCATGCGCGAAGGCGGCAAAGCAATGGGAATTCAGGGGCCAACGTTGAACCAGCCCAGAGAAGCTGTCCAAAAAGCCGTAGTCGAGGCCGCGCACAAGCGGGGACTTGAGGTAGTCGCGCATGCCTTGTCGCTCACTGACACGTTGGAAGTTCTGCGGGCAAGAGTAGATGGGCTAGGACATACTTTCTTTGACGAGCCCATCACACCAGAGGTCATCGAACTCTACAAACGCAACAACACCTGGGTGAATCCTACTCTAGTTTCTGCAGGATCCTTGACGGGTGAGTCGGAGGGGATTAACAAATCATTTGCCAGCGACCCGCGAGTCCGAAGCAGAGTATCTGAAGGACAAGAGGTGTTGATGCACCATTGTTTGCACATGAAAGCACCGAATTCGAAGTGGGAGTACGCTATTGACAGCGTTCGCCAATTGAAGAACGCAGAGGTCAATATTGTCTGGTAAGAATCATCCTCTTGAGATACTTTGTATGAGAAAGGGCTAATGTTTGTTGAACAGTGGGTCAGACGCTGCCGCAGGGGCTCCCGGTCTCGCATTCGGGACTAATTTACATATTGAGATGTATCTTCTCGTTACCAAGGCTGGGTTGTCACCGCTGGAGGTGCTCAGGTCGACAACAAGTGTGACTGCCGATCTCTTCGGCTGGTCAGACAGAGGAAGAATAGCTCCTGGCCTCAAAGCCGACTTATTATTGGTGGAAGGCAATCCGTTCAATGATATAAAGGACCTATTGAATATCAGTGGAATTTGGAGAGACGGCGTGAAGTTTGAAGGACACCCGGGATTTCCGATTGAATAGGGGTGATATCCATGAAACATACCTTGGGTACTTCTCGTCTGATTTGTTGGTTACTCACGCATCGAATCACTACGCACTAAGCTGCAACACCCGATCCAAGCTTTGGTCAGTTCGAAAACGTATAGACTAGGACTTGAAGGCTTCGTTTTTCATTTGAATTCATTTATCCCAGCCGATTGACACCAAAAGCAGCCTTCCAGCAGCAACCTAGAAATGATGTATGGTACCTAACTCACGTCTTGGCAGCGTGTGCCGTCAAGGCTATTACACAATGCTATCTCGATTGCTGCACGGAAAGCATTGACGATAGTACCATGTGAATCTACTTGTGTCGCAAGCAAGATCGCCTGTGTCATGAACGCCGGCATTTCCCAAGCCCAGTTTTGAGCGCCTGAAGGATCGCCACCAACCTTTGCCGGATCATTATATTCTCGAAGAATCCCTGTGCACGGAATGTTCGGATCCTGAGCTTGTGCGTAAGGCATGGTGTTGATGACCTCGAGCCTGCATGGAAATCCAGGAGTGTTGCTGATTCCATTCTCAAGAATAGACTTAATGGCCGAGAATTTGGCGTCGTACGAATCGTCAAGTCCGGCCAGGCATATATAGAGTGGTTTATTTGAGGAGTTGCACCCATCTGCGGGAAACCAGTTGTAACTCGTATTGGTGGACCCATATTCATGCAGGAATAACATTGTGGTGCCTGGTGTGTGGTAGATGTCTACCAGTGCTGGTGGATTGAAGCCAAGGCCGTATCTGGAAGTATGGTCAGCTCCTGTGTTATTTAGACCCAGTGTTCTTACGGTGCGTAGGTCATATGCACTGGAGGCATATACCAAGAAACATGGAAGGCTTTACAAGGATCGTAGTCGTGGAGATTAGCACACAGGCTATCCTGGAACCCTCCGCAAGGCCTCAATCCGAAAATATTGAGTCCAAGGTCAGGGGCAAAAAAGTCACCAAGGCCTCCGGTGAAAGTATCACAACCTCCCGCATGAATCACAAGCCACTTCTGGGTGCTTTGTGATACTGATGGAACGTTGTAGACGGCATAATCGCAGTCCATCCGTTTCCAGCCGTCAAGTGTTGTCACATCCAGCCCACGGCATGTAGAGTCCGATGTAAGTGAGTTATTGCATAGAGGAGGTGATCCCGTGAAGCAGTCTCTATTGGGAATCTCCGCTGACGCGCAGCGCAACAACCCATATAGACTATAAGTCACAACTAAAGCATTAATCATAGCGACACAGAGCGATCGGGACGAGAAGTACTGAAGTATGAGGCTGAGGGAGAATGTTGGGTTTTCGGTTCATCCACCCTTATTATTGGAAGTCCTTAACAGTAAGTACCTATCGTCATGTTACTTTCGACAAAGTGCCCTTTGTACATGGTGCCAGTGCTTCTCAGAGCTCTCCCGTGGAGCTTTCCGTCTAGCCACACTATCGACGCCTGATCCAGTCTATGGCGCTCAAGAAAGAGTCTGATATTGGCTTGGCACGCTGAGACCCAGTCAAGAAGTTTCACGTCCCAATGAGTGTGACGGCGGAACCAGTGTCAGGTCAAAGCGTCGATCCGCCATGAAACTCTATGCTGTGCGCACGTGCCTGCGAGAGGCAGCTGAAAAGCATCAATCTCGGTGTTTCGCCTCCCGTCTCTTGCTCAGGGACATTTCCACAGCTTCACTTAGGGTCAGAAATGGATATGGACTCGAGGTATCTTCAAATGCTGTTACATACAGTACTCCATGAATAAGGTCCCATGACGAGTATTTGTAAGCGAACCCTGTTATCAGGGAAACCCGCCTGTTGCTTGATGTGACTGTTGCCAGCAGGAGTGCTGCGGCTTTTCTCATGGCTGCGAGAACCTCAAATTATCTTCCCTCCATCATTTGAAGCGATAGTGTACCTCTGCTTTGTCCTGATTCATCGTCCACGAATCCTTCTCATGGCCACTTTTCGGATTTTCGCCATAAATCCAACGACGGAACATACCCATACGCATATATATATGCTATATTGTTACACGGGCGGGGACATGATGGTCAAGATTATGCCGAGGCGGTATGCACTAGCAGGCTGTCTGAAATGTTTAACAGCGAAACACTACCGACACGATTACCTTCGTGGCGTTGGGATTTCTAGCGCCTCTTCGCTGGAGTGAGGCTCTCCGAGAAGAACTTCATATGTGGTTCAAAGAAGATTCATCAATTGTTTCTCCGCTAAAGGGTCCACAAACAAGTGGTATCAGAGAAACAGCAGCCGATATCATCAAGATTCTAGATGAAAAGACGCAGAGGTTGCGGGGACATTTCAAGAATATCGGCCTCCGCGGAATTAGCCAAGGTGCTGCCATGGGACTGTGGTTACTCCTCAATCAAGATCGCTCACCTGAGCTTGGGGGTTCCGTGGGAGCAAGCTGCTGGCTTCCATTTGCCTCTAATATGGAGAAGTCTTTGCTGAATAGTAATGAAAAATCTAGAGAGCTGTGTTTGGGCAGCTGGAAATGCCCAAGCCTTATGATTTCGGGTCAAGAAAATACAGAAGGCTTGCTTCAACATCGTGGAAGAACTCAACCTTTTCAGTCGACGCCAGTGTTCCTAGGGCATGGCATGGCAAGAGTACACCGGAGTCGAGCAGCAGGGACATTGGTACAAAGATCCTGAACAACTTGAGGATATTGCCCAATTCTCGCAATAGTTGGCATAGCGCAATAAGAGTAGAGATATGTGATATATCTAACTCGAGATATCATATAATGATTCGGAATGCAACCCCGTAGGACATATCCGTCTCGAATCCTGTCGATGCACCTAACAAAATGACATGATATTCTCAGCCTAATCATCAACATGATTATTTTTTGGGCGTGCAACACAGAACAGGTTATTCGGTCGAACACGTCAAGACTTAGACTGTCCAGGGCCGGTCTATCTACGAGTGTAGATGTAACTTTGCTTCACAGAAGTATCCGGGGACTGGAAGACCAGGCTGTGTCTTGGTCCAAACTCCATTACATACATCTCCCGGGCCGAGATCAATTCATGGCCAGTCGAAACAGCATGCCGGGAGACAGGGAACGACCTCGAGCCCTTTGGATGTTCCAAGGCCGACACAAGCTCAATTCGGCTTCATTTTGCTAGCCGGAAGCGATGGTTCATTAAACCTGGGGTATCGTCCATCTCACACCACTCTTGGTAATAACTCTACATCTTGTCGTTGATCCTTTCGGATCTCCAGCGGAACATACTGCCATGAACTCTTTCATCCACAGCTAATACTCAAAGCCACAGTTCTCAGATCGCCTTTGCCCAACATCAATCGATTGTCCCAATGGCAGCCCTTCACCCCATCAACATAGCAGTCATTGGACTCGCCTTGATTGTGGTTGTTGTCTTACAAAAGGTGCGATGCATGGCATTCACGTTGCGATCCACACAATTGACAAATCCATATTAGGTAACTCACGCACTTTTTTTGTCGCCACTACCGAAAATACCAGGCCCATTCCTCGCCAGATTGACACCGTTATGGTTAAGATGGGTAGACCTCAAGGGTACCAGAACGTCAACTATTCACCGATTGCACCAGCAATATGGATCAACTGTGTTACTTGCACCAAATGAGATCTCATTGTCAGCTCTCTCAAACGTTCGAGAGCTCTATGGCCAGCAGACGAATTTCTTGAAAGCTCCGGTCTACGAGTCAATGACACTGCCGCCAGTTGGAATCTTCAGCATGCGAGATAAAGTGCACCATAGTCAAAGAAGGAAGCTGCTTAGTCATGCATTTTCCCAGTCCAATCTATGAGTGCGAGCCACTTATTCACAAGCAAATCGAGAAGCTTGTCACGGTGCTCCAAGACCACGTTGGAAATCCTACAGATATGCTCAATTGGTTCAGACTCACAGCATTTGATGTAGTTGGTATGTTACCTGAAGCAAGAAGCCCGTTTACTTTCTAGAACTCATTGCCTGGTAAGGGGAGCTCTTCTCGGACAATCATTTGGAGGCCTTCAATCAGGAGAGACCCCCCAGTTTCTTAGCGATATTGAGTTATTCTTCATCCTTGCTGACATTCAGTGGAACACTCCTTGGCTTGCAACTTGTCTTTCATGGTTGCCACTAAAATCAGTTCAACAATTTCTAGGAGCAATGCAGCGACTCGCAGACGTAAGTTACCAAAACCTCATTCATCATCCATCCAATTTGGCACTCAGCTGATCATCGAGGCTAGTACGGTGCAAAAGCTTTCAACTACTACGTCGAGCAATATGGACGAGAATCTGGGCGCAAAGACCTCTTAACAAAAGTCCTATCTGTCAAACCGGAGACAGGGGAAAGCCAACTTACCGATCGAGAAACATCGATAGAGATGGAAATCTCGTCTTTGCTGGCACAGGTGTGTCGATTTAAGTCGTTAGATACATTCCATTGAGGTGACTAATAGGAGTGGATACCACCAGTACTACCCTTACCTTCTTTGTTTTGGGAACTATCCAAACATCAAACCTGGCAGGACACGGTTCGGGATGAAGTTCGAGCTCTTTGCAGCAGCTCCCCATCATTCCAGGAAGTTCAAGATCTGCCTATTCTAGAGGCAGTAATCAACGAGGCTCTCAGGTTGCACCCAGCCGCTCCGGCGAGTCTACCTAGAGAAACACCCAGTGGTGGCCGAGAGCTCAACGGATTCTTTATTCCTGAGAAGGTGCGAACTAGTGACGACGTACATACTTTCCGTTCTAAGCTAACATTACTAGACAATCGCTTCTATGCAATGCTATACAACTCATAGGGACCCCAATGTCTTCCCAGACCCTGAAACCTTCAAGCCACAGAGGTGGCTGGAGGTGAAGGGCATTACGAATGAGATGAAAGAGCTGTTTATACCGTTCTCCAAAGGGTCGAGAGCATGTGTAGGAAAGAATCTTGCAATGATGGAATTGAAGCTGATCACCGCTCGGCTGATTAGGAAGTTCAAGTGTACAACCGCACCCCCCACTACTGACGACTCCATGGCAACGATCGACCACTTTCTGCTGATACCGGTTGGAGGCAAGTGTGAGTTGATATTCAAACTCGCCTGATCCAAGGCCCATGGATTGGTTTAGCTTTATGAAGAATTAAGTAGATCCTACCCTCCAGATAATGATTCTTTTCGATAGCCTAGATCGCGATCCCTTGTCTGGCAGCGTGTTTTGACGCTGTCCCCCACGACATAATGTATTCGAAGACGGCGAATCTTAGAGATAGGGCCCAATGATGAGTTTGCAAGGATCGGTATTCTTCCCAGAACGCCAACTTTATGCCCTGCCTATCATGGAATTAATCACTACCACGAGAATATCTTCAGAGGGGGCCACCTCTCAACTCCGTCATTCACTTCGGCCCGAGATAGAATTTGATCACCCGTATGCAGAAAATCCTTTCGATTTAGAAAGCCGAGACCCTCCTTGACAAGGAGTGAACGCTCGGAACTATGCGTATTTTGGACATTTTAAAATGGCCCAGGTTCTCGGCTCCTCCACGGAACTTATGGGTCCAAGGAGTGGGCGACATTGTGGGATGAGTCTGGAGTTGGTCTGGGGTTCGGGCTTCGAGAGCAACCTCGGTCACTTAGCGGCCATGCAGTGGAGTATGTATATGTAGTGACAACCACGGGACTATTATAGCGCAAGTGGAGATCCTCGAATGTTTGAAGCATTCAACATTCTCCGGATTCTCTCTCTCTACACATTGAGTCCACCTGATCTAGCATTCTATGACCATGGGAGAAGTGATGGCTACTCATGTCGAGGCTGCCGCCGCTGAACAGCATGGACACACCTATTGGAATCATTTGAAGACGTGTATTCTGGTATTGGTATGACGATGGTCCAACAGAACCTTCAGAAATTCGCACTGACGGGTCTTCAGGCTGTTGCAGGCACATATTTTGGACAACTTGTTCTCCTCGTTGGCGGTGGCCTGTTATCTCACAGCATTGCTGTAGTCGTGGGAGGAGAATCGCTCACGGCATGGCCCACCGCAGTCCTCGGGATCCTGGTTGCAGCACTAAGTAGGGCCGCCGGTATCCCAGGCAGCGGATTTCTGGGGCAGAAAATGGTTCCTTGTCATCCTCACGGCTGCCGGGTGTGTGGGCTCGATCGTTGT
>Ga0105239_10002541_pt1 | contig 23149 bp, 14 predicted proteins | sample KBSC44metaG_FD_92761 | JGI IMG/M metagenome (GOLD analysis project Ga0105239, IMG submission 92761) | Corn rhizosphere microbial communities from Kellogg Biological Station, Michigan, USA - KBS C4-4 metaG | ecosystem: Host-associated > Plants > Roots > Rhizosphere > Soil | place: Michigan, USA... | reverse complement strand
GTTACTTTTGGCGAACGGCATCAGTTATCAACCTTAAGCGGCGTTTTGCATGTCGATCTCATCAACACCAATAATAAAATAGATCAATCAATAAAGCTACAGCTGGTAAACGGGCTTGCCTGGGGCGATTTTTTATTGCCCGACTCGTTGCCAAAAGGAAAATATCGTATCAGGGCTTATACCCGGTTGATGCGCAACGAGACCGATGTGCACTTTTTTGAGCAGGCAATATCGGTTGGCTCGGCCGAAAAGGAAAAGATCGCGGAAAGTGCGCTTGCAGGGACAAAAATAAATTCAAAACCTGATGTTCAATTTTTCCCCGAGGGCGGCAGCCTGGTAAATGGCCTTAAATCGAAAATAGCCTTTAAGGCAGTTGGTACAAATGGCAGGGGGATTGACGTGGCTGGGGTGATATTGGATAATAACAATACTGAAATACGCCGTTTTGCCTCAACCCACTTAGGTATGGGTTACTTTTACCTGCAAGCGCAGGAAGGTAAAAGCTACACCGCCAGGATAACTTATGCCGATGGAATGCAGGGCGTGGTTAAACTGCCGGACGCAATAGCATCGGGCCTGGTTTTAACGGTAAACAACGATTCGTTACCCAAAGCATCGATACGGATTGAAGCCAACAAGGTCTGCTTTGCCCAAAATCGGGATAAAGATTATATGCTGCTGATTTATTCGGGCGGGGTTGCAACATCGGTTATCGCCAAGCTTGATAGTAGCGTGATATTGTTGGATATCGCGAAACGGCACTTACGCACAGGCGTTGCAGCGGTTACCCTGTTTTCGCCGGAAGGCGAACCATTGTGCGAGCGGTTGTTTTTTGTTCAAAATTACGACCAGCTTAAGCTTGATATAAAAAGCGATAAAACTATTTATACGGCGAGAGGGAAAGTAAGCATTAGCCTGCTGGCAAAAAACCGCGCCGACTCTGCAACTATGGGTCATTTTTCACTATCGGTTGTGGACGAGGGTAAAGTATCAATAAACGAAAGCGACGAAAACAGTATACTGGCCGACCTGCTGCTTACTTCGGATATAAAAGGCGATGTAGAACAGCCAAACTATTATTTCGCAAATATTAATGACGATGCACGCAACAACCTCGACCTGGTAATGCTTACCCACGGCTACCGCAGGTTCGAATGGCGACCCTTGCTTGACAATACCTACCCGGCTTTAGCTTATCAACCTGAAAAAACGTTGGAGATAAGCGGGACTGCGAAAATGTTGGGGGGCAGGGCACTATCAAAAGGTACAGTGTCGCTAATTGCTCCATTTAGCGGCCACGGAATTTTAAGCACAGTTACAGATGATAAGGGAAACTTCAGCTTTACCAACATGGTCTACTTGGATTCGGCTAAATTTATTTTACAGGCGGTAAACGCGAAGGGCAGTAATAATACAATGCTTACCTACAATGCGGATAAGCCAGCACCAGTTGCGTTTTATCAACAACCTCAATCTATTATGGCGGACGCGGCGATGAAGGCTTACACAAAAAACAATCAAATGCAACGCAACCAACTGTACACACAGGGGATAATAGGCGGGAAAATGCTGAAAGAAGTAAAAATAAACGCCCGTAAACGCGATGACAACTATAGAACACTTAGCCTTGCAGGCGCCGGGCACGCCGACCAGGTTTTACACAGTAAAGAAATAGGTTATGGACAGTTAGCAGATAATTTGAATGGAAAATTGCGGGGAGTTGTCTTTGTAAGTGGCGTGCCATATTTGGAATTAAACCTTATGGGCCATTTGGGAGGCAAAGCTAACAGCATGTTAGTTGTTGTCGATGGCATTGAAGGCGGAATACTCCCCTCAGCAGAAGACGTTGAAACCGTTGAGGTGTTAAAATATGCAAGTGCCAGCATATACGGAATGAACTCGGCAGGCGGTGTTTTAGTTATAACAACCAAAATACAACAGGGCAAGGAGTTGAAAGATATTACCTCCAAAGGCATCCTCCCCATCGCCGCAAGAGGTTTTTATAAAGCCCGCGAATTTTATTCCCCCAAATATGAAAGCGCTACCGACAACGAGCTTGCAGATTTACGAACCACTATTTATTGGAACCCCGAATTAGTAACAGATAAAAATGGCAATGCCGGATTTGAATTTTATAATGCCGATGCCAAAGGCAGCTACCGGGTTATTATAGAAGGCATTGATGAAAAAGGCAATCTTGGCCGGCAGGTTTATCACTATAAAGTAGAATGATTTTCAAAAAAACTACTAACTATTTAGTTATAGTTATTTTTTTTAATAGCTTTAAGTGATGAAACATCTTACCTTAACCATATCGTTTATTTTAATTTCATTTTGCTGCCTGGCGCAATACACTGTTACAGGCCGTGTAATTAACCAGGCTGATACCAAACCCCTAATTAATGCCAGCGTTTTTATCAGCAATGCAACCATTGGCGATCACACTGCCGCTGACGGTTCATTTAAACTTAACAACGTAAAACCGGGTACGTACAAGTTGGTGGTATCAAACATCGGGTTTGATACTTACACCCAACCAATTATTATTACCAACCACGCTGTTAACCTGCAAACTATTACTATTTACCCAAAATCAATAGCGCTTGCGGGGGTTACCATAAAGGCAAGAGCCGGGGCTGACCCGGATAGGTCGCGCTACATAAGTTTGTTTGACGACGAGTTCCTGGGCAAATCTGACCTGGCGCGGGAATGTAAAATACTAAACCCCGACATGCTCGATTTTAGTTACGATGGCGTTAACAATATCCTGACAGCCAGTTCTGTAGATTTTTTAACTATTCAGAATGATGCGCTGGGATACAAACTAAAGTATCTGCTTAAAAATTTTACCCTCAATTTTGCCGGAGACGGCAGCCGGACTTTTAGTTATTCCGGTTCGGTGTTATTTGAACCGATGAATGGGAGTCCTGGCGAAGAGCGGCAATGGCTGTTGCGCAGGCAGGAAGTTTACGAAGGTTCGCAGATGCACTTTTTACGATCGGCAACGGCAGATGCGTTGGAACGCGACGGGTTCAGGGTTCAACGGGTGCCGGCTAATCCGCAACGCCCGGCGGGAAACATCATCCGCGAAAAACTGGAGCTGTATAACTTATTAAAAAGCGACAAACAGTTTCGCGACTCATTAAATTATTGGGAGAAAAAGGCAAACCTGCCAAGATTGCTCGACAAGCCGAACCCGCAACCTTTAAAAAAACAGGACATGATAACCGGGCCCGACGGGCAGGGGCTATTCGCTTTGGGCGTAAATGGCGACGGGCTGTTTATCAGCTATAACAAATATCACCATTACAACCATGGCGGCTTGAGCATGATAGCGGCACCGGACAATAAGGATAATACATTAATGGTTTTTAACAGCCCTGCGGTTGCGTTTGATAAAAATGGCTCGTTGCTTGATCCGGCATTGTTGGCCTATGAGGGTGTTTGGAGCAACAACCGGGTGTCGGCCCTGCTGCCATCCGATTATGAACCCGAGCAGACCATGGAAACGGAGGTTGACAGTACACTAGTTAAAACTATCACTGCAAAAGTGAGCGCCTATAAGTCAACCCACGTAACCGAAAAGGCTTACCTGCACTTTGATAAACCGTATTACAGTGCGGGCGATACTATATATTTTAAAGCTTATTTAACTGAGGGAGCAACACACGCGCCATCGCGTTTGAGCCGGGTGTTATATGTTGATTTGATCGACGCCGATAACAAGATTAAAAAATCGGAAAAGCTGCAGGTTACCGATGGCGTTGCCTGGGGCGATTTTGCCCTGGCGCAAACGCTGCCAAAAGGAAATTACCGCGTGAGGGCCTATACCCAATGGATGCGGAACGAAGGCGATGCTGCTTTTTTTGATAAAACCATACCGGTAGCTTCCCTGGCAAAAGTTGACGTTCCTGAAAGTGGCGTTCCGGTGCAAAAAGCTGCTATAAGTTTAAAGCCCGACTTCAAATTCTTTCCGGAAGCAGGGAAACTGATTGCAGGCACGCAATGTAAAATGGCTTTTAAGGCCATAGGCGCCAATGGACTGGGTGTTGATGTTAAGGGAACGGTTGTCGACAACGAAAACAGGGAAATAACCACCTTTGAATCGACACATTTGGGCATGGGCTATTTTTATTTCACCCCCTCGGCCGCCAAAACATATACTGCAAAAATAATTTACGCTGATAATACACAAGACACACTAACGCTACCCAGGGCAGGTACCAATGAAATAGGCCTTTCATTTACCGATGGGCCAAGGGCATGGTCGGCAAAAATAAGCAGCGGCAAATTATGGTATCAGCAAAATAAAAATAAAAGCTACACCCTTGTCATTTATTCGGGCGGTGTACCCCACAGTTTCACGGTTAAGCTGGCAAGCTCCGAAATAAACCTTGATATCCTGAAAAACGATTTCCCCTCAGGCATAGCAACGGCAACTTTATTTTCTGCAGTAGGCGAACCACTGTGCGAACGCCTGCTGTTTGTACAAAACAACGATCAGCTAAAACTGAGTATCGGCACGGCGCAAAAAACTTACGCCGTGCGAAGCAAAACAAGCATCACCCTGAATATAAAAACAAATACAGGACAGCCTGCACAAGGCCATTTTTCGGTGGCTGTAATTGATGAGGCTAGAGTGCCGCTCGAAGACAACTCAGAATCGACCATCATCAACAACCTGCTGCTGACATCGGATTTAAAAGGTTTTGTAGAGCAACCGGCTTACTATTTTACAAGTCCCAATGAAAAAACCACCGCCGACCTTGATTTGGTGATGCTTACCCATGGCTACCGCGATTTTGAGTGGCACAAAATGCTTAAACCGGCAAATACCGTTTTAGCCTGGCAGCCCGAAAAAGGGCTTACAATTAGTGGCACTGTAAAACGCAGCGGTAACCCGGTTGAAAACGGTAGCGTAAGGTTGTTGAGCAAAGCAGCGGGCGGAATGGTGCTTGATACTGTTACAAACAAAAACGGCTGGTTTACTTTTGATAACATGGCGTATGATGACACTACCCGGTTTGTTGTTCAGGCACGTACGGCCACGGGGGTAAAAGATGTGGAAGTGAGGCCCGATTCGCTTGTGGACGTACCTGCTGTAGCAATTAAAAACGTACCCGGCCCACAGCTAACAAATAGCTTGGCGGTGTATGCACAAAACAACCGGCAGTTTTTAGCCGAACAGGAAAGGTTCCAGGTAAATAAAAACGGCATTATGCTAAGGGAAGTAAACATCAAGGACAAGAAAATAGACCCGTTTCAACATTCAGCCAATCTAAATGGCGCCGGAAACGCTGACCAGACCATTACCGCCGAATACCTGGAAAATTCAGGCTATACGACGCTTTATGATGCTTTGCGGGCTAAGTTAAGCTTCATCAAGTTTACGGATCGTCATAAGTTGATTTCAAATCGCACTACAAGTTTTCAAGGGAGTCCCGATTATATGGTAATAATAGTCGACGGCACCCCTCATTTTGAAAGTGAATATAAAGAGCTGGATAAAACGAGCATTAGGCGCGGTGTTTTAGATGATTACGCGGCCGCAGATATTGAGAGTGTTGAAGTACTATTGGGAACGCACTACGGGGCAATATATGGCGCCACCGCCGCCAGCGGGGCTATAATTGTAACAACAAAGCGAGCCAAAAAAATAAATAATTATTACAAAGAGGCGCCGGGCGTTATTACCGTGAAACCCAACGGCTTTTACAAGGCCCGGCAATTTTATGCACCAAAGTATGATCCCCCCGAAATTTACGCGGCAAGAAAGGATTTACGCAGCACCATCTACTGGAACCCCGAAGTTACAACTGATGATGAAGGTAATGCATCCTTCAGCTATTTTAATGCTGATGGCACAGGTAATTACCAGGTGGTAATTGAAGGCATTGATGAAAAAGGCAACCTTGGCCGGCAGGTTTATCACTATAAAGTAGAATGATTTTCAAAAAAACTACTAACTATTTAGTTATAGTTATTTTTTTTAATAGCTTTAAGTGATGAAAAACCTCTCCTTAACACTATCGCTGTTTTTGGTATCGCTATGCTGTCTGGCACAAAATACCATAACCGGCCGTATTATAAGCCAGGCCGATACCAAACCTGTAGCCAATGCCAATGTTTTTTTAAGCAACGCAACTATAGGCGACCATACTGCCACCAATGGCGCATTTACCCTGGCCGGCATAAAGCCTGGTAAGTATCAGCTGGTGGTGTCTATTGTTGGGTATGAGACTTACACCCAGGATGTGATAGTAACCCACGTCAATATTGATTTGCAAACCATCACCATCTACCCAAAACCCATCGGGCTTAAAGGGGTTACAATAAAAGCAAAAGCAGGTGCCGACGCAGACAGGCCACGCTACCTGGCATGGTTTACTAACGAGTTTTTAGGCAGCTCGGACCTCTCAAAGGAATGCAAGCTGTTGAATCCCGAATTGCTCGACTTTAATTACGATAACGCTAACAATATACTTACCGCCACATCGATTGATTTTTTAGTTGTACAAAATGATGCGCTTGGCTACAGGGTGAAGTACCTGCTGAAAGATTTTACGCTGGAATTTGGTGAAGAACAAGCGCGCACGTTCAGTTACTCGGGATCAGTACTGTTTGAGGCTATGAAAGGTAGTCCTGCACAGCAAAAAGAATGGCAAAGGCGCCGGCAGGAAGTATTTGAAGGTTCGCAGATGCACTTTTTACGGTCGGCAATTGCAGGCAGCCTTGAGCAGGATGGGTTCAGGGCCTTACGCCTGCCGGCTAACCCGCAACGCCCCGCCGACAGCGTAATAGAGTTGGGGCTGAAAATAAGCGAGGCGTTAAAAAATGATAAAAAATACCGCGACTCACTGGCGTACTGGAAGAAAAAAGCCGCGTTGCCTAAAAATATCGATAAGCTTGATATGACTCCTTTGAAAAAAGAAGACATAATTACCGGGCCAAACAAACAAGGCATTTATACGCTTAACTTTAATGGGGATGCCTACTTTATCACATACAACAAATACCATCATTTTAACCGGAGCGCCCGCAGCAAGCTATCCGACCCTGAAAACAAAGACAACACATTGGTGAACTTTAGCCATCCGCGGTTATTGTTTGATGCTAATGGCTCTGTAATTAATCCAAATGGATTAGTTTACGACGGTGTTTGGGTGCGGGGCCGCCTGGCAACTTTACTGCCGCTTGATTTTGAGCCGTTGCAAAACAACCCCGGGGTTGAAATTGACAGCGCCCTTGTAAAAAATATTGCAACAAAGGTAGATGCCTACACCACAAACCATGTTACCGAAAAAACGTACCTGCATTTTGATAAACCTTACTACGCGGCGGGCGACACTATGTATTTTAAGGCTTACTTAACACAGGGCAACAGCCACGCCTTATCGCATTTAAGCCGCATACTATATGTTGATCTGATAAATCCTAACAACAAGATCAGTTCCTCGTTAAAGTTGCTGGTTAGCGATGGTGTAGCATGGGGCGATATTGCTTTGCCGCGTACTGCTGCTAAAGGCAGCTACCGGGTTAGGGCTTATACCCAATGGATGCGCAATGAAGGTGATGCGGCTTTTTTTGATAAGACCATAACCATTGGCTCAAGCTTAGCCGGTAACCCTGTCCCTAATACAGTTGTTGCGGTTAAATCTACCGGGCAAGCCACTCCTGTGGCTGAAAAAGCCGACACCCGGTTTTTTTCTGAAGGCGGAAACATTGTTGCAGGTGTACCGAATAAAATAGCCTTTAAGGCCATTGGCGCCAATGGTTTAGGGGTTGATGTTAACGGGGTAGTTGTTGATAGCGATAATAAAGAAATTACGACATTTACATCGTCGCACTTAGGGATGGGGGCATTTAATTTAATACCGGCAGAAGGTAAAACCTACACCGCAAAGGTAACTTATCCTAACGGCATACACGACGTAATTGACCTGCCCAAAACCAGCCCTAATGCCGTAAACATGGCCTTTACTGATCTTGGCCGATTGTACGCTGTAAAAATAAACAGCAGCAAACAGTGGTATCAACAAAATAAAGGTAAAAGTTATACGCTGATAGTTTATTCAGGCGGCATGCTACAGAGCTTTACTGTGAAACTGGATAACCCACAAATTAGCCTCGACGTTTTAAAAAGGGACTTTCGCACAGGGATAGCAACGGCCACTTTATTTACGGCGGGTGGCGAGCCCCTGTGCGAGCGTTTGCTTTTTGTTCAAAATAACGACCAGCTAAAATTAGATATCATTACCGATAAAGCCACTTATTCCGCCCGTGCGAAAACGGGGATAAAGTTTAATGTAACAGGCGGCGCCGGAGATCCTGCCTCAGGACATTTTTCGGTAGCGGTTGTAGATGAGACGAAAGTGCCTGCTGATGATTACAATGACCCGGGTATTTTGGGCAATATATTGTTAACATCCGATTTAAAAGGATATATTGAGCAGCCCGGCTATTACTTTGCCAAACCTAATGAAAAAACTGCTGCCGACCTTGATTTGGTAATGCTTACCCATGGCTATCGGAATTTTGAATGGCAAAAAATATTAACAGGGGTTCCGCCCGGCCCTTATCAGCCCGAAAAAGGCCTCACGCTTAGCGGCATAGTGAAATTTAATGGCAAACCTTTAAAAAACGGGAAAGTGAAACTGTTTAGCCGTTCGGCAGGTGGAATGATATTGGATACCCTGTCAGACGCCAATGGCAGGTTTGTTTTTGATAACCTTACGTTTGACGATACTACAAAATTTGTATTGCAGGCCCGCACCCCTAAAGATCAGAAAGAAGTGGACGTTAAGCCCGACAGCGTATTAGCATCGCCGGTGATTACTGTAAAAAACACGCCTGCCATAAACCTGGAAAACCTCTCGGTATACGAGCAAAACAGCAGGGCGCTCCTGGATGAGCAGGATAAAAATGGCATTAATAAAAAGATAAATATGCTGAAAGAGGTTATCATTAAAGAAAAAAAGGCAAACCCGCTGGAACATTCGCAAAACCTTAACGGTGCCGGTAATGCCGACCAGGTGATAACCGCCGAGTGGTTGGAGCAATCTGGTTACCTTACACTTTTCGATGCCTTGCGGGCTAAGGCAACGTCGATTGTATTTACGCCCAATCGTAAGCTGCGCTCCAACCGGAGTATGGAGGGGCTTGACGCAACGCATCCTCCCGACTATATGCTGGTAATTGTTGACGGTATACCACAGTTTAACAGAGATGAGCCACAAATGACATTTATTTCACGCGGCATTTTAGATGACTATAGTCCCGAGGACATTGAAAGCGTAGAGATATTGCTTGGAGTGCACGCTGCTGCGATATACGGAACTATTGCTGCAGGCGGGGCAGTTGTGATAACCACCAAACGTGGCCGCGCGGTAAATAATTATTACAAAGAGTCGCCGGGAGTTATAACGTTTAAGGCGAATGGCTTTTACAAGGCGCGGCAATTTTATATGCCAAAATATGAGCATACAGAAACAGATGCGGCAAAAAAAGATCTAAGAACTACTATTTACTGGAACCCCGAAATCCCGACGGACAAAAGCGGTAATGCTCAATTCGATTTTTATAATGCCGACGGAAAAGGCAGCTATAAAGTAGTTGTTGAAGGCATTGACGCCGAGGGAAATTTAGGCAGGCAGGTGTATAGGTATAAAGTTGAATAGCGGTGTTTACTTTTCAAAGTGCAAAAGCCTTACCGTTTCTCCATCAAAAACAGCATAGCTACAGGCTGTCACCCATTCACCCAGGTTTATGTAGCGGCTTTTATCGTTTAGTTTGATATCCAGCGGCAAATGGCGATGACCGAATATAAGGTAGTCGTAAAAATGCGTTTGCAAAAGCTGGCTGCAAAAAGCCACCAGCCATTCCTGTTCACCGGGCTTACTGTCGGGCTTACTCAGGTTGACTTTCCGGCTGTGCCTCGACCAGTAATTGGCAACCCCCACGCCCAGGTTGGGATGGATGCGGGCAAAAAGCCATTGGCAAAGCTTACTCCGGAAAATGCCCTTCAAAAATTTGTAAAACGTATCACCTGGGCCAAGTCCGTCGCCGTGATGCAGGTAAAACTTTTTACCGCTACGCTCAATCTCCAATTCGTCGCTGATGATGGTTGCGCCAAGTTCCTGCTCAAAATAATCAAACATCCACATATCGTGGTTGCCTTTAAAAAACCAGAGTTTTATACCGGCATCGCTTAATTCGGCCAGCTTGCCTAAAAAGCGGATATAACCTTTGGGAACAACTGTTTTATATTCAAACCAAAAGTCGAAGACGTCCCCCATTAAAAACACTTCAGCGGCATCGGCTTTGATCATATCAAGCCAGCGCACCAGGCGGTCTTCGCGCTCGCGACTGCTGGCGTAAGTGCCGGTGCCCAAATGAAAATCGGACGCGAAATATAATTTATTACGGATAGCCATTCTGGCTGTAAAAATAAGGTAATAATATTTAGATGCGCAAATGGCCGGCACCAGGCCCCGGCATCGTTAAAAAAAATAGCCCACGCGAGGTGGGCTAGCTAAAATAATTTATCGCCGCGCCATTTCAAGAGCGGATAAATTCGAAAAATATGCCGGGCCTTACCCCAAACAGCATGGTGAAAAATGATTTTGCGCCCCAGCAAATCAAGCCACTAATAAATGGCAAAGGTTTTATTACGATGCAGTATTTAACTGCTGATTGTTAAATGGATTGGCTTGTTCGCACACCTGGTTTACAAGGTCGCGTGATAATGGTTTGGTCATAAATGAATTAACACAGGCGTATTTTTTCGATTGAAAAACATCGGCGGTGCGAATTGATGAACTCATGATATGCACCCGCACGTTTTTATGCGCATCAGCATTAAAGCTTTCCAGCTTATCTAAAAACTCCCAGCCGGTTAATTGCGGCATATCAAGGTCAAGCAATATCACATCCGGCATAGTGCCGCCATCTTTATTTTCTTCTAAATAATCTAAAACCAATCTGCCATCAAAAGTGTAAGTAGCTTGCTGGCAGTTATAGTTATTATGCAATAAGCGCTGCATAATATAGTGATCTGTCGGATTGTCATCAATTACTACAAGTTTGCACATGATAAATAGATTTAATGGTTGCTAATATAAGTATTTTAAAATTAACACGTTAGCCGTCAGTTGTTTTTGTAATAATTTAGTTACAGCAATTATTAACGATACTACTGACTTAGATAAGGCAATAGGTATGCCACACATTTTCTTAAGATTTATAGCTGATTTTTATTGTAGCGAAAAAGTAATTTTACCATTGGTTAACAATATCAAACATTGTGGGAATATCGAGACCGCAATTTGTGGAAAATTTGGTGCACATATTGGGAATTAAATTGGAGATGTGGCGGTGTGCCGTGCCAAAACTCCGCAGAGCCAGGAAACATCAACAAGTGTCATAGCAAGGAACAGACAGCTCCTTGCTATGACACTTGGGAAAATTACTTCGATGCTAACTCATTTGCTATCGATTTTGCACTCTCTGCTAACCGGATAAATTCCGACCGGTAACCTTCTTCATCGTTTCCTTTGGCGCCTTTGGCCAGGCCGATAGCTTGTGCATAGCTTGATTGCTGTTTAAATTGCGAACCACGCAGGAGCATCCCAAACTCTGCCACCGCGGCAGCAAACCTGAAGTCGACAGAAGTGACCTCCAAAGCCTTTGGATTATCTTTTATAGATACCTGGCTTAATTTACTGGTTGCCGAATCAGGATCTTTATACCTGAATTTGATAGTCATCATTTCATCTGATGATCTATCTACACTGGCGGGAAGCGCTTTTTGATACTTTAACGGATCCACGCTGCCTGCAAAATCGTCCTTTATCCCGGCAGGTACAATTTCATACAAGGCGGTTACAGTGTGACCAAGGCCCATATCGCCGGCGTCTTTTTTATCATTATTAAAATCCTCTTTGGCCAGCATACGGTCCTCGTAACCCAATAGCCGGTAGGCCTGTACTTTCGCCGGGTTAAACTCAACCTGCAGCTTCACGTCCTTGGCAATGGTAAACAGGGTGCCGCCAAATTCGCTAACCAGGGCTTTATGGGCTTCGGTGATGTTGTCGATATAAGCGTAATTGCCGTTACCTTTATCGGCAAGGGTTTCCATTTTACTGTCTTTGTAATTACCCATTCCAAAACCCATTATCGATATAGCTACTTTACTGTCGCGCTCTTTGGTAATCAATTGCTCCATATCGCCATCGCTTGAGGGGCCGACGTTGAAATCGCCGTCGGTGCACATAACAATACGGTTATTGCCCTTCGCCATAAAATTCTCCCCGGCAATTTTGTAGGCCAGCTTCAGGCCTTCTCCCCCGGCAGTGGAACCGCCAGCAGCCAGGTTTTCGATAGCGTCATTAATGGTTGATTTTTTGTCGCCGCTGGTAGCAGGCAGCACAAGCCCTGCGTTGCCGGCATAAGCTACAATAGCTACCCTGTCCTGCGGCCGCAATTGCTCAACAAGCATTTTCATTGATGATTTTACCAACGGTAATTTATTGTCCTGGAACATAGAGCCCGATACATCGATTAAAAACACCAGGTTTGAGGGCGGCAGTTTTTGGGCATCGATAGTTTTTGCTTTGAGGCCGATGCGTAACAGTCTGTGTTTGGTGTTCCATGGCGCTGCTGATAATTCGGTATGTATTGCAACCGGGCCGCCATCCGTTGGTGCAGGTAAGTTATAGTGAAAATAGTTGATCATTTCTTCAATACGTACCGCGTCGGCAGGAGGCATTTGCCCCTGGTTAATAAAACGCCTTACATTGCTATATGAGGCGGCGTCTACATCGACAGAAAAGGTAGAAAGCGGCGCATTGCTGACAGTGGTAAAACCGTTTTCGGTAATGTTGACGTAGCTTTCGTCGTTTGCCGGTGTTGGGGCTAAATAGCCATATTGTGAAGCACCACGCAGTACCACGTTATTGTTACGCCCAAACGCAGCAGCCGGCTCGCTGATTACCTGAATGCCTGCAACCTTACCGGCCAATGCATTATTAATATTTGGCACGCGTACTTTGTTTAAATCGGCGGAGGTAACTGTTTGTGAAGAATGGGAAGTAGCTCGCTGCACTTGCTTAACTGCGTATCCGCCTGTTACTATAACTTCCTTCAGTTCTTTGGCATTCGTTTCCAGGTAAACTTTTATTGTGTCCCCCTTCCCGATATTTACTATTTTACGATTATAGCCGACAAAGGCGAAAGCAAGGCTTTGTGTGTTTTCCGGGACTTTGATGGCAAATTTACCCTGATCGTTTGTTACAGCTCCAATTTGGGTGCCCGGTACAGTCACAGATACCCCGGGCAGCGGGAGTGCGTCATCTTTTGAATAAACAGTCCCCGTGATGGTGCGGGTATTGCCATGCTTAAACCCTGTTAAGCCGGCAAAAATTAAAATAATTAATAAAAGCTTTTTCATAATGCGTTTAGTTTTTACTGATGATGCAGTAAAACGCACATTTCCATAAGCCATTTAAAAAAATTAATTTTACAATCCCGTAAATGAATTTTTTTAGGAAACCAGTTAAGCCAACCGATGCAGACGATGATAAACTGCTAACCCTTTACCGCGAAAGCGGTGATTTGCTGCATTTAGGTAAACTTTACGAAAAACAAATGCCCCTGGTGTACGGTGTTTGTTTAAAATACCTGAAAGATGAAGAGCAGGCAAAAGACGCTGTTATGGGGATTTTTGAAGAACTGACCGTGAAGGTTAAGCAGCACGACATTAAACAGTTTAAAAGCTGGCTGTACGTGCTTAGCCGCAATTACTGCCTCATGCAGTTGCGTGCCGGTAAAAAGATGGAGGTAATTAATTTGGATGACGTTATGGAATTTTCATTAATTCTGCATCCTGATGATAACAACCGCGAAGCAGCAATGCAGGCGCTTGAAAAATGTATGCAGAAATTACCGGCCAATCAAAAACAAAGCGTGAGTTTGTTTTATTTAAATGAAAAGTGCTATAAAGAAATAACTGAGCTTACCGGTTTTACCCTTAACGAAGTGAAAAGCTTTATACAAAACGGTAAACGCAACCTGAAAATTTGTTTGGAGAAGAACAGTGAATAAACACGAGGCCGACATATTGCTGATAAGGAAGTACCTTAACGGGGAGCTTGATGCCCGTGCCATGCACAAGTTGGAGGCCCGCGCGCAGGATGACCCTTTTTTAATGGACGCCATAGAAGGTTATGAGAGCACCGGCCGCGACCAGCAGAATAATTTAGCCGATTTAAGCAGCCGTTTACAACAGCGTGTTGAACGTAAGGAGCGCCGTATTATCCCGTTCAGGTGGTTAGCTATTGCAGCATCGGTATTGGTAGTATTTACTATTGGATGGCTGTGGTTAAGCAATAGACCCAAACAGGCTGTAGTCCCCATAGTGAAATTAGAAAAGCCCCCTCTTAAAACAACGCCTGTTCAGTCTTTGGCGAAAGATACGGCCAGCGCAAAGCAATTGGCAGAGAATATTCCGCCACCGTCAGCTCCAAAGCGGATAACTACTGTTAGGCCTGCCGGAGCTGCTGCACCTGCTTTGCCTGAAATAATCGCCGCCGACAGAAACGATATACAGAAACAATCAACGATAAATAAAGACGCCGCCGCAGAGAAAGACACCACCCCGTTAAACGAAATGGTGGTGATGGATTATAGTTCGAAGAAGAAAGCAGCGCCGCTGGACACGACGTCGCGGCAATACACGGCCAACAACGCCTATAAAAGCAAACCTGCGGCAACTAATGACCAGGTTCTGCAAAGCCAGGCGTTGGGAGTATCAAAAACAACCGCAATCTCACCATTTAGTGCACCACAGCAACAGCCTATTATATTTCAGGGCCGTGTAATTGACAATAACGACAAATCGCCGCTGCCCGGGGCATCGGTAAAAGTAAATGGTAAAAACTTTGGCGCGCTTACCGACAATAACGGCAAATTCCGGATAAAGGTAGACAGCCCAAAATCAAAGCTGGAAATTGGTTTTGTGGGCTATAACACCGTGAAGGTTGACGCACAAAAAAGCGATTCGCTAAAAACTATTGCACTTGAACCAAACAACAGCGCACTTGCCGAAGTGGTTGTGATTAACAGCAACCAGGCTACATTAAATGCCCGCCCAACGGATGGCTGGGTTAGTTTCAATAAATATCTAAAAGAAAATGCCGCATCAACTGATGGAAAAAAAGGCACAGTAAAACTGTCGTTTATGGTTGCTGCAGACGGCAGCATTAGCGAAATAAAAGTAACCAAAGGGTTAAGCACCTCCGCCGACAAAAAAGCTATTGATTTAATTACCAACGGCCCTAAATGGAACGGGAACAGCAATGGGAAACCACAATTAGTTAAGCTGAATGTAAGGTTTGGCGATAGAGACTAGTTAACCAGAGGTTAGAGATCAGGAAAAAATCGTCGAAGCATTTTGAAATAAAAGCGTCAATGGCGACAACAGCGTAAGTCCCTTCTAATCTCTAATCAACTAACCCAATCACTAATCGTAGAGATTAGTTAATCGGAGGTTAGAGTTTGGAAAGAATCGCTGGCTCATGCCGGGACAAGACCAAAACACCCTACTCCTCCTAATCACCAGTCTCTAATTAACTAATCTCTAACCAACCGATCTCCAATCACTATTTCTTATTCCTGTCAGCATAAGCAAATACCTTCTGCAACAGTGGCGAAGTGCGGGCGCTGATATTTTTGCGGATGTTTAACTCCTCAAGTGCAATTTCATAAAACAAGCCGTCGATAGCTTTTTGGGTAACGTAGGCACTGATGTCGGGGTTAACTTTGGTGACAAACGGTACTTTGTTATACTCGTTTGCCGCATCGCCATAGTATTTTGTTGCACCAACTTTGTTCAAACTGTTTTGTATAACCGGCTTAAATGATGCCGTTAGTTGCAGGGTGGTAGTACGTTTAAAATACTGAGTGGCTGCATCCTGGCTACCCAGCAAAATGTTGGCTACATCAGTAAGCGTCATTTGTTTAATAGAATTTATAAAGATGGGCTTTGCTTGTACGGCTGCATCTTCGGCGGCGCGGTTGAGTGAAAGGACTACGTTGTCGCACAATTTGCCAAGGCCTATGCTCCGTAAAGTCTTTTCAACTTTTTGCGCTTCGGGCGGGAAAAGGATTTTCACCGCGGCATTCGCAAAAAAACCGTCGACTGCAGAAAGTCGGTCGGAACTTTTTGAGGTCCCAATTTGTAACGCCTCTTTTAATCCGTTGCCAATTTCAATATTTGTGGGATTACCTGATGTAGCAGCGCCAACGCCCGCCTGGGCTATCTGGTTAAGAGAATCACAGCTTGATAATGTTATAATGATAGCCAGGAACGGAATCAATAGTAGCTTTTTTTTCATTTTGGTAGTTTTAAGGGACAATAGTTTTATCACCGCCAAAATAAGCAAAATTTTTACTGCCTTGAAGGTGTTGTTACCAACAAGTGTTCGGACGGTTTTGTTTGCTAATAAGAGCGATTGTTCTAATCTCTAATTAACTAATCAACCAATCTCTAACCGCTATTTCTTTTTCTGGTCAGCAAAGGCAAATACCTTTTGCAGCAGAGGTGTACTGCGGGCGCCAATATTTTTGCGGATGTTTAATTCTTCTAAAGCAATTTCGTGAAATAACCCGTCGATTGCCTTTTGGGTTACGTAGGCGCTAATATCCGGGTTCATTTTGCTAACAAACGGAATTTTGTTGTATTCGCCGGCTGCCTGGCCATAGTATTTTGTGGCGTTGGTTTTATCTAAACTGGTTTGAATAACCGGTTTAAACGATGCCGTTAATTGGTCGGTAGTTGTCTTTTTAAAATACTGCGTGGCAGCATCCTCTTTGCCCAGTAAAATGTTCGACACATCCTGCAGCGTCATGTGGGTAATAGCATTTATGAATATCGGTTTGGCCTGTTTGGCTGCATCTTCGGCAGCGCGGTTAAGCGACAGGATAACATTGTCGCATAATTTGCCGAGCCCAATGCTGCGCAATGTTTTCTCGGCTTTTTGCGCCTGTGGCGGGAAGAGGATTTTTATAGCGGGATTGCCAAAATAACCATTTAGTGCCGATAGCTGGTCAGAACTTTTTGCAGTACCTTGCTGCAATGCTTGTTTGAGGGCTTTCCCCATGTCCAACGATGATGGTATAGGTAGCTGAAAGGTGGTTGCCGGCGTTGATTTAACAGGCGTGTTGTAACTTGATAATATAAAAGACAACGTTAATACGGGGATTATTACCAGGGCTTTTTTCATCACAGAAATTTTTAGGGTAGTTAGGGGATAGCTTTTATCACCGCCAAATTAAACAAATTTTGGCAGAATGGCTATTTAACAAAGATCCGTAACAATGAAAATACACCAGCAGCAATCAATGCAGATATAGGGATGGTAATTACCCAGGCCCATATAATGTTAATGGTTAGGCCCCAGCGTACAGCCGAAAGACGTTTGGTTAAACCAACACCTATTATTGAACCAGTAATAGTATGGGTTGTTGAAACCGGAATACCAAAACGCTCGGTAAAAAACAAAGTGATGGCACCGGCCGTTTCGGCGCTTACGCCCTCAAGCGGGGTAATCTTGGTAATTTTCGAACCCATGGTTTTTACGATCTTCCAACCGCCGGATAATGTACCGAGAGCAATGGCAGAGTAACAGGCGAGAGGTATCCAATCGGGCATGGTATCGCCAGGCTTTATTATTTTGGCGGTTACAATAGTTACATATAAAATACCCATTACTTTTTGCGCATCGTTGCCACCGTGTGCAAAGCTTAGTGCCGCAGATGATACCAATTGCAGCCGTTTAAACCAACGCTCGGCCGCGGCAGGGCGGGCGTTTTTGCATATGTGCAATATCAAAAGGGTTACCAGGTAGCCCATTACCAGGCCAATTACCGGGGCCAATACGATATAAGCCAGTATGGTTAGTATATAACTCATGTTTACAGCGCTTAAGCCGCTTGCGCCCATGTATAACGCATTAGTAATACCGGCACCTGCGAAACCACCTATAAGCGTATGCGAAGAGCTTGAAGGGATACCAAACCACCAGGTTATTAAATTCCACGAAATGGCGGCTATTAACCCGGCTAATATTACATGCAGGGTGATGTAATTTTCGACAACTATTTTTGATACTGTTTTGGCAACTTTATGGTCTTTTATAAAAAAGTAAACCAAAAAGTTAAAAAAAGCGGCCCACATAACCGCCTGGAATGGGGTTAGTACTTTGGTTGATACAATGGTTGCAATGGAGTTTGCCGCATCGTGAAAACCGTTAGTATAATCAAAAATCAGCGCAAGGCAAACAATAACAACGAGGGTAGTAGTAACCATTTACTTTATGCGTTTTTAACTAAAATTGATTCCATTACATCCGCTGCATCCTCGCACATATCAGTAGCGGTTTCTAACGCCGATAAAATTTCTTTGTATTTGATCAAACGGATAGCGTCTTTTTCATATAAAAACAAGTCAGCCACAGCACGGTCGAACACGTAATCAGCCTGGTTTTCAACACTGTTTATCCTGATACACGAGTCGGCAATGGCACGGACGTTTTTAAGGTCTTTTAGTTCACGCACAGCTTTTTCAAGGTCGATGCTGGCCTGTAGCGTAAGGTCCGACAGTTTGCGGATGTGCTCGTTATAATCGTCAATGCGGTACAGGTTCATGCGATTGGCAGCACCCTGGATATAATCGGCAACATCATCTATAGCGGATGATAGCGCATGAATATCCTCACGATCGAACGGTGTGATAAAGTTTTTGCCAAGCTCCAGGTGTACCTGGTGGGTTATTTCGTCGCCCTTGTTTTCCAGTTTGTCAATCTGTTTAAACAGCTCTTCGCGGGTAGCCGGGTTATTTGAATTTACAGCTTCAACCAATATGGTTGCCATTGTTACAACATTGTTTGCTGCCTGTTCAAATAATGGGAAAAATACCTTTTTATCCTTTGGTACAAAGTATTGGAAAATGCTGTTTAGTGACATAACTTAACATGGGTTTCGGCAAAGGTAACTTTGCAATGTTAAGTTAATGTTAATTTTTTAGATTTGGTATGTTAGGTAAATGTAAAGTCTGCTTTGAACGTTGTAGTGTAAAGCCAAACGTTGAACCCAATCCCTCGGTGCTCCGTACGTTAATCGTCTGTTCGTGCGCTTCAATAATATGCTTAACAATCGCAAGCCCTAATCCCGAGCCGCCTATTTGCCTTGAGCGGCTGGTATCGGTGCGGAAAAACCGCTCAAAAAGACGCGGCAGAAATTTTTCTTCAATACCGATGCCATCATCAGTAACCTCAACCAGCACCTGGTCGTGCAATTCAAAAAGGCTTACCGATGTGCTGCCCTCTTCGTTACCATATTTAAACGAATTATCGATCAAATTAACCAGCACCTGGCGTATTTTTTCTCGGTCGGCATTTACCAGTATTGGCTCGTCGTATTTTTGTTTAAATATCAGCTTAATATTATGCTGCCGGGCCTTTAGTTCCATCGATTCAAAAACCTCTTTTATCAAGTCGTTTATTTTAAAACGGGTTAGGTTAATAGGTATCTCGCCCGACTCAAGTTTTGATATTTCGTCCAGATCTTTTATAAGATAGCTTAAACGGTCGACATTTTTTGCCGCTTTCGCCAAAAATTGCTTGGCCATGTCCTTATCCTCAAAATCGTCATCCTGCAGCGCCTCAATATATCCCTGTATGGCAAAAAGCGGTGTTTTAAATTCGTGTGATATGTTTGATAAAAAATCGCGGCGGAATTTTTCCTGCTTTCGCAATTCGTCAATCTCGGTTTTCTTTTCTTTGGCCCATTCCTTAACCTCCTTTTCCACGTCGTTTATCGGATCGGCGCTGATGTGCTCGCCCAGCGCATCGCGTAAATCGCGGCCAAGTTTAAGATTATGGATGAGCTTATAAATTAGCTTTACTTTTGAATAAACGTATTTTTCTATCAGGTAATAAAAAACCAGGAAACTTGTAATTATGGTTATGAAAAACGTAAGCGCTACGTTATACCAGCTATGTTGAAAATAGTAATTTACTGCAGAAAGTGTGACGGCAACCGCTGCCGCATTGATTAAAACAAGTATGCGAAGTTTCATAATTGTAAATATACGATTAGTGACCAGAGGTTGGATATTAGAGGATGGTTATTAAATTGTTAAGAACGGCGGCTGATGAAACTATATTAAGATTTTTCCCGCCCTCTTTGCTGCGCAAAGAGGGCAACTCCAGTCCCGGATATCCGGGAAGCGGGTGAGTCGGTATGCGAGCGATACCAACGCAAATGCACCGACGCAAATGCTTTGGCATCGACTCACCCCGACATTGCTTCGCTTGTCGGCCCTCTCTTCGCTGCGTGCAAAGAGGGCAAGCTGCAAGTTTTCCTCTAAAAGAACCGTTGCGTCCGTCACTCCAAAACCACTTTTCTATCTTTCCGTCTTTACCGACTTTCCGGACTTTCGGACTCCCCAACTAAACCTTATCTTTGCCCCACTATGTCTGATAAAAAAGTTAGGGTACGTTTTGCGCCGAGTCCGACCGGTGGTTTGCACCTGGGCGGGGTACGCACGGTGCTGTTTAATTACCTGTTCGCAAAAAAAAACGGCGGCGATTTTGTTTTAAGGATTGAAGATACCGACCAAAGCCGTTACGTTGATGGCGCCGAACAATATATTTTAGATTGCCTGGAGTGGTGCGGGTTAACGCCCGACGAAAGTCCGGTTGCAGGCGGCCCGTACGCGCCATACCGCCAAAGCGAACGCAAAGCCCTTTACCGGGAATATGCCGAAAAGCTGGTGCGCGAAGGCCATGCCTACTACGCTTTTGATACGCCTGAAGAACTGGATAAAAACCGTAAGGAAATTCCTAACTTTCAATATGGACTTGCCTATCGCGATAGCCTGCGTAACTCATTATCATTAACAGAGCACGAGGTTGATCAGTTGTTGGATGCGCACACACCGCATGTCATCCGTATAAAAATGCCCGCTGATGAGCGCGTAAGTTTTAACGATATGATACGCGGCCACGTAAGCTTTGAAACTAACCAGGTTGACGATAAGGTTTTGCTGAAAGCCGACGGCATGCCAACCTACCATTTGGCCGTTGTGGTTGACGACTACCTGATGAAAATTACACATGCGTTCCGCGGTGAGGAATGGCTGCCAAGCGCTCCCGTGCATTTGCTGCTTTGGGAATATTTGGGCTGGAAAGCTGATATGCCGCAATGGGCGCATTTGCCTTTGATATTAAAACCCGACGGCCATGGCAAACTAAGCAAACGCGATGGCGCACGCCTGGGTTTCCCGGTATACGCGATGAACTGGTTCGATGAAAAATCTGGGGAATTAACCCCCGGTTTCCGCGAGCTTGGATTTTTGCCTGAAGCGTTTTTAAACCTTCTGGCTACCCTCGGCTGGAACGATGGTACCGACCAGGAAATATTTTCGCTGGATGAATTGGTAGATAAGTTTTCTTTAGAACGCGTGAGCAAAGCCGGTGCAAAATTTGATTTTGAAAAAGCTAAGTGGTTTAATGCGGAATGGATTAAGAGGTCTGAAGCTGGAAGGCTGAAGTCTGAAGTCAAGAAGATTTTGGAAGATAAAGGCGTTGTAGTTACTAATGCCCCCTACCTGCTACAGGTTATTGATAAAGTTAAAGACCGCTGTGTGCTGTTGCCTGATTTTTATCACCAGTCTGCATACTTTTTTGAGCAGCCCAAAGAATATGATGTAAACTCCGTTAAACCGAAATGGACAGATGCAAAGGCAGACTTCTTTAATACTGTTATTAATTTAATAAACACCTCCGATGGGTTCGAACCTATTGAATTTGAAGCTGCCTTTAAAGCGCTCGCCGAAGAAAAGGGTATTAAAGCCGGCGAACTGATGCTTCCGTTCCGCATAATGCTGGTAGGTGGTAAGTTTGGTCCGCATGTATTTGATATTGCGGTGATACTGGGCAAAGCCGAAACCATTAGCAGGATTGAAAAGGCGTTATCCGTTTTTAATGCATAAATTTTTGTATTATTGGGTTACACTTAACCCAATACCACATGAGTAAATATTACTGCAAAAGCATCATTACTGCAATGATGCTTTTTTTTGTTTTATATAGTTCGGCACAAACAGACACCATTAAATTTATCAAGGCCGGCCGGCTTATTGATGTGCAACAGGGGAAGGTGCTGTTGAACCAGCTGATACTTATTGACCATGATACCATTAAAGCAGTTGGCAGTAACATTTCAATCCCGGCAGGCGCTAAAATTATCGACCTAAGCAACGCCACGGTTTTACCCGGCCTTATTGATTGCCACACCCACTTAACCGCCCAGCCCGGTGAAAACTATTACGACGATATCTTTCGCAAAACACCTATTGACTACGCTATTGTTACCCATATTTATGCCAGGCGAACACTTGAAGCAGGCTTTACTAGTTGCCGCGATGTGGGGTCTGCAGCGTTTATGGATGTAGCACTAAAAAACGCGATAAACAATGGTGATATACCCGGCCCGCGTATACAGCCCGCCACATTGTTTATCGGCAGTACCGGCAGTCATGGTGATTTGGATGGCTTTTCGCCTTATCTTGAATTTACCGGACCGAAACAAATGAGCGGCGTTGCAAACGGCGTGGATGAAGTTCGCGCACAGGTTAGGTATAATATAAAATACGGTGCCGAAGTAATAAAATTTGGTGCCAGCGCAGGTGTACTTACTGAAGAGGAAAGTGTTGGTGCACCGCAATATACCCAGGCCGAAATGGAAGCTATTGTTGATGAAGCCCACCTGTGGGGTAAAAAAGCCTGTGCCCACGCCCACGGCACTGTTGCCATAAAAATGGCGGTAAAAGCGGGCGTTGCATCCATAGAGCATGGGAGTTTTTTGGATGACGAAGCAATCAGCCTGATGAAAGCCCATGGCACATATCTCGTCGCCGATATTTATAATGATGAATACATCATGAGTGACTATGCCAAACATGGAACCCCTGCAAAAATCATCAACAAAGAAAAACTGGTTGGCCAGGCGCAGCGGCTTAGCTTTCAACGCGCAGTTAAAGCCGGTGTTAAAATTGCATTTGGCACCGATGCCGGTGTGTACCCGCATG
>Ga0105239_10002540_pt1 | contig 23150 bp, 17 predicted proteins | sample KBSC44metaG_FD_92761 | JGI IMG/M metagenome (GOLD analysis project Ga0105239, IMG submission 92761) | Corn rhizosphere microbial communities from Kellogg Biological Station, Michigan, USA - KBS C4-4 metaG | ecosystem: Host-associated > Plants > Roots > Rhizosphere > Soil | place: Michigan, USA... | reverse complement strand
CTGCCAAAATTCCAACTGGTTAATGGCATAACTAGGCGTAAAGTTAGAACCTCTTAACCAGCCCCATTGCTGATAATAAATGTTTGCCTGTTCTTTACTCCATACAGAGTCACGGGGTTTTGAAACTGATGAATCTGCTGATGCGGTTGTTTCTCCGGATGTAGCTGAATCTTTTTTTCCATCTGAACATGACATAAGCAACAATACCGGTAATATCAACAATAAAAGCCCTTTTTTCATATATCTATGGTTGTTTAAATTGTCTGAACGTGGATTTACTGGTTATTATGATTTATCTTACTTCTAAGCTGTTTTATAGTTATTTGATTTAGATACAAGCAACAGTTTTTCATGTCATCGTCCCTTGCGTCGCAAGCACTTCATCATTCTGTTATAATGGCGACAGGAAATTCAGGGTCCCGAGTTCAAAATTCAATACTTATAGGTGTGTTTGTTCAATTATTTTTTACTTGTCCGGGAATTACTAATCTTAAACTTTAAACCTGGAACGTTGAACTCTTTGACGGCGAAAAACCCTTGCCGGTACTATTATTCAGCCTTAACCACCGGGAATGCACTAATGCGTAACCTTGCTGCACCCATAGGCACCAATGTTATGTTTTCTGTTTGCGTGTTTACATTCACCGGGCTTTGCGGCAACGTATCGCACAAACCATATTTATCAATTGTCCATGATGGTATTTGTTTGCCTTTTGCTTTTATTTCAAGCGGAACACTTTCCGTAGTGAATGGATAATCATCTTTTGGCCACTCTTTCTTTACCACTTCAAAATTTTGTGACGGATTACCTGTTAACAACAATCCATAGTTCCATTTACTGTCCGGATAAATTTCAAACGAAGGCCACCTGGATGGGTCTGCAGTGGCCTGCCATTTTGAATCACCAATAGCCGAAGCTTTGGAATCCATTTGCTTGTACGCTTCCTTAATCCTAAGAGAAAAAGTAAGTGGCCCATAATTAACGCTGGCGCTGTTTTTATTTTTACCCCACTGCTTAATACTTAATTCCATCGGCAATACAAGTTCTACAATGTCTTTATTGTTCCATTGCTTTTCAATACGTGTATAACTGCCGGCAGTGTTTGCGTTTTTTAATACCTCTCCGTTCACACTCACCTTTGCGTTTTTAGCCCAGGCTGGAATACGCAGGTATAATGGAAATGTAGCAGCTTTTGTAAGCGCTATTTCAATTTTTATTTTTTCATCGAAGGGATAATGTGTGTCCTCTTTAAGTGTTACAGTTGTACCATTACCCACTTTGGCTGTAACATCGCAACTGTTATACAGCATGGCGACAAGCCCATTATCCGGCGTAGCCATCCATAAATGCTCGGCATAATAAGGCCAGCCTTGTGCGTGGTTATGCTGACAGCAACGGCTGCTGAAGGGGTTCATCATTAAGAAAGGCCCATCATTCTGCAATCCTGGTGCATGATTTTTACTATCGCTTAATACCATGTTGGGTGCAGTAAGGTAGCGAAGGCCTTTAAAATTGGGCATTACAGCGGCAGGATAAGTGTTAAAGGCAACATCTTCGCAATGGTCTGCCCAAAAAGGGTCGCCGGTAATGCCTGCAAGAATTTCATCACTGGCCATCTGTTCCACCATGCCACATGTTTCAACAGCCTGTCTTGGATCATCATAACCTTTGCGTGCATTTTCATCAGCGCCAAACATACCCCCGGGTACTTGTCCGTAAATATTTCTTATCAACCAAAAGTCATTGTAAGTAGCAGTAAGATGCGTGCTGTCTTTTGTTTGCATGTAAAAGGTAGCAGGCTCACGAAAACATTGCGCCACATTAACATTATGCCAGTTGGGCAGATTGTCTTTCTGCATCCAGTCGGCAGTATTCCGATGTATTTTTTGTGCAAGATCAAGCAACCATTTTTCGCCTGTACGATTATACAGCCAATAGATGCTGTACAGGTTATCACCACCACGACTGTTCTCCCAATATATCTTCAATAACTTATCATCAGGAACAGTTGTTTGCCATTTGAAATATTTGGTCATGAAAGGTATTACCCTTGCATCTTTACTATACTCATAGTACGATTGCATGCACCAGAGCATAATCATATTGGGCCACAAGTCCGGCGTTTTTCCCTTGTTGTCCTGGTGCTCATTCTCTACAACACCCGGACCAAAATAACCATCAGGCCGCTGGCTTTGAAACACTTTATCAAGCCAAAGTTTTGTTTCATTAATAATTTTCTGGTCGCCTAATACATAGCCCAAATCGCCATAGCCTTTTAACCAGTAAGGCACTTCTTCCCACCCATGGTCGCCGGTTCCATTACCACTAAACCAGGCATTGTCTTTCTTATCAAGCCATGCACTTATTTCTCCAAGATGGCCGGTTAACCCATCACGCTGTAATTCCAGGTATCGGTTAATCCAGCCTTTGGGCTTAATACTGCCAATGGGAAGTTTAATGAAGTTTAAAGGTTGCAACGGCGCTTTGTTGGAAACATAAAAACTGTTGACCGGCTGTAATGCAGGCCTGTCAATGGTTGTAACGGAAAGCTTATTATCAGCGCGCCAGTTTATAAAACCAAGTGCGGCGGTAATAGAAGCTGCGGCAAGCAAAGATGTTTTTCTTTTACGCATTAGTACAGAGCAAATGTTAAGTTAAGTGCAAACGTTTACGCTAAATAAGAAATTTTTTATGTTTTTTTTGCTGATGAATTTCTAAACACTGGTACCGGGTTTAAAACGACTTTTTGAGGCTTGCCGTTTTTTGCATCTCTACGATTGATCATATCCAGCAAAAGCCTGAAAGACTCTTTACCCATCTGCACAGTTTGCTGATCAATGGTTGAAAGGCTGGGCGATATATGTTCCCCAAACATTTCATTCGCAAATCCAATCACACCAAACTCTTCAGGTATTTTAATGCCTCTTTCTTTCAATTCTTTAATGGCTCCAAGTGCTGTAAAATCTTCTACAGCAAATACGGCATCTGGCTTGTCTTCACGTTCAAGAAAAGACTGAATGGCATTCTTACCGGCTTCTATGGAAACGTTACCCATACAAACCATTTCAAAATCTACTGGAATTTTGTTGGCCTGCAAAGCTGCCATATATCCTTTTAACCTGTCGTTGAAAATTTTAATATGCTGCGGCCCTGTAATATGCGCAATCTTTTTATAACCCTGTTTTATAAGATGCTCCGTTGCAAGATAACCGCCGAGATAGTCATCTACCACTACTGAAGATATGCCTAAGTCATCATTGGCGCGATCGAAGAAAACAATCGGTACGCCACGCTCTTTCATTTCTAAAAAATGCGAATAATCAAGTGTTTCTTTAGCGATAGAAGCAAGTATGCCATCAACCCTGGCACCAATAAAAGTTTCTATGCCTTTTACCTCATAATCACGGGTTTCATTGGTTTGATAAATGAGCACATTATAGCCATGAAGGTTGGCAAGACTTTCAATGCCGTGCACCACGCTGCCGAAGAAGTTTATTTCTGCGCTTGGAATCATTACCCCGATAAAATTAGATTTACCTGAACGTAAGGAAGAGGCTATTTTGTTTGGCTTGTAATTCAACCTTGCAGCGGCCTCATTTACTTTTTGCTTGGTTTCTTCGCTGATGGCAGGATGGTTGTTTAATGCCCTGGAGACAGTAGCTGCTGTAGTGTTAAGCTCCTTCGCAATATCTGATATGGTTACTCTGTATTGCAACTATGCAATCGTTTACGCAAAGAAAGGGAATTAAGTTTAGCAAGCAAATTTTTTTTAGTGTATCTGAAGATAGTATTAAGCGCATGGTTATACCAATCTAGTTGATGTTTTCAATAATGCCCGCAATCCCCTGACCACCGCCAACACAGGCAGTAACCAATCCATATTTTTTGTTGAGGCGCTTCATATCATTCAATATCTGTACAGTAAGTTTACAACCTGTACAACCAAGAGGATGACCTAATGCAATAGCACCACCGTTGATGTTTACAATGTCAGGATTAAGTCCAAGCTCACGAATAACAGCCAAAGATTGTGAAGCAAAAGCTTCATTCAATTCAATTAATTCTATATCAGAAAGATTCATCTTGGCCTGTTTCAAAACTTTGGGAACTGCGGCCACAGGACCAATACCCATAATGCGTGGATGAACTCCTGCGCTGGCGCAATTAACCAGGCGCCCGATAGGTTTTAAGCCAAGTTCGTTTACCATGCTTTCGCTCATCACCAATACAAACGCGGCACCATCGCTGGTTTGGGATGAATTACCTGCAGTAACGCTTCCTCCCTGTGCAAAGGCTGGTTTTAGTTTTGCCAGAGCTTCAACAGTAGTATCGGCCCTAACACCTTCATCTGTATCTACTGTAAAGTTTTTTGTTTTGCGTTTACCTTTTTCATCTACATAAACCTGCTCTACATTAATTGGTAATATGCCTGATTTAAAGTAGCCATTTTGAATGGCATTCATTGCCTTTTGGTGAGAAGCGAGAGAGAATGCATCCTGGTCATCACGATTTACCTTGAACTCTTTTGCTACAGCTTCGGCCGTAAGTCCCATACTTAAATAGTAGTCCGGTTCATCTTTTGCAATGCTGTAAGCTGGTACGGTTTTCCATCCGGCAGTAGGTACAAGACTCATGCTTTCTGTGCCTCCGGCAATAATGCAATCGGCCATGCCGGTTCTTATTTTGGCTGTTGCTGTAGCAATACTTTCTAACCCGCTGGCACAGTACCTGTTGATTGTTATGCCTGGCACTTCAATGCCGAGCGCTCTTGCAGCAATTATGCGTCCAAACTGTAACCCCTGCTCCGCTTCGGGAACAGCATTACCAACTATTACATCATCAACGCGCTTATAATCCAATTGGGGAACTGAAGCCATTAATCCTTTTATCACTTCTACGGCTAAATCATCCGGACGAAAAAAACGGAATCCACCTTTTTTACTCTTGGCAACTGCAGTGCGGTAACCTGCCACAATGTATGCTTCCTGCATAGCAAACGAATTTGTATCAAATGTAATAAAAGTTGTTTATGCAACTAAGTTAAATGTGTGAAGATTTCCCCAACGAGAAAGGCTCTGCTGAATGAAATTTAAGAGACCTCCTTTAACTGTATCAACCATTGTTACAGTTTCAAAAAAACTTTGTATATTTGCGTCTCAAAATTCAGTTGCGGCTATAACGCATTAATTACTACAGTAAGCAAGAAGAAACATTTTCTTTTACATTTTCACTTATTCTTCCAATACTTCTGCACAACAGCGACGGCTTTGATATCATTTGGTTATGTATACTGGAACAGGTAGCCAGAAATACCTTTAAAACTCAACCCATCATTTAATTACTTAACTGTGATATTGACCATAAATGTTATACCGCTTTGAAGAAATATTATTCACGAAAGAAATAACTATGGCAAAATCAAGAGAAACTTTTGGTAAAAAAGAAAGAGAAAAAAAGAGGTTACAAAAAAGGCTCGACAAAGAAGCAAAAAGAATGGAGCGCAAATCTCATGCTTTGAGCGGTAAACCTTTACAGGAAATGTTTGTTTATGTGGATGAAAATGGCAATCTCACTGATGCACCGCCCGAACAAGGACAGCTAAAGCAAACCGGCAAAACCGGTTATACTATTTCAGCCGGTTATCCAAATAAACAATTTATTTCCACAGCGAATAACTTACGCAGATAATGCTTTATACAGCATTTCATTAAAAGCAGGTATTAACGAAGGTTTTACCTGCTTTTTAAATTCAAGAGGGGTATAACCTGTAAATTCACTAAATACCCGTATAAAATGAGATTGGTCAGCATAACCGTTTTCATAAGCTATGTCTGATAACTTGTCAAATTTTTCCTTCTCCATCTGCTTTAATGACGATTGAAACTGGCAGATGCGCGAAAACATCTTGGGGCCTACACCAATATGATACAGGAACTTCCGTTCAAATGTTCGCTCAGATATTTGAAGGTATTTTATTAAATTTTTCAGGCATACCTGCCCGTTGCTTTTGAAGATGCGGGTTACCGCATAGGCAAGCATATTATTTGGATCTTCTTTCCTTGAAGTATAAAAATTATAAATACAATCGCCAAGCAGTTCAATTTGTTTCTCCGGCAAGTATGCATCTTGCAATTCGCTAATTGTGCTTTGTAATGAAGCAGAATGCAAAAGTTGAAGATCAAGGCAACTGTCTGTTAATGTATTCGAATCAATCCCAAACAAGGATTTAATTACATGAGGATAGAAACAAAACGCTATCATCCTGTAAGTTCCTTTTGACACAAACCTAACCGGTTTGATTGTTTGGCCGTAAACAAACAAAGAAGCTAAAGGGGTTATTTCCTCTTCAAAATATAAAGGATAATCGCCCTGGTAAAAAATCACACCCGGAGAACCGTCTGCATAAAAGCGAAGTGGCGATACATCATTCAGTTCATTCTTTTCTATTACCAGTATTTCCCTTACAAAACTTTGCAATTTTAGCGCCGGTAATATTGATAAGGTTTTCATGTTAGCTCTTCTTCATGAATACCAATATTACTGAATTATTTAAGACGCAATTATTATATGTGATAAGGATATAAGAGCAAATAATTTTTGATATGATTAAGCCGCGTAAATCTTACTTTTTCCCGCGAAGTGTTTTTATATAACCAATTATATCATTAACCTGGTCTGTTGTAAATTTCTTTCTGAAGGAAGGCATTTTTTCTTTTCCATTTTGAATCTGTAAGAAGATTGCGGAGTCGTCCAGTATACTTTCTTTCAGGTTTTTTGCACCAAAGCGGCCCCTTGTTCCATCTTTGCCATGACAGAACTTACAGTTCTTTTCATAAAGCTTTTTCCCTGGTGGCACTGCTTCATCCTGGTAACTAAAAGAACTTACTGATATTGTAATCACAATCAGCAAAATTGTTATAAACATTTTGCTTGTTTTAATAATCCTGTTCATTTGATTATTTGTTAATAGTGTTTTGTATTGATGGCGATTTTGTTTCCTTTATGCTTTTAGAAACAGTTTGCTTTTGTGAAAGCAGGCAGGCATAGAGCATAAGAAGAGCAACGACAGTGGAAAGCACTGTTCTTACATTATTAAGATGAACCCATGTTTTTTCAAACACCATTCGCTCTTTCGAAAGTTCTTCTATTGAAACTTGTGAAAGATTAAGTTTATCGAGATGTTCATTTAACGGTACGTTGCCAAAAAAAGTAACCGCAATAACTCCGATATAATACAGGAATGTTGCAGCAAGTAACCACTCAAACTGAGAGTAATGGTAATGCAAATAGCTTGCTAAGGGCAATAGCAGTAACGGAGACAGGAAACAAACCAGGAAAACAGGATTTAAAATAGCCCTGTTCATCGCCTGCATTGCAGCGAGGTATTGCTCATCGTTCAGCAATGCAAGTCCGGGCATAACTGATATACTCCATGCAAAAAATAACCCGGCCATAAGTGCGGCAGCAATGCCTGCCAATAATAAAATAACGGTAGATAAGCTCATAACATCTTTTTAGCAAACCTATTCTACCCGTAAAAGCTAAAATAGAAGAAAACCGACAGGCACATTTCTTCACACATGTAAACTTTATTCTCCCTTATCTTTGCGCGGCAGTTATGAATTTAAGTGTGTTGCTTGATAAGTATCAACAAAACAACCGCCTTTTTCAGTTGGCGGACAGGCTAACTTTTGCCGATACTCAACATCTCTTCCTAAAAAATTTACAGGGCAGCAGTGCCGAGTTCGTTGTAACATCAGTCTTTACGCATTCATCAACACAAGAGTTGAATCATCTTGTTGTTTTGAATGATGCTGAAGAGGCTGCTTACTTTCACAACACACTCGAGAATCTTACCAACGCGCTGGACCTGTTTTATTTTCCATCTTCCTTTAAAAACAGGAAAAATTTCAAGCTGCTTAATTCATCGCATGTAATGTTGCGGACTGAAGCACTGACAAAGCTTTCTGCCGGAGGTAACAAAAAAATAATTGTAACCTATCCTGAAGCATTGTTTGAAAAAGTTGTACTGCCCAAAACATTAAGCGGCAATATCATCAACATAAAAACAAATGACACCATTAACCTTGAAAGCTTGATGGAGTTGTTTGTAATGTATGGTTTTGTACGGGCAGATTTTGTGTATGAACCGGGGCAGTTTGCATTACGTGGCGGCATACTTGATATCTATTCTTTTGGTAATGAAAAACCTTACCGCATTGAACTTTTTGGTAATGATGTTGACAGCATAAGAATATTTGATCCTGAAACGCAGTTAAGCGAAAGAAAATTATTACAGGTATCAATTATACCCAATATAGAAACGCAGTTTGAGAGTGATGAGAAAGTGTCGTTGCTGGAATTTTTACCCGAAAATGTAATCGTCTGGCTGAAGGACTGGGACGTTATTAAAGAACGGATTGAAGAACAGGAAAACGATTTGGCGGGCTATCTCCGTTTGCAGGAAACCGGCGCTGTACAACAGGTTCAGGACGATGAGGATGATACCAAAATTCTTAAAGAAGTAAGGCTTGTAGATTTTGTTCCTGCAGCTACCATAGAAAGACAAATCAAACAAAGGCATATTGTAGAGTTCGGATATAAACCGCAATTATCAAATTTTGAAATTGAGTTTAACACAAAACCTCAACCTGCATTTAACCGGCAATTTGATTTATTAATCAAAGACCTGAAAGATCATGAAGCGAAGGGTTATGGCATTTTTATTTTTGCTGAACAGGCTAAGCAGTTAGAAAGGCTTAACAGCATTTTTACAGATCTTAATACAGAGATACAATTTGTACCCGTAGCAACAAGTATTCACGAAGGGTTTATTGATGAAGACCTGAAAGTAATTTGTTATACTGACCACCAGATATTTCAACGTTACCATAAGTACCGGGTTAAACAAGCTTACAATAAAAACAAGGCACTTACTTTAAAAACCCTGCGAGATTTACAACCCGGCGATTTTGTTACCCATATTGATCACGGTGTTGGTACGTATAGCGGCCTTCAGAAACTGGAAGTAAACGGCAAGCTGCAGGAAGCGGTGCGCATCATTTATAAAGACAATGACATCCTTTATGTAAACATCAACTCATTACATAAAATATCAAAATATACCGGGAAAGAAGGCAGCCCTCCTAAAGTAAATAAACTTGGCAGTGATGTATGGAACAGGTTGAAAGAAAAGACCAAAACAAAAGTGAAAGAAATCGCTTTTGATTTGATAAAGCTTTATGCGCAACGCAAGGCTCAACATGGCTTTGCACATTCACCTGATAATTACATGCAGACAGAGCTGGAAGCTTCTTTTATTTATGAAGATACTCCGGATCAAAGCAAAGCCACTGCCGATGTTAAGAAAGATATGGAAAGCGAATCTCCCATGGACAGGTTGGTTTGTGGAGATGTGGGCTTTGGCAAAACAGAAGTAGCTATTCGTGCATCTTTCAAAACCTGTCTGGATGGTAAACAAGCAGCGGTGCTTGTTCCTACAACTATCCTTGCTTTTCAGCATTATAAAACTTTCAAAGACCGGTTGAAAGATTTTCCCGTAACAGTGGACTATGTTAACCGCTTCAAATCAGCCAAAGAGAAAAAAGAAACACTTCAAAAATTAGAAGAAGGCAAGGTTGATATCATCATCGGCACACACGCTTTATTAGGCAAGGAGGTTAAGTTTAAAAACCTTGGCCTGATGGTAATTGACGAAGAGCAAAAATTTGGTGTAGGTCATAAAGAAAAACTGAAAACCTTAAAGACCAATGTGGATTGCTTAACGTTAACAGCAACGCCCATCCCAAGAACATTGCAGTTTAGTTTAATGGGTGCAAGAGATTTAAGTATTATCAACACACCTCCACCAAATCGTCAACCCATACAAACAGAAATCGCGTCTTTTAGCCAGGACTTTATTCGCGATACAATCTATTATGAAACTGAACGAGGCGGACAAGTGTTCTTTATCTTCAACCGCATACAAGGTGTAAAGGAAATGTCTGCACTGTTGCAGGGCCTTTGTCCAGATTTAAGCATCTCGTATGCGCATGGTCAAATGGAAGGTCATGAACTGGAAGAAAAAATACTCGACTTTATTGATCGCAAATATGACGTGCTGGTCTGCACCAATATTGTAGAAAGCGGTGTAGATATACCCAATGTTAACACCATTATCATCAACAATGCACATCACTTTGGTTTAAGTGATTTGCACCAGTTGCGTGGAAGGGTGGGCCGCAGCAACAGGAAGGCATTTTGTTATCTCCTTGCGCCGCCTTTAAGTACGTTGCCATCAGACAGCAGAAAGCGCTTGCAAACACTCGAGCAGTTTAGTGATTTGGGCAGCGGCTTCCAGATTGCCATGCGTGATCTTGATATACGTGGCGCAGGCAATATGCTTGGCGGAGAGCAAAGTGGTTTTATGGCGGAGATTGGTTTTGAAATGTATCAAAAGATTTTGGATGAAGCTATACGCGAATTAAAACGCACCTCATTCAAAGATTTGTTTAAGGAAGAGATTAGCAGGCAGGATGATTTTGTAAGCGATTGTACCATCGATACAGATCTTGAGGTTCTTATTCCTGACAGTTATGTTGAAAGTATTACGGAACGATTGTCTTTATATACACGTCTCGATAACTGCGAAAAAGAAGAAGAGTTACAGGAGTTTCATCGTGAAATGATTGACCGCTTCGGACCCACACCTCAACAGGTGGACGATTTATTTACAACAGTGCGCTGCCGCTGGCTGGCTGTTGATCTTGGCTTTGAAAAAATGGCGCTGAAAGAAGAAACGCTGCGATGTTATTTCATCAATAAAAATGACTCCCCGTATTTTGAATCAGACGCATTTAAGAATATTCTGCAATACCTGCAAACAGGCACAAACAAAGCAAGATTAAAGCAGGCTGGTAAAAATTTTTTACTGGTGGTAGATGATGTTAAAGGCATGGATGACATGCATCGCTTCTTAAACAGAATGCATAAGGCTGTTATTAAAAAGGAAACAATGGCTGCTTAATTAAAGCGTCGCATTAAGCATACTCCCTTCGTAGAACTTCTACCTGAAAATGAATTGTTGAAAGTAAAAATCCGCTGCTGTAATATTTTAAATATATTGGCTACTAATAGCAGGAAATTAAGAAAATTGATATTTAGTTGCACATACACATCAAAGCTTCAATAGCCATATCTTTAATTATCTCAATTTATAAATACTACGAAGCATGCCTTTACTCGAACTAAGAAATCTTAAAAAATATTACGCTACCCAAAAGGCGGTGGATGATATTAGCTTTACAGTAGAAAAGGGTAACATCTTTGGTTTGCTTGGTCCTAACGGAGCGGGTAAAACCACTTTACTTAGAATGATTACTGGTATATTCTTTCCGGATGAGGGTGAGATTATTTTTGACGGGCAAAAATTTAATGTGTTGAGTGATGCTGTTAAGATTGGTTACATGCCGGAAGAGCGCGGCCTGTACAAGAAAATGAAAATTGGTGAACAGGTGCTCTACCTTGCACAGCTCAAAGGTTTACGCCGTGCTGATGCAATGGAAAAAATAAAGTACTGGTTTGAAAAGCTTGAGATGCAAAGCTGGTGGACCAAAAAAGTAGAAGATCTTAGTAAGGGCATGAGCCAGAAATTACAATTTGTTACAACGGTTTTACATGAGCCGAAACTGATTATTCTTGATGAACCTTTCAGCGGCCTTGATCCTGTAAATGCCAACCTTATTAAAGATGAAATTTATGGTCTTGCAAAAAAAGGATGCACGATTATCTTCAGCACGCATCGCATGGAACAGGTAGAAGAAATATGCGACCACATAGTACTGGTTAATCTTGGTAAAAAAATATTAGATGGCACTGTTCAGCAGGTAAAACAGGAGTTTAAAGAGAACCTTTTCAAAATAAATTTCAGTAATAAATTAATGCCGGAGCATCTTGCCACTTACCTGTTTGATATAAAGGAAAAGAATGACCACTACGTAATACTTCAACGGCACGCAGAGTACACCAACAATGATATACTGCAATACTTCATCAGCAAAGGACTGATTATTGATTCGTTTAACGAAATACTTCCATCGCTGAATGATATCTTCATCAGGCTGGTAGATGGTACAAAATCAGTAACACGTTCTTTTCAAAAAGTTGACGCTTAATTTTTCTTTCGTCAATTCACCTTAATCAACTCATCAACTGATTTCTTATGAATAAAATATTCACTATAGCAAGAAGGGAATTTTTAAGCCGTGTGCAAAAGAAAACTTTTTTGCTTACCACCATACTTGTTCCGGTACTTCTTTTTGGCTTCTATGCCTTAATGATTTATTTCTCCGTTAGCGGGGAAAGCAATGTTAAAGTAGCTATTGTTGATAAAGCCAATCTCTTCAATGGCAAATTTCAAAACAGTAATAAAGATGTCGCATTCACTTTTGTAAATATTGACACGACCTCATTAAGAAAGAGTATTGAAAAGGAAGAATACAACGGTTATGTGTATGTGCCACAGGATTTTGATGTATCTGCACATCAGCCACTCATTTATCGTTCAGATAAATCAGTTGGTATAATGACACAGGATAAGATAGAGAAAGAACTTAATAATGCCCTTGAAGCGAAAAGGCTTTTAACGTTGCATCTTTCCAGCGGCCAGATGGATAGCCTTAAGGCGCATAACGAAATAAAATTTACTACATTTAGAGGAAGTAATGATTCTGCACAGGTTAGCTATGTTGTAGGTATGATAACAGGTTTTCTTATCTATATCATTCTCTTTATTTATGGTTCTATGGTAATGCGTGGTGTTATGGAAGAAAAAGTAAACCGCATTGCGGAAGTTATTGTTAGCAGTGTAAAACCATTTCAATTGATGATGGGCAAGATAACCGGCATCGGTGCGGTAGGGCTTGTGCAGTTTTTAATCTGGATAGTTTTAGTGGTAGGGCTACAGTTCTTACTCCCTCTTATTTTTCCCGGGTTGTTAGAGCAGGCGCATAGTCAACCCATTCAGCCGGGTGCCGTGCAAACAGCAGAAGCCATTAAAACAGCATCACAGAGTGATGGTTTTCTCGCAGGATTAAGTCATATAAATTTCCCGCTATTAATTGGCTGTTTTATCTTTTATTTCCTGGGTGGTTATATGTTATATTCTTCTTTGTTTGCAGCCGTAGGCAGTTCAGTAAATGAAGATCCCCAGGATGCACAAAGCCTCATGCTTCCCATCACGATGCCTATTATTTTTAGTATGGTGATTATGGTAAAGGCTGTTAACGATCCCAATAGCGGTCTTGCTGTATTTGGAAGTTTATTTCCGTTATCATCGCCTATTGTAATGATGGCGCGCATTGCGCATGGTGTACCCGATGGCGTAAGCTGGGCGCAACTTTTAATGAGCATGGCTTTATTAATTGCCGGTTTTCTTGGCACCACATGGCTTGCAGGCAAAATTTATCGCACAGGTATTTTAATGTACGGCAAAAAAACAACCTGGAAAGAAATGATCAAATGGGCCATGAGGAAGAATTAAAATGTTCATGGCATCATACATATGCCGGCGAAATTCAAAATTGAGCCGATGCAAGCTTGTGCAAAAAAGTAAAATCTTCTAATTGTTGTTATTGTCAATTTCTGCACTGACAGAAAGTCTCTAAACAGGCTTTCAATGCAAGTGGATTAAGTTTTGATAGATGAATGATTTCATTTTAATTTCAATACTTATTCCGGCTTTCAACAACAATAGATGATATGAAACTTTTATTACAATACTTAAAGCCATATAGATGGCTGGTTGCACTTGCATTATTCATGGCTGCAATCAACCAGAGTTTTTCCATGCTTGATCCCTATTTCTTTGGCAAGCTTTTCGACAAATTTTTAACCCATCCTCATGAGATTGGTCATTTTGATAACGACAAAAAATTTGTTTTCGAAAGAACCCGTACACAGCACGATTATATATTAGGAGTATTGAGTTTCCTGGGAATATTAATAAGCGTGGCGATGGTATCAAGAATTGCCAAAGCGTTCCAGGATTATTTCAGCAATGTTATCGTTCAAAAGTTTGGTGCTAAAATATTCACTGATGGCTTAAAGCATTCAATGAAATTGCCATATTCAGACTTTGAAGATCAGCGTAGCGGTGAAACACTTTCAACTTTATCAAAGGTTCGTACAGATTCAGAAAAATTTATTATCGCTTTTATCAATGTTCTCTTCACCATTATTGTAGGTATTGTTTTTATCTGCATTTATTCATTCAGGCTTCATTGGTCAATAATGCCTATTTATGCCGTGGGTATTATCTTTCTTTCATTGCTCACAAGCCTTTTAAGTAAAAAGATTAAAATCATTCAAAAGAACATTGTAAAAGAAACCAATGCGCTTGCCGGAACAACCACAGAATCTCTACGCAATATAGAACTTGTAAAAAGTCTTGGCCTTAGTGAGCAGGAAATAAGCAGGCTTAATAATAATACTTATAAGATTCTCGGGCTTGAGTTAAAAAAGGTAAAAAGCATACGGGCATTAAGTTTTATACAAGGAACATTTGTCAATTTTTTGAGGCAGGTAATTATGTTCACACTGTTATGGCTGGTGTTTAAAGGACAGCTTACAGCCGGTGAAGTAATGACGCTTACTTTTTATTCCTTCTTCATCTTTGGGCCTTTACAGGAAATTGGCAATATTATTCTCGCTTATCGTGAAGCTGAAGCATCGCTTAATAATTTTCATAATCTTATGCAGAGAACCGTTGAACCTAAACCATCAATGCCAACGCATATAGGCAATTTTGAAGAGCTCACATTTGAGAATGTAAGTTTCAAACATCAAACAGCGCAATACAAAGCAATTGACAATATCACCTTTGATGTAAACAAAGGCGAAACTATTGCCTTCGTCGGGCCATCCGGCTCGGGCAAAAGCACGTTGGTAAAACTGTTGGTTGGATTATATCGCCAGCAGGAGGGCAACATTTTATACAACAAAACAGAAGGTTCTAAAATTGATTTTGATGAGCTGCGCACACAGATAGGTTTCGTTACACAAGACACACAGTTATTTGCCGGAACCATAAGAGAAAACCTGTTGTTTGTTAATCCATCTGCAACAGATGAAGATTTGCATGATGCATTGTATAAAGCAAGTTGTCAAAACCTGCTTGCAAGGGCCGAAAAAGGTATTGAATCAGTTATTGGTGAAGGAGGGTTAAAGCTAAGTGGGGGTGAAAAACAACGTTTAAGTATTGCACGCAGCTTGTTGCGTAAACCACGGTTATTGATTTTTGATGAAGCAACTTCCGCACTTGATTCTATTACAGAAGAAGAAATTACTTCTACCATAAAAAGCATCTCCGCTCAAAAAGAGCAAATCACTGTTTTAATTGCCCATCGGTTAAGCACTATTATGCATGCAGATAAAATTTATGTACTTGAAAGAGGGCAGATAGTAGAAACAGGTACGCATCATGAGTTGCTGCAGGAAAAGGGATTATACTATGCTATGTGGAGGCAGCAGATTGGTGAAAGAAAATATGCCGCTGCACCTGTGGCTTAGCTGAAAAGGCTAAATATGCAATGAGTTTATTACATCAGTTAGCCCATTTATTACATCTTCCCTGTTACGTTCGTTGCTCATACCGGAGTATAAAGCAAACTCGCAACTCCGGTTAATTTCAATGCATTTTTGCGCCAAAGCTGTGTCGCTCTTTTTTTCACCGGCAAGTGCTGCCATAGTGTTGAATGGAGCATCAGTTACTAAAAACTCCTGTAATGCCTTTACGAGTAAAGTTTTGGCAGTGGTATAAAACAAGCCCGGCTCTTCAATATTGGAAAGCATTTCAAGTGCATGTTTAAAATCAGTTTTTGCTATAGAAGGCGATGTTAAAACGGTTTCTGTCTGCTCTGTAATTTCCTGCCAAGAAGCAGGTAATGTTTCTTCCCTCTTTGCCTCGACGGTTCCCTTACGCAAGGTAAAAAACAGCAATACAAATGCAACAACCGCAATGCCGGCAACAATCCATAAATATTTTTTATTTGATAAATCTTCCCTTACAACAGCATTTTCGGGAATAGTGGCCGTCTTAGAAGCTTTTAAAAAATTAATCGAAAGGCTGTCTGTAGAAATTGTTTTATAATCACCAGCAGTGAGATCAAAATAGTTCCATTTAACCGAAGGAATTGTTTTTCTGCCTTCAGTTAAACCAATAAAGGGTATTTCAAAAGTTATACTGCCGGAGAATGGAAACCGGGCTTTATTAACGTCTTCTTTTTTTGTAGCATCAAAGTGGTCAACATTTTCTGGCCAGTCTATCCTCGGTAACTCTACGCTTTGCATATTGCCATTACCACTTATGGTGACAATAAGGCTGTTATTCTCACCTGCTTCCGGAGTCTTATTTTTTAAATCAACTCCAATAGAAAAATTACCTTCGGCACCGCTAAAATCAGCAGGTTTATTTTTCAATGGAAGAGCATTAACCTTAATAGAAACAAGGGGATTCTTAATAGTTGAAGAATACTTTTTTACGCTGTAAGGATTACCAGCTTCTTCAAAGTTCACCTCGTTTTCTACTTCTGCTGCATCTAAATTCAATTGCCCCTCCTGTAAAGGAACAAGCATTACTTTTCTTATTAAGTAAGCTCTGTAATCTTTACCATTGATATGTTCAACTAAAGGAGAAGAATCATCTGCCGGCATCTCAATAACACTGCAGCCGCTAAAAGACGGTTGTTTTGTTACCCTGGCTTCTGTATGTATTGCTGTGTATAGCTTATAAGTAACCAATACCGGTTCCCCCACAAAGCATGTATTCTTACTAACAGAAGTTTTAAGAAAAATATTTTTCCGCATCACTTCTGCAGGATCTTCATTTGCTTTTAAAACAGGGTCCTTTGTAAATAAATCCTGCAGAGACGGATCATCAAACAACGACTGCAAACTATTACCTGGCTGGGGGGCAGGCTTTACCAATGATTGATTAGTTACTGTTATATCTGTTCCCTTGCACTGCAGCTTTTTTCCATCTGCAATTATATTAGTTCCAGGAACAGAGAGATGGCCTGTTTTTAGAGGCATCAAAATATATACATAACTAAATGTGCGGGTCGTTTGACCATTAATGGAAACCATGCTTTGTGAGGTAGATGGTCCCGCCATAATCTTCCAGTCAGCAAACGCCGGCGCTAAAAAGTCACTAATATCAGAACCGTTTTTTACCTCGTATTCAACCTGCAGCACATCATTCTTGCCAATAGTCTGGGCGTCTGTCTTTAGGGAAAAAGATTGGGCCCATGTACTTCCGGCGATGAACAAGAGTGAAATTAAAATGATTTTGTATCTGCTACAATGCATGATTACAAATATAGCAGAGAGAAAGAAGTTGTAAAATAGAACGCGTGGTTAATATCGGGTTAAAGAAAAAGATGCTACCAGCGATAGTAACATCTTATCAAAAAAGGTGAGTTGCATTAGTATTTATTGTATTGCTACAGGAGCCATCAATAATTGCACACTTTCCTGTAAAATTTGCTTTCTTTTTGCTTTAAATAGCTGCATACTTTCTACAGGCAATGTCAGTAGCACATTATCATCCGAAGTTAATGCATTATCAAAAGTGGGGTTAAGAGCATTAAACTTGCTAATGTCTATGGATAGTGTTTTAGCAATAATTGATGCATTATACTTTCCGCTTATCTCTGCTGTTTCAAGTGCGCTTCCTCCACTGGAAGCAACAAGTGTCTTGTCGGCATTGTTTTGTGTAAGTGCAGCAATATTATCTTTATGAAGATCAGTTTCTTTAGCAGTCATTGTGGTCCAGCCACCGCCACCTTCAAAAAGAAAATGTGTCGCAATAAATTTCTTAACATGATTCCTGGTTTGCAGCGGAAGATAGCTCTGAAGTTGCCAAAAATCATCAGAACCGGAATTTCTGATAGCTTGTTTTACTCTCCCTACACCGCAGTTATAAGCGGCGATTACAAGAAGCCAGTCACCAAATTCAAAATAAAGTTCATTTAATAATTTCGCTGCAACCTTTGTGCTTAGTGTAACATCTTTTCTCTGATCTTTTTTTCCGGTTTTTAATCCAAATCTTTTTGCTTCATCGGGCATTAACTGCCATGGGCCAACTGCACCGGCGCTTGAAACCAACTTTGAATTTAAATTGCTTTCAATAACGGAAAGATATTTCAGTTCGACAGGCAGTTTGTATTCTGCCAGTATTTTATCGTATAAATCAAAGTAAGGTTTACCCCAGACACGCATTTTTTCAAGATCATACTTATTTTCTTCTATATAATCTTTTACAAAAGAAACCGCCTTTGGATTAAGCTGAAAATCATATGCATCTGAAGGATCATAATTAGACAAAAGACTTTTAAAGTTCTTTTGTGTAGAAGCAGAATCATCTTTTTTAGTTTTATTACCAGAAGAAACTGGCTTTCCATCATAGGAAAAAGACATCAAAGATGCAATAAAAAGAGTCGTAAGCAACAAAACAAAAGCCTGTTTTAGTCTTTCGACTGGTAATCTTTGCCACATAAAAGGATAGTGCTTTAAATGGTTAAACAATCAAGACTATCGGCTTTGAGGTTGAAATACCGGTTTCTGTTAATTAAATATTAGTGGATATTGGAACTGGTTTTACAGCTTATTTATTGTTTAATTCCAAAAAATCTGACGAAAGCTGTAGCAATTTTTCCTCACTCAAATGCGAGGTCATTACCTGAATACCAAAATTCATGCCGTTAGGATGAGTAAAAAGTGGGAGAGAAATTCCTGGAATACCAACGAGATTGGCAAAAACTGTATAAATGTCAGCAAGAAACATTTCTATGGGGTCGTTACTCTTTTCACCGATTTTAAATGCGGGCGTAGGAACCGTTGGAGAGAGAATTGCGTCAAAATCTTTAAAAATATCGTTGGTTTTTTGAAAAAGTACCTGTCTAACCTGCTGGGCTTTAGTAAAATAGGCATCAAAATAGCCTGCACTTAAAACAAAGGTTCCAAGTAAAATGCGTCTTTTTACCTCTTTACCAAACCCTTCACTTCGATTGTATTTGTAAAACTCTGCCAAATCTGCGGAGTTTTTCGTAGATCTGTAGCCATATTTTACGCCATCGAACCGTGATAAATTACTTGACGCTTCTGCAGTTGTTAGAACATAATAGGTGGGTACAACATATTCAAGATATTCAAAATCAATTGGTTGTACTGAATAGCCGGCATTTGTTAAAATCTTTAAAAAAGAATTAAAATTTTCTTTAATTGAGGAGTCAAGTCCCGGATGCTCAAGGGCTTCTTTAAAATAACACAGCTTTTTTGTTTGATTTTTATCCTGCCCGGAGAGATTTTGGCTATAAGAAGGTACTTGGGCAGTGCTGGAAGTGCTATCAAAATCATCATGCCCGGCAATCACTTCAAGGGTAAGAGCTACATCATCAACAGAATTTCCAAAAACTCCTATCTGGTCGAATGAGGAGGCATAAGCGATTAACCCATACCGGGAAACCCGCCCATAAGAAGGCTTTAATCCAATAATACCACAGAAATCAGCCGGTTGACGAACCGAACCTCCTGTATCACTCCCAAGGCTTAGCATACACAAACCAGCCTGTACAGATACTGCGGAGCCGCCGGATGAACCACCCGGAACCCTGCTATTGTCTTTTGCATTCAGCACATTTCCAAAGGCAGAATTTTCATTGCTGCTTCCCATTGCAAATTCATCACAATTCTGTCTTCCGATAATAATGGCATCTTCTGCTAATAGCCTTTCTGTTACTGTAGCATTATAAATTGACTTATAACCTTCGAGGATCTTCGATGCTGCAGAAACCTGGTGATCTTTGTAACAGATTACATCTTTTAGCCCAACAATAACACCATGCAATTTACCAGGTGTTTCGCCTGCTTTTCTTTTTCTGTCAAGCTCTCTTGCTCTTTCCAAAGCCTCTGTTGCGAACAATTCCAAAAAAGCATTTAAGTGCTTATTAGCTTCTATCTTCTGCAAATAAACATTCACAACATCCTCGCATGTTGTTACACTTTTTTTTAAATCCTGTATATAGTCTTTAATGGAAGAGAACCTAAACAAAGGCAGGTGGTAATTTAGATTGAGGTAATAATAATGAACAACCTTACAGGTTTATCATATGTGGCAAAACCTGTAAGGAAATAAAGTTCTATGGGGCGGACTAATTTTGAGTTGTAGAAGAAGTTGTAGTAGTTGTAGGCTGCCTGTCTTTTTCATTCATCCCTTCTTCCAATTCTTTTTTTACATTGTTCTTCGCATCGTTGAATTCACGGATACCTTTTCCAAGGCCTCTCATAAATTCAGGAATTTTGCGACCACCAAACAATACTAACACAACAACTGCAATTAGCAGAATTTCCTGGAAACCTAAATTACCCATTTTAAAAAGATTTGAAGATGAAGGTCAAAGTTAGACATAAAAATAACATATAAAGTTAATAACAAATAAAAAAGCGGAAGACCGATGCTTCCGCTCTTAAATATTATTAACGCCCCAGTACCTCTGCTAAGGTTAGATACGTTTTTCTTTAATTCTCGCACTCTTTCCGCTTCTTTCACGCAGATAATACAGTCTTGCGCGACGTACTTTACCAACTTTGTTTAACACGACAGAGTCAATGTTTGGAGAGAAGAAAGGAAATACTCTTTCTACACCTACACCATCAGATATTTTACGAACAGTAAAAGTAGCGGTTGCACCGGTACCTTGTATTTTCAATACATCTCCGCGAAAACTTTGAATACGCTCTTTACCGCCTTCAATAATTTTATAATTGACAGAAACGTTATCGCCTGCTTTAAATTTTGGAAAATCTTTTTTTCCAGTAAGTTGCTCGTGCACAAATTGAACTGCTGCGTTCATGGCTTAAAATTTAAGGACGGCAAAGGTAACGAGTGGTATTGAAACTACAAAAGAAAAATTCCAGGTTTTGCAATTAAATCAACGCAAAACCTGGAATTAATATTTGTTACGTTATTTACAGAGTGCTGTTTTCTTACTTTGAAATATCATTTGTAAGCAATTATCTGGCAACATTCACAGCACGTTTCTCACGAATTACCGTTACCTTAATTTGGCCCGGATAAGTCATTTCTGTTTGAATTTTTTGTGCTATTTCAAAGCTAAGCTTATCACTGTCCGCATCAGTAACCTTTTCCGCCTCTACAATCACACGCAACTCTCTTCCTGCTTGTATTGCATAAGCTTTTTCAACTCCCTGGTAACCGATAGCAAGTGTTTCAAGATCTTTTATCCTTTGAAGATATTGCTGCATTATTTCGCGTCTGGCACCAGGTCTTGCGCCACTTATAGCATCACATGCCTGAACGATGGGAGAAATAACGTATTGCATCTCCATTTCATCATGGTGTGCGCCAATCGCATTAACCACTGCGGGATTCTCTCCATATTTCTCTGCAAGTTTGGCTCCAAGTAAAGCGTGGCTTAATTCTGTTTCTTCATCAGGCACTTTTCCAATATCATGCAGAAGACCTGCACGTTTAGCCAATTTAGGGTTAAGGCCAAGCTCTGCAGCCATTATTCCGCAAATATTTGCTACTTCACGGCTATGCATGAGAAGGTTTTGCCCGTAGGAAGAACGGAAACGCATTTTACCAACAATACGAACCAATTCTTTATGTAAACCATGGATACCCAATTCAATAACTGTACGCTCACCAATTTCCATCACCTGCTCTTCCAGTTGCTTACGGGTCTTTTCTACTACCTCTTCAATACGCGCTGGGTGGATGCGTCCGTCAGCTACCAGTCTTTGCAAAGACAAACGGGCAATTTCTCTACGCAATGGATCAAAAGAAGAAAGCACAATAGCTTCCGGAGTGTCATCTACAATTAAATCTACACCCGTGGCAGCTTCAATAGCACGAATATTGCGCCCTTCACGGCCAATAATCTGCCCTTTGATTTCGTCTGTTTCAAGGTTAAATACCGTAACAGTATTTTCAATAGTCTGCTCCGCAGCGGTTCGCTGAATTGACTGAATGACAATTTTCCTTGCTTCTTTATTTGCTTTCTGCCTTGCATCTTCTACAATCTCCTGCTGAATAGCCAGCGCCTGTGTCTGAGCCTCATGCCTAAGGCTTTCTATCAGTTGGGCCTTCGCTTCTTCCGCAGTAAGGGCAGCTATTTTTTCCAGGCGGCGAATATGCTCCTCCTGGTGCTTTTCAAGCTCTGTGCGTTTTTGACTGACTACCTCAATCTGGCGATTAAGATTTTCTTTAATGGCTTCGTTTTCCTTGATTTGTTTGTCTAAGGAAGCTTCTTTTTGGTTAATAGAAATTTCTTTTTGCTTAGCACGATTTTCAGATTCACTTATTTTTTTGTTTCTTTCCAAAACCTCTTTATCATGTTCTGCTTTTAGCTGTACAAACTTTTCTTTAGCCTCTAATTGTTTCTCTTTTTTAATGGTTTCAGATCTTAATTCGGCTTCTTTAACAATCGTTTGTGCCTGTAACTCAGCTTCGTCAACTTTCTTTTGTGTGTCTTTTGCAAAAATAAATTTACCCGCTATGATTCCTATTATTAAGGCTACTACACCTACTATAATAGATATAACTGATTGGTCCATGCTTGTGGATTTTTGTTATTCAAAATCTATATCCTGTTCCGCATCTCATTACAAAATGAGTGAAGTGATAAGTTTGCGAAGATAGATAAAGGAATGAAATATAATTAAGTTTATAACAGGCGGCTTATAGTTAATATTTAATCATAAAGTGACCCCGTAAAAGAACCACGGATATGTTTGTGGGACCTGATTTCTAATACGCTCAAAGATGTTTATCATTCCAGCCTTCCCAATTTGAAATTTGTTTTTTCTCATTTTGAGATAATCAAGCACTTTTTTAAAAATTATTTGATTGATTATCAATATTTTATACTTCATCAAAAATTTGGCACCTGGTTGGCAAATATTTGTTCAATCCGTTCTTGTTCCTGAATATACAACATGAATAGTTATTACCACTTTTTGGAGTTTTTATTCAAAGCAACCCTATGTCAACTTCCTTAAACAAAAAGCAATGTATTAAAAGAAGTGACCCCCTTAGAATAAAGAGGCTGCCTGGGGAGCAGCCTCTTTT